>Ga0190265_10000399_pt1 | contig 32312 bp, 24 predicted proteins | sample Popmic124T_FD_133135 | JGI IMG/M metagenome (GOLD analysis project Ga0190265, IMG submission 133135) | Populus adjacent soil microbial communities from riparian zone of Indian Creek, Utah, USA - 124 T | ecosystem: Environmental > Terrestrial > Soil > Riparian zone | place: USA: Utah | collected...
ACCGTTCGAGTGGAAGTTCACACGCCATGACTTGGCCAAACTACTCCAACGAGTGACCGACCACGACCTCCAACGGGTCGCCTGACGAATACGTGACCGAACTTACGTGCCAGAGTACTTAGCCAGCTCCCGCAGCTCCGAGCTCCCTGGGTATTTCCCCAGCGCGTATTGCAGCAGCGCGGCGGCACTCTCGGGATCTTTCAGCGCCCGCAGGGTCTTGACTGCCTCGGCGTAGGCGCCGGGCGTGGGGCTCGACTGCACCATCTGCCGGAGGGTGGGTCCCACCCGTCCCGGCCGGCCGCTCAGGGCATAGAGGATCGCCAGGTTCGAGTAGGCGCGGACGTCCTCGGGGAACATGCGAATCTCCTGGACGAACGCGGCCTCCGCGCCCGGGGTGTCCCCGAGGTCGGCCAGGACCTTGCCGCGGATCAGCGCCAGCCCCCGGATCAGGTCGGGGTCTTTGGCCTCGCGCCGCTCGTAGACGTCCGAGGCGCGGGCCGTGACCTCCAGGGCTTCCTCGTAGCTCCGGCGGGCGTGGAGCACCTCGGCCAGGGTGATCATGGGACCCAGCCGCAGGTTCTCGTCGTCCATGGCCAGCCGGGCTTCTTTCTCAGCCCCCTCCAAATCCTTCTTCCGCAGGGCGATCTGCGCGAGCAGGCCGTGGGCGAAGGAGGGGTGGGTCGGAGCGGCCATGAGGGCGTGCGAAGCGGCCTCGTCGAGCCTCCCGAGGTCGAAGAAGAGCGAGGCCGCGGAGACCGCAATCGAGGGCGAGCCGTCCGAGATCCTCAGCCCCTCGCGGTAGGCCTCCAGCGCCTCGTCGGTCCGTCCCAGGTTCTTGAGCGAGTGGCCGAGGAACTCCCAGGCGTCCACCATCTGCGGGTTCGCCGCGAGCACTCGGCGATAGGCCGCAGCCGCCTGCTCGTGCTCCTTCCTGGAGCTGTGCTGGAAGGCGGCCTTGAGATCGGCGAGCGATCCGATGCGGCTCTTGGGGTCCGGCAGCGGACCGCTGAGGTCTCCTCCGGCAGAACCGATGTATCCCAGAGCGATCATGGCCTGCCGCGCCTCCTCGTCCACGGCCGAGGGGGCGGCAAGCCTGCGGTCGTATCCCTGCAGCTCCTGGCGCATCTCGGCGTAGACCCGGCGCTCTCCCTGGAGGATGTTCCTCTTCTCTCCCGGGTCTGATGCCAAGTCGTACAGCTCGGGGTCCGGTCCCTCGATGTAGTGGTTCTTGCCGTCGGTCAGGGAGGCCAGCTCGCTCCAGCCGAAGTGCAGGCGCGGGTAGAAGGTCTCCGAGTAGATGCGCCGCGCCGGAGCCTCCTCCAGGTTCAGCAGGGACGTCCCCTTCAGGTTCTCCGGCACCGGCAAACCGAGGAGAGAGAGGACCGTGGGCATCACATCCGTGAGCTGGGCCGGCTTGGAGACCGTGGAACCGGAGCGCTGTTCGCCCGGCAGCTTGACGAGAAGCGGCACCTGGATCGCCTCGTTGTAGAGCAGGACTCCGTGCTCCTCCTCCCCATGATCTCCCAGCCCCTCGCCATGGTCGGAGAGCAGGACGATCAGCGCTTCGTCGTAGACCTCGAAGCCTTCGAGTGCGCTCAGGAGATCCCCCACGATCTTGTCCGCGGCGGCGATCTCGCCGTCATACCTGGACGGATAGCGCGAGGCGAACGGCTCCGGAGGCGAGTAGGGGGTATGGGGCTCGTAGATGTGGAAGAAGAAGAAGAACGGCTTGTCCTTCACGGAACGGAGCCAGTCCAGGGAGAGATTCAGGGTCTCGCTCCCCGGCCGCTGCATGCCGCCGAGGCCGGCGTTGGTCCGGAACTCGACGCTGTCCTCGTAGAGGTCGAACCCGGCGTCGAGCCCGCCCTTGCCCTGGAGCACGTAGGCCGACACGGCTCCACCCGTGGCATAGCCCCGGTCCTTGAGAATCCTGGGGAGGAACGGGAGACGCTGCGAATCGAGACGATAGCCCACGTTATCCCGCACCCCGTGCACCCCGGGCAGCGTCCCGGTGAGCAGGGATGAGTGGGCCGGAAAGGTGAGAGGTGTCGGGCTGTAGGCCTTCTCGAAGAGGATGCCGTCCTTGCGCAGGCGGTCGATCGCCGGGGTCTCCACCCCCTTGTAGCCATAGGCCGGCAGGTGGTCGGCACGCAGAGTGTCGATGGAGATGATGACGATGGGGGTGCCTTCGGGGACCGAGGGCTTGCCACCGCAGGCGGCGAGGAGGGCTGCTGCGAAAAGAAGCCTCCTCACTTCAGCTGCTCCAACATCCCCCGAGCCTTCCGCACATCCCCCGCGTACCGCTCAACCGGAGCTCCGGCCACGAAGCGTTCCAGGGCGGCGCGGGCCTGCTGGGGACGGCCATGCTGCGCGGCCTTGAGGCCCAGGTTCCAGAGCGCGTCCCAGAGGTCCGGCTTCAGGTCCACGGCGCGCTGCCAGGCGTCGAGCGCCTCCCCGGGCTGGCCGCTCTGGTAGAGGGCCACGCCCAGGTTGTTCCAGGCGAGAGGCAGGCTCGGCTTCAGCTCAACCGCCTTGCGCGAGAGGTCCCTCGCCTGCTGCCAATGACCGAGACGCAGCTCGATCAACCCCATCTGCTCCAAGGCTTTGGCGTTGCCGGGATCGTCCGCCAGCACCTTCTGGAGGACCTCGTGCGCCTCCTTCTGACGGCCGGCTTCCGAGAGGGCCAGGGCCAGGGCGTTGCGCGACTTGGGGTCGGCAGTCTCGGCCATGGGACGCAGGACCTCCAGGGCCTCCTCCGCCCGCCCCTGCTCGGCCAGGGTCAGCCCGAGCTGGCGCAGCAGGGTCTCGGTGGTGACCTTCTCGGTGCGGGCCTTCCGCATCACGTCCAGGGCCTCGCTGGTCTGTCCGCTCTCCAAAAGAGCCTGTGCCAGGAGCGAGCGGCCCAGCGGCATCGAGGGGCGCTCCTTCACCACCTCCCGCGCCAGGGCCACCGAGTCGCCGATCCGATGTCGTCCATAGAGCTCGATGATCCGGTGGATCTTCATGTCGAGCTGGACCAGGTTCTTGGGATCGTCCTCGGGTCCGTAGCTAGTCCGTGAGGGAGCTGATCCGGAGAGGTAGCCCAGGCTCCGGAGCCGCTCCTCCTCCCCCGTGGGGAGAGTCCCTCTTTGCGGCGGCCAGACCGACTCCTCGGGTAGCTCGGCGATCAGCGTCCGCGCCGCGGGACGATCCTCGTCGATGCGGTTCTGCTTCTCTCCCGGGTCCTTGGGAAGGTCGTAAAGCTCGGGCAGCGGCAGGGCGATCAGCTTCCGCCCCTGGCGAAGCACCCCGCGCAGCGGAGCCCAGCCGCGGTTCAGGTTCGTGGACAGGGCCTCGAAGTAGGTGACCGGCTCGTCCTTCCCAACCGGAGAGAGGAGCGAGCGTCCGGGGCGAGCCCCCTTTGCTTCGATACCCGTGGCCTGGAGCACGGTCGGAAAGATGTCCACGTGCCGGGCCGGACGGCCATCCTTTCCGGGCTGCACCCCGGGACCCCAAAGCACGAGCGGCACCTTGAGCGTCGCCTCATAGGCGAAGAGACCGTGCGTCAACTCGCCGTGATCCCCCAGAGCCTCGCCGTGATCCGAGGTCATGACGACCAGGGCAGACTCCTTGCCATCCAGAAGAGGTCCGAGGAGCGGCACCAGAAACGAGTCCGTCGCCGCGATCTCGCCCAGATAGGGGTCCTTCGGGAAGCGGGAGGCGAACGGCTCGGGCGGCGCATAGGGAGCGTGAGGATCGTAGAGGTGCACCCACAGGAAGCGGGGCTTGCCCTTCTGGGCCTGCCACCACTTCAAGGCGGGGCCGACGACCTCGTCGCCGCGCCGCTCGGCCAGTTGGAACTCCTCGTCATCCGCGCCGCGGGTGGTGCGGTCGTCGTAGACCTGGAAGCCGCGGTCCAGGCCGAACTCCGAATCCAGGGGATAGGCGCCGACAAAGGCCGCCGTGGCATAGCCCGCGCCGCGTAGGACCGTGGCCAGCGTGGGTACGTCCCCGGGCAGGCGGAAGCCGCTGTTGTCACGGATGCCGTGCTGGTACGGGTGGAGGCCGGTCAGGATGTTGGCGTGGGACGGCAGCGTGACCACGTTGTGGGCGTGGGCGTTGGTGAAGACCCGGCCCCCCGCAGCCAGCCGGTCGAGCACGGGCGTCGGCACCCGGCGGTTGCCCGCGAAACCGAGGGCGTCGGCCCGGAGGGTGTCGATCGTGATGAGAAGGACATCCGGCCGGCGGGGGGGTGCCGCCGCAGCGGGAAGGGCAGCAAGGACGGCTAGGACAGCTAGGACACTTCTCGTCATTCGGAGGAATTGTAGCGGAGGGGGAGGGACGGCCGGGGTTGATCCCGTCCCCCCTCTCCCCTACCCTCTCCCCCGTGCCGGGGGAGAGGGAGCTTACCGGAACCGGAACGTGGCGCCCAGCCGGAAGACGCGCGGGCTGAGAAACTCGTTGACGTCATACGTACGGTCGCCGGCCCGGGAGTTGCGCTCCACCTGCAGGACCGTGTCCTGGTTGGACAGGTTGAAGCCGTCCAGGCTGAAGTTCACCGTGGTCTCGCCGAAGGTGAAGTCCTTGTCGGCGTGCGCGTTGAACACGTACACGTCGTCGTTGCGGAACTCGCCGATGTCCTCCGTGAGCTGGACGTTGCGCCGGCCCACGCTGCCGCCCTCGCGCGAGAAGGGTGGCGAAATGTACCCTTCACGGCCGTCGAGGCTCGCCCCGAGGTTGAACCCCCAGGGCCTCTCGGGCGCGACCTGGTAGAGGCCGTTCAGGTTGAACGACCAGCGGCTGCCCACGAGGATGTTGGACTTGTTGCTGCCCGACTGCTCGAAGAACACGTCGTCTCCGTCGGCGAAGCCGGTTCCGTCCGAGATCTCGTCGGTCGGGTCCGCGAACCTGCGGTACTCCTCACCGATCTTCCAGTCCCAATCCGACACGGTGACGTGACCCCGGAGCGACCAGCGGTTCGCCAGGCGCTTGGTGAGGCTCAGGGTGACGCCCATGTAATCCATCTCTCGGTCGCCGTTGGTGTAGAGAGTTCCGCCGGTGGGGCTCAGGCCGTCGCGCAGGTCGAAAACCGGGACCTCCCGCGACAGTTGACCGTTCGGGAGCGTCTCCTGGGCCGTGCCGGTCTGCACCCAATCCTCGCGAGTGGCCAGGCGGACCAGCCCGGTCGCATCGTCGGTGATGAAGGTCCGGACCTCCGGGATGTCATAGATGTTGCGCAGGGTCAGGGTGATGCCGCCGGCGAAGTTGCTCCGGAACGAGTGCTCCAGTCCCAGCGTGACCTCGTCCGTCATCGTCGGATCGAGGTTCGGGTCGTTGACGTTCGGCGCGGACCCCGACGGGTCGTCCGGGTCGATGTTGTAGGTGTAGGCGAACTGCAGCGAGCCGGCCTCGCTCGGATCGAAGACCAGGTTGCCGTTGGCGTCAGCGAAGTAGAAGTAAGCGTAGGCGTAGCCGATCGGGTTGACCCGGGTGGCCAGCGGGAGCTGGCCGAGCTGCTCGGCGTACTGCGAGAAGGTGCCGCGGACCAGGGTCTTCCGGTCCTCCCCCAGCGTATAGGTGGCGCTGAGGCGGGGCACGACCGTCTCCCACTCGAAGCCGCCGGCGTCGTTGCCCTGGAAGTTGATGGCCGGCAGCAGCCCCTGGGCTTCAGGATTACCCGGCTCGGACTTCGCCAGGTTCTCCAGGGTCTGGTTGTCGTAGCGCAGGCCGGCGTTGATCGTCCAGCGGTCGAGGGAGATCGTGTCCTGGACCCAGGCTGAGTCATAGCTGGAGACGATGCCCACGGTCCGGTTGCGCGCGAAACCGACCATGGCCTGGCCGGGCTCGAGCCCCTGGAACTCGCCGGAGACCACGAACTTGCCGCGCGGCCAGAGCGAGATCGAGTGGTTCTCCTGCTCGCGGAAGCCGGCGCCGAACTTCAGCTCGTTGGTGGAGGGGCCGGCGTCGAAGAAGTAGCTCGCGTCGAGACGCGCCTGGTCGATCACCGCTTCCTGGGTGAAATCGCTGTTAGACCCCCGCAGCACGCCGTTCGCGTCGGTGAACATGTCGCGGTCCAGACCGCCCTGGGGGCTCAGGGTGAAGATGCCGTCGTCCCGCGCCCACAGGGCGGTCAGGACCAGGCTCGAGGTCGGGAGCCAGGTGTCCTCGATCTTGTAGATGTCCTGCGGCGTGGTCTGGTCCGTGGTGGACTCGGGCGCCCGGGCCGGACCGGCGCCGCGGCCGAACTTGAGCTTGTCGTTGGTCCAGTAGTGGAGCACACCCGAGTTGTTCTGGCCGGCCTGGAAGTTGAACTTGGTGTTCAAGTCCTCGAGCTGGGTCGTATCGGTCTGTCCGCCGACGACGATGTTGCTGATGTCGCTCTCGCCGTAGGACGCCCAGATCCAGAGATGGTCCCGCCAGACCGGGCCGCCGATGTCGGCGCCGTACTCCTCGACCAAATCGATCTGGTTGCCGATCAGGCCGTCGCCGAGGTCGGCCGGCTCCGACTGCCAGTCGCCGTCGGTGCGCAGGTAGCGCGCCTGGCCGCGCCACTCATTGGTGCCGCGCTTGGTCACCTGGTTGATGGTGACCCCCGAGGTGGCCATGGTCACGTCGGCGCTGGAGACCGTGAACTGCACCTCCTCGAAGGCGCCGAAGTCGAAGTAGGTGGCCGAGGCGCCGACCGCGTTCATGTCGGTCAGGACCACGCCGTCCACGGCGAAGACGTTGTCGCGGCCGGTCGCGCCCATGCCCACGAAGTTGGACTGCTGGCCGCTCTCGTTGCCGCCCAGGTTGAAGCGGTCGACGAGCACGCCCGGGGCGAGAGAGAGCAGCGACCACGGGTCGCGGGCCGTGGGCACCTTGTCGAGCTCCACGGCGGACACGTTGGCGCCGCGGTTCACCTGGCGCTCGTCGATCAGCGGGCTCTCGCCCGTGACCGTGATCGTGTCCTCCACCGCGCCGCTCAGGGTGATCTCGAGCGCGGTGTTGCCGCCGACCCGGATGCCGATGTCCGGGTACTCCAGCGTCGAGAAGCCTTGGAGCTCGGCGGTCAACTTGTAGTTGCCCGGGTAGAGGCTCAGGAAGCGGAACTTCCCGGTCTCGTCCGTGACCTGCACCTGGGGAGAGCCGGGGCCCTCCAGCGTGACGGTCACCCCCGGAAGGGGCTGGCCGTCGCCCCCCACCACCGTCCCATAGAGATCGCCGGTCTGGAGCTGGGCCACGGCAGGGCCGGCCAGCAGTAGAACGGCAAGCGTGAACAGCCAACGCAAGCTCGCAAGTCGCCTCATACGGTGTTTCGCCCCTTTCGGAAAGCGGAATCTTGTCGCGATGATACCAGGATCAGTACGGGTTCGAGCTGATCACGCCGTTGTTGACGCTCCTCAGGTAGAAGCCCGAGGTCGGCCGGTTGTGCAGGTCGAAGGTGCCGCCGGCCGGGACCTTCCAGATCTTGAAGTTCGAGTAGGTCAGGGGCGTGCCCGACTGGCAGACCTCGGGCATGTGGTCGCCGAGGACGAAGTAGGCCGGCCCGTCCCCCATCACGGTCGCCAGGCCGTTGCGGTCCACCACCACCGAGGTGACCTCGTTAACGGCGACCCCCAGGGCGTTGGCGGCCCTGCCGTCCTTGATCTGCCGGGCGATGAACGACATGGTCCGCCCCATGCGGTCGCGCTGGGCGAAGTGGCTGTCCGTGATGGTGCGCTGCAGGTTGGCCCAGTTGAAGAAGTTGTAGGTGAACGTGATCCGGCGGTGATAGGGGTTCGCCAGCGCCTCCGCCGATGTCGCGCTCCCGGTGCAGCCGTCGTAGGTGAACTCCCCCTGGATCGCGGTGCCGGCGCTGGTTCCGCCCACGCCGCCGCCCCGCGCATAGACATCCTCGGTCGCGGTCTCGACCCGGGTCCCCTTGAAGTACTTCACATAGTCGCACTGGTCGCCGCCGGCATAGAAGATCACCTCGGCCTTGCGAACCGTGTCCTCCACCGCAGCGGTGTTGGAGTCCTTGGCGCTCGTGATGACCAGAGTCTCGACCGAGTCGACGCCGTTCATGGCGAAGATGTAGTCGTTGTAGCCGTTCGAGCCGCTGGAGCGCAGGATGACCACGTCGACCTTGGTGGAGCAGCTCGTGCAGCCGCGCACCTGGTCGATCATCCACTGGATCGCCGCGTCCACATCGGTGCTGCCGCCGCCGAGGTCGTGAGCCGGACCGGCCATGGAGATCACCACGTCTCCGGCGTTGCCGGTCAGGTAGCGGGTGACCTTGGCGTGGGCGGGGGCCGCCAGGATCGAGACCAGCAGGAGCAGGGACAGGGTCGTCTTTCGCATCAGATCTCTCCTTTTCAAGGGAAACAGGACATCAGCTCTACCCTTACCTGTGCGCAGGAGGGGGGAAACGGGCCATCTTCCTGTCCAAGCATATGATAGAATTCTTCCTCATTCCGGAGAGCAGAGCATGCCAGTCCGTCACACGATCCGCGCGGGAGAGTGCATCGAGTCCATCGCGCTCCACTACGGGTTCTTCGCCGCAACCCTGTGGGACCACCCGGAGAACGCCGGGCTCCGCGAGCTCAGGGACAACCCGCACGTCCTTGAGCCAGGAGACGTGCTCTTCATCCCGGACAAGCAGACCAAGAAGGTGAGGATTGCCACTGGACGCCGTCATGTCTTCCGTCGGCGCGGCGTGCCGGCGAAGTTCCGTGTGGTCCTTGAACGCGAGGGAGAGCCCCGAGCCGATCTCGCATACACGCTCTCCTTCCGCGGCCAGGAGAGCAGCGGCGTGACAGGCTCGGACGGTGTCGTCGAAGCGTGGATCCCGCCCGACCTGGAGGTTGCCGAGTTGCGGATCGGCGATGCCGAGAGCTATCACTTCGATCTCGGCCGGCTCCTCCCGGTCGCCACGGAAGAGGGCTTCCGCACACGTATGACGAACCTCGGCTACAACCTTCCGACACGGGACGATGACGAGCCCGAGGCTTTCCATGCACGTCGGCTCCGGGCAGCGGTCCGTCGCTTCCAGCGCGATTACGGGATTGAGGTGACTGGTGCTATAGATGAAGCAACGCAAAGAGCCCTGATCGACGCGCACGGTAGTTAGCATATGCTGATTCAAGTACCGGAAGAAGGTAGCGAGATCCCTACCCAGATCGATACCTCTATTGACGAAGGCAAGCTGTTGGCCGGCTACCTGATGGATACGGTCATCGAGGATAATCTGTCGCTCTTCCTCTACCTGTATGGCCAGATCGTCGACGCGATGAACGATCGAACTCCCGAGCAGAGGAGCGAAGCCGACCAAGCGATCCACACAACTGCGGACCAAGTCGCTGAATGGTTTATCAATCGCCGTGTGACAAAGCTCGTCTATGACTCCGTCAGGCATGGCTGGGGCGCAGAAGAGTGTATCTCCAATCGCAGCGAGTTGGAGCAGCTCAATGCCAACTTCAAGAAGTTCCTACAAGAGGACTACGTTAAATATGTCACCGACATAGAAAGGGAGGACCGCCAGTTCTACGGAGACAACCTCTCCGACGACTCGGACAGCGACTCGGAAGGGCAGTTCTTTTCCGACGACAGCGACTGGGAGGAAGAAGGGGAAGGAGAGGAAGAAGGGGAAGAGGACTTTGATCGAGATGTGGAGTCGCAGCCCATGATTTTGGAGCCGAGGGCCTCGCAGCGCCCTGACATCGACATGGACCCCGGGATTGAGACGGACGAAGACGGTGCCGATTACGAGCTCCCTGATGAGGACGAAGACATTGCTAATGCCCCATCGACGTCAAAGCAGACATACCGCTTTTCGAAGACTGGCTTCTATCCTGGTGGTGATGGAACTCGCTCGCGGATGCCGAAAGGCCTGAGATCACCATTCAAGGGCCGCCGCCGCCAGATGCGAAAGGAGCAGGAGTGGAGCCAGCACGTCGCGGAGAACGCGACGATTCATGATACTGATGGTGACTGGACTGCGCAGGCGATCGCCGATCTGAATATAGTCAACGAGGCTCTCAAGAGCAACGGGGACGTCGACAAGCTGACGAAGACAAAGTTCTGCGTAGCCCAATACCGGGGTATCTCCTACAACATTATCTCGTTCGGTGCGGCGGCAAGGCGAAGGAATCGTGAAAAAGTGGAAATCTGCTCTGCGGTATATGCCTCGTCCGTCTTCGAGTCATGTGGCGTCTCGCCAGGTGAATTCTATGCGGGGCACTGTGATCCTGAGATCACTACGCGGCTCCAGGTGGCGGCGCATCAGCTCCGAGACGTGTTGGTCGCGAAGCGCTTCACGGATCCAATCGTGATAGGAGGGCGCGAGTTCGAGAACCATGCTTACGCGCTTCAGGACCTCTACACAAAGAATTACGATGCCTTCCATTTCCAGCTCCAGGCGTGGGCCGAACTGGAAGGTAGAAAGGCGTCAGAGATGGAGATCGAGAGGGATGGGCAGGATCGCAAAGAGGAAAACCCACCTCCCGAAGGAGTCCGTCAGGAGCTCTGGCCGCTGTTCAAGGGTCTTCCGAACGGCAAGAATCCGTTCGTCTCGACCGGGAACACACCGCGGCATGCGCTCCGTTACGCCTACGGGATCAAATACTACGAGGGCCACAAGCACGAGCGTCTGCGACCGCGCTGGCGCCGAGACGGCCGCGCTGAGCGGCCTTACGCCGGAAAGGTCTACATTTCGCTCCATCCATGTAGCGATTACCTGTACGCTGGCCCGCTCGACGTGGTGGCGCTGAACCGTCACGGCAAAGTTAGTGTCGTAAGCCTGATCAGTGCGGAGCGCGAGTCCAGCTTCCCAGCGTTCATTCCTGAAGGCCAAGTGGTCGAGGAGCACATTGCGCGCTACCCCTCCTTCCGCTATAAGTACAAGCCGATCTTCCTACACAAGTACGGCTTACACAAGGAAGAATACGACCTGTTTCGCGAGCGCATCGTCAAGACGGTACCGCACTCCAGTCCGCATAAGAAAAACAAGCTCGCGCTCGGGGAATGGCTCGTGCGCTACTACGAGGCGCGGCTCGTGGAGATCGCCAGACTCCATGCCAAGCAACTCGGAATGCTCCTCGTCTACCGGGACGAGGACGGGTCGCTGAGCCGCTCCCTGCCCGCCGACACGGCGCCGCTGAAGACAGGTGGCGCCCGCGACTCCTCCTCGAAAAAAGGCCCCAAGAAGGCATCGAACAAGCTTTCGACAAGGACGTGGTCGCTCAAGCTTCCCGAGAAGGAGTCTGCTCCGCTCAATGCACAGTCCTCGCAGCTCGCCTTCGACATGATCCAGGTCGTCCAGCGGCGGAAATACCGGTTTCTCACTTGGCTCCAGGAGAGATTCGAAATCCGGCGCGTCCCAGCAGACGGCAACTGCTTGTTCCACGCCCTCTCGCGAGCCATTCCGGTGGACATGCTTGCGACCAGAATTCAAGGCATGAGACCCTATGACGATAGACACCTCCGGTCGCTGGCAGTAGAACAGATGCGGCAGGAGCAGATTGAGCACCCGCTCGCGGGTAACATTCCGAATGCCGAGCTCAATGAGATGAACCGGCAGGCGACCAGCGTGTTGCAATCGAATCGATGGGGTACGGACCGTGAGGTGGGCGCTATCGCCCGCGCCCTTCAGATCTCCATTCGCATCTACAGCCCTCATGATGTGGGCGGCTCCTCCGATGTGGTCGGCGGCCATGGCGCGCCGCTCGGAGCGATCCTCTATCATGGGGGAGGGGATCACTGGGAGTGGCTCGTGCCCAAGGCAGCAGAAGTGCTGGCGGATCTATTCGAACCCGAGGGGTGAGGCCGGTTAAGCTTTCCTGCATGTCCCGCCTCCTTGCCCTATGGCTGACGCTCCTGGCCGCCTTCTGGCTGACCCGCGCCGTTGCCTCCGCCGTGCTCTTCGGCAACCCGGATCGCGGCTATGAGAGCGTCATCCAGCTCGTGACCGTGCCCGCGTTCCAGGCCCTGCTCGTGGCGTGGGCGACCCGCAGGCCCGGACCGTTCGCTCATGCCGTTCCGGTGCGTGCCGCCCTGCGCCAGCCCGACCTGCGGACCATCCTGCTTCTCGACGCGGCCGTGCTCGTCTCCGGCTGGGTCCTGGGAACTTTCGGTGGGATCGGGTGGTTCGGCCTGGCTCAGGGGAGGAACCTCCCCAGCATCTGGGTCGCGCTGAAGGCCGGAGCGGCGGGCGTGGTCCTCGGTCTCGACACCCGGGGATCGAGCCCGGAGCGGGGGGAGGACCGCCGCTGGCTCCTCGGCCTCGCGGCCGGTCTGATCGCGCTCGCGCTGATGGTCCTCTTCGACGTCCTCCGGGCCCTGCCGGCTCTGCTCTTCCCCACCCGGCCCCCGCTCCTGCGCTGGCTCCTGGTCCACGGCGTTCTGACCATCGCCGGCACCGCTCTCCTGCTGCGGGTGCAGAGGATCTTCCGCCATGACCGCGACAGGCGCCCCGCCGCAGCCCTGGCTCTCGATTGGACCCTGGGCTTCGGCCTGGTCGCCGCACTGACCTCCGCCCTCCATCTCTTCCACCGGCCCTTCCTGATGGAGCCCTGGGGATCGCTCGTGGCCACGTGCAACTCCCTGGCGGTCACGGCCCTGCTCGCCGCCGCCCTGCTCGCCCGCGGGCGGACGGTCCACACGCCGGAGAGCTTCGCGGGCGAGGAGGGGTGAATGCTCCGCCGCCTGCCGCTCCTGCTGCTCGCGTTCATGGTGGTGCTCGGCCTGGTCCTGGAGCGGGTGGTCTATGGGACCCTCCTCTGGCAGACCAAGATTCCCGTCGTGCTGCTCCTGGCTCTCGCCTTTCGCCGGAAGAGCTGACTCGTGCACCTGTTCATCGAAGTCCTCACGCTGGTCTTCTTCCTGGCCACCGTGGCCCATGCCGGAGCGACCCGGGGCCGCGGAGGGCTGGCGCTGTTCGGGTCCCTCCTCTTCCTCGGATTCGTGCGGGAAAACTTCGTGGTCCTGCGCGAAGTCCTCTACGGCTTCAGTCCTCTGAGCCTGATGCTGGGCAAGGCGCCGCTGATCGCCTCGATCATCTGGGGCTACAGCATCTACCTCGCGGTGGTCTGGGCCGAGGAGGTGACCGGCGAGCCGCTGCGGGAGGACCGTCCCTCCGGGCGCTTCCTGGCCGCCGCGGCCCTCTTCATGATGGCGCTGGCCTGCTTCTACGAGCCCTTCCTGGCCCTGATCCGGATGGCGCGCTGGCAGGAAGGGACGCGCATGACCCTCGGCGTCCCCTGGATCGCCCTGGTCGGCTACCCCAGCCTGACCATCCTCTATCTCCTCCTCCGGGGATGGGCAAAGCGGCCTCTGCTCTTCTGGACCGGTCTGGCCATTCTCGCCCTGGCCCACACTGCCGGCCTGCAGGCGCTGAAGGATCTCCTCGGATGGTGAGAAACATCCCTGGTCGCGGGACCGCTCGGGGCAGGTCACGATCGAGGACGGCGGCGAGGCCCGCTCGGGCGGGATCAGCGAGCGCTACCGGAGCACCCTGTCCTACTGGTATCCGGACCGGCAGCCCGGGCGCGCCGAGCCCGCGGAGGAGCGGAGCGAGGACGGCCGGACCTTCCAGGTGGTGCGCATCCATCCCGAGGGCGGGCGCGCCTTCGAGATGTGGATCGACGCCAGGACCTGGCTCGCCGACCGCATCGTCGAGAAGACCACCCGGGACATCTTCACGACCTTCCTCTCGGACTACCGCGCGGTGGGCGGCGTGAAGCTCCCCTTCCACAGCCGCTCGACCAACGGCGAGCCGAAATACGACACGGTCGTCCAGGTGGAGAGCGTCGAGGTGAACCCGGAGATCCAGGAGGCCCGCTTCGCCCCGCCGGCCTCGCGGTCGGACGACTTCGCCATGAACGGCAGTTCGGCGGTCGTGCCCTTTCAGTTCCTCAACAACCACCTCTACGTGGACCTCTACGTGGACGGCAAGGGTCCCGTGCCGGTCATCTTCGACACGGGCGGGATGAACGTGCTGACCCCCGAGGCGGCGAAGACGCTCGGCATCCAGGTCGAAGGCAGGCTCCAGGGGCGAGGAGTGGGTGAGGAAGGAAAGATCGACGGCATCCCCGGCCGGTTCTCGATCGACACGGGCAGCCGGACCTCGCTCGACCTCCACCGTCCGTTCGCGGAGAAGCACGGCCTCAAGGAGAGGTACGCGCCGAAGTTCGAGGCAGTGACCGGCTGGGGGGTCGGCGGCTCAGTGAAATCGGCGGTAGCGCGCGCCGGGGTCCTGGAGCTGGGAGGGATCAGGATCGAGGGACCGGTGACCCACCTCTCCCTCGCCGCCCAGAAGGGTGCCTTCAACGACGCGCACCTCGCGGGCAACGTGGGCAGCGGCCTCCTGCGCCAGTTCACGGTGACCTTCGACTACGCCGGGCAGGTGATGTACCTGGAGCCGAACGCTGCGCGGGGCACCCGCGAGGCCTTCGACCGCTCCGGCATGTGGCTCAACCTCGGCGATGGGGGTTATGAGATCAAGGACGTCGTCCCGGGAAGCCCCGCGGCTGCAGCCGGCCTGAAGGTGGGGGACACGATCCTCTCCCTGGACGGCAAGGGCGCTCGCGATCTCTCTCTGTCCGAGGCGAGGAGGAGGCTCCGCGAGCCCGCCCCGGGCACCCCGGTCCGCCTGAGCGTGAAGTCCGGAGAATCTACCCGCGAGGTGACGGTAGTGCTGCGGGACCTGGTGTGAGGCGCCGAAGAACGTTTCCGGCTCATAGGATTGGATTTCAGCCCGCCCGATGTCTCTTCGAGCGCGCTCGATTGAATTCGGAGCGCCCGACGAGGCTTCCGTCGCTTCAGGAAGACTTCGAGCGCCTTGAATTCGAATCGGACGCGCTCGAAAAGACTTCGAGCGCGTCTAATTCCAATTCGGCTCCAATAGATTGGAAAAAAGCGCCCGGGATTGGATTCGGAGGACTCGGAAATGCTTTTGGCTCCAATAGATTGGATAACAACGCGACAGATTCCAATCTACTGGTTCTGATTTGATTTCGGTTCCAGTATATTGAATCCCGAGGAGTGAAATTCAATTCTAGTGCACCAATTGTCATTTTTACGCGCCTCTTTTCAATTCGAAGGCGTCAAGTCTGATTCTGACGGGCTCGAATCGACTTCGACTCCAATAGATTGGATTCCGTACCCTGAAACCAATTTTTTTGGAGCCGAACTCTTCCCCAGCGCGCTGTAGCTGGGATGAGGCCTCCGCTAAAGCCAAAAGCCCGCCGCGTCTCCCGCGGCGGGTTCCGGACAGCTTTACCAACCTCCCCCGCCGCCGCCGCCCGAGCTTCCGCCTCCCCCTCCTCCTCCCGAGCTGCTCGAGCTCGGCGCCGAGACTCCCGAGGCCATTCCCGCGGCGGCCACGCTCCAGGAGGCCATGGCTCCAGCGCCTCCGAACTGGCCGCCGCCGCCCGACCAGCCGGAGCTTCCACTCGATCCGAAGCTGCCGCCGCCGGCCGAGGTGCTCGTGAAGGTCGAGCCGCTTCTGGAGGCCCCTCCGAAGGCTCGGAACCAGCGGTCCATTTCGCCGCCGAGGCCGAAGGCGAGGAGGTAGGGCAGCCAGTCGTCCTGCAGGCGGGGATGCGCGCTCTTCAACTCGCGCCGCAGGAGACGGCGGCCCGCTCCCAGAATCCGGCGCTTGCGGATGGCCTCGTCGCTCTCCCGCGAGCGCGCGTTGTTGAGCAGGCTGCTCCAGACCGCGAGCGGCACCAGGGCCAGCGCGAGCACCCCGGGCAGGCCCGGAACGAGGCCGGTGTTCCAACCGAGCCACTCGCGGTTGAACACGAGGAATGCGCACCAGAGGAAGAGCAGGAGGCCCGGCACCAGGAACCGGAGCGAGCCGAGGTCGAGCCGCTCCGTGCGGTGGCGCCAACCGTAGGCCGCGATGCCGCCTCCGACCCAGAGGAAGATCAGTCCGAACGCCATGATGCCGGCGAGGATGGCCGTGGAGAGGGGATGCCGGACGGCGTCCAGGACGAAGAGCGCCAGGGCGGCCAGCCAGAGGATCTGCGTCCGGCGGCGGCTGGGCGGAGGCACGGAGCCGAGACGCTTGCCGAGACGAGATTCCAGGTCGTCGGCGATGACCTTGGAGGGATCGAAGCCGGTGCTCTTGTAGTGCTTCCTTACCTTCTCGGTGTCGGTCTCGTCCGCACCCAGGAAGAGCTTGTCCACGAGCTCGAGCTCGTAGCCGGCGAGCTGGAAGCGCTGCACCTTGAGGCGCAGGTGGAGGACGCCGGAGGAGAAGGCGATGCCGAGGAGGGTGAAGCCCGGGGTCACCCAGCTCTCCAGCTTGCCTTCAGCGACCATGCGCGCGAGCAGGGCGGCGACCTCGGGCGCTCCGGTATGCCGGTCCCAGAGAGCGCCCACCTCCTCGGGCCGGAGGTCGAGCATGTTCTCCCTCAGCCAGGCTTCATCCCACTCGCGCGGACCGGGCAGCGGCTCGAACCGGCCGCGTTTGGCCTCTTCCTGCCGGAACAGGACGTAGAGCGCGATCATCGCGAGCAGGCTGGCCGCGAAGGCCATCCGGCGCCAGGAGAGCGGCACGATGCTCGCGCCCGGATCGGGGACCTCCGCGCCGCCCGCGTGCCGAAGGTCGGCCGTGACCACCACGTTGCTGCCGGGCGGGAGGTCCTGCCTTTCGAGGTGCGCCGGATCGGCCGCGAGAGGCTGCCAGGCCGGATCGAGCTCGAGGTCCAGGACGAAGCGCCGGATCGGATACTCGAGCGCCGGCAAGCCGAAGTTGTGGTCGAAGCGGTAGACGCCGCCGTCCCGGGTCAGGATGCCGGACCAGGTGTAGTCCAGGACGTAGGTGATCCGGGTTTGATCGAACGGAGGATCGGAGGGAAGGCGGCTGCGCCAGCGGACGGCGCCGCCCTCCCAGTCGTAATGGTCGACGGCGTCGGTGTCACCCTCGACGAGTGGGATCTCCCGGCCGTCGGGGCCGATGCGGGCGATCCGTTTCAGGTCGAGGTCCTGGTTCAGCCGATGCTCGAAGCTGCGCTCGCCGCCGTTCCAGTCGCCGTCGAACACGATGGTCTGGCGCTCGCGCACGTGGAGCTTGCCGGCGGCATCCAGACGGGCGGTGACGGCGATCTCGTCCCACGCGAGGGTGCGGGCTTGGCCGGCGGCGGGGAGGGCGAGGGCCAGGCAGAGCAGGAGGGTGGCGGAGAGGCGGTTGGGCATGGTGGATAGGATAGACCCTCAATACCCCTTCCTCTGCAGCGTCTTCCGGTCCACGCCGAGGATCTTCGCGGCCTCGCTCTTGTTGCCGGCCGTGAGCTTGAGGACGCGCGTGATGTGCCTCCTCTCCATGGCCTCCAGGTCGAGCGGCTCCGGCGAGGTCTGGGAGGCGGCGGTGCCCAGGAGCGAGCGGATCAGGTCGGCGTCGATGTCCTTTTCCGCCAGGGAGACGGCACCCTCGACCAGGTTCTGGAGCTCGCGGACGTTGCCGGGGAAGTCGTGCGCCAGCAGCATGGCCAGCGCCTCGGGACGGAACGCCGGCACCGGGATGCCCTCCCGGCGGCAGAACTCCTCCACGAAGGTGCGCACGAAGTGGGGGATGTCCTGCCGGCGCTCGCGCAGGGGGGGCAGGTCGATCTCCACGCCCTTCAGACGGTAATAGAGGTCTTCGCGGAACGTCCCTTCGCTCACCAGGGTCTCCAGGTCGCGGTGGGTGGCGGCGACCAGGCGCGCGTCCACGGGGATCGGCCGCCGGCCGCCCACCCGCACGACCTCGCGTTCCTGGAGCGCCCGCAGGAGCTTGACCTGCAGGGCCGGCTGCATGTCGCCGATCTCGTCGAGGAGCAGAGTCCCGTGGTCGGCCAGTTCGAACTTGCCCGGCCGTGCCTGGACGCCGGTCGCCACTCCCCCCTCGATGCCGAAGAGCTCGCTTTCGAGGAGGGATTCAGGGAGAGCCGCGCAGTTGAGCGCGATGAGCGCGCCCTCGCGGCCGGAGCGGAGATGGAGGAGCTTGGCCACCAGCTCCTTGCCCGTGCCGCTCTCGCCCCGCACCAGGACGTTGACGCTCCGGGGCGCCACCCGCTCCACCAGGTCCAGGACCTTCCGCATGGGCGGCGCATAGGCCACGATGCGCTGGCCCGCCACCTCGCGGGCGAGGCTCCCCTTGAGGGCCTTGTTCTCCTCCTCCAGCCGCTCGCGCTGAGCCTCCAGACGCTCCACCTGGCGCGCCGCGTCCAGCGCCACGCCCGCCAGCGCCGCCACCGACTCGAGGAACCGGCGGTCATCCGGCGTGAACGAGCGGTCCGCCTCGCCGCGCACCTCTTTGTCAATCACGGCCAGATACCCCAGAAAGACGCCGCGGTAGGCCAGGGGCACGGCCAGGAGCTGCTCATAGGGCCGGCCCCCCAGCTCACCCCGGGAGCGGGAGAGGATGTGCCCCTCCGCCAGCAGCTCGCGCCAGATAGGGTTGGCCAGGAGGGCGGTGCCCGAGGGGGACGCGTCCATCCATCCCACCGTGGCCGCGGCCCGCGCTCCGCCGTAGGGGTCCCGGGTCACGGCCACGGCCGCGGCCGGGTCCAGGACCGCGCAGACCCGCAGCAGCAGCTCCTCGACCAGCTCCGGCTCCGGCCTCTGGGCATGGAGCGCCAGCGCCAGGTCGTACAGCGTCTCGAGCTGGAGGATGCGCCGCTTCTCGGCGAGGTTGGCGTCCGGGCGGGGCATAGAGGTATTGTAAAGCAGCCGTTCTTCAGCTAGAATTCTCCCCAGTTTTCCGTGACATTGCAGGATGGTCCCGGGTATCACCCGGCCTCACTGCATCTATTTTCGGTCTTCGAAAAGAAGGAGAGATCAATGAGAAAGCACGTCTGGACTCTGACCCTCGCGCTCCTCGTCGTCGCCCTGCCCGCCGTAGCAAAGACTCCCGACGGCCAGACCCCGTCGGAAGAGACCGTCTGCGACGGCCAGAAGGGCGCCGCCTTCGGCCTCTGCAACGCCTACTGCGAAGCCATGGATTGTGACCACCCGACGCCGCACGCTTCGCCCAAGGCCTGCGAGAAGGTGAAGTCGAACTTCGAGAAGATCACCGGCTCGTCGCTGCCCTGCGAAGCGTCGCCCTGCCCCTGCAGCGCGGAGCTTGAGCTCTTCGCCGCCTTCGAAAGCGGCAGCGAGACGATCTCGAGCTGCGTCAGCGCCTCGGGCGAGACCATTCTGTTCACCGAGGATAGCCGGTTCGTCAGCGTCAGCATCTTCACCGGCGGCTGTCAGGCCAATAACGAGGAGCCGTTCGTTCCCCTGACCGAGGAAGAGATCGGGATCTGCAGCCAGATCCTCATCGAGGCCGCCGCGAACGCGTCCGTCGAGTGCCAGGGTCCGGAGTAGATCCCTCCCTTATGCCCGCCGCCTCTTCCGAGGGGCGGCGGGCAGCACCTGCCGCAGGTACTGCCCGGTGTGGCTCTCGGGGACCGAGGCCACGTGCTCGGGCGTTCCCACCGCCACCAGGCTTCCTCCGCCGGCACCGCCCTCCGGTCCCAGGTCGATCACCCAGTCCGCGGTCTTGATGACGTCCAGGTTGTGCTCGATCACCACGACCGTGTTGCCCAGCTCCACCAGCCGGTGCAGGAGCTTGAGGAGCTTGCCCACGTCGTCGAAGTGGAGCCCGGTCGTGGGCTCGTCCAGGAGGTAGAGGGTGCGGCCCGTGGAGCGCTTGCACAGCTCGCGGGAGAGCTTCACGCGCTGCGCCTCGCCGCCCGAGAGCGTAGTGGCCGGCTGGCCCAGGCGGATGTAGCCCAGGCCCACCTCGCAGAGCGTCTCCAGGATGCGCGAGATCGCCGGGATGTTCTGGAACATCTCCTGCGCCTGCTCCACCGGCAGGTCCAGGATCTCCGCGATGTTCAGCCCCTTGTAGCGCACGGCCAGGGTCTCGCGGTCGTAGCGCTTGCCGCCGCAGACCTCGCAGGTGACGTAGATGTCGGGCAGGAAGTGCATCTCGATCTTGATCTGCCCGTCCCCCTTGCACGCCTCGCAGCGGCCGCCCGGCACGTTGAAGCTGAAGCGGCCCGGCACGTAGCCGCGCATCCGCGCCTCGGTCGTCATGGCCATCAGATTGCGGATCGGGTTGAACACGTTCGTGTACGTCGCCGGGTTCGAGCGCGGGGTCCGCCCGATCGGGCTCTGGTCGATGGCGATGACCTTGTCGAGCTGCTCCAGGCCGGTGATCCGGGCGTGCTCGCCCGGCTTGTCCGCGGCGCGGTAGAAGTGGCGCGCCAGCGCCTTGTAGAGGATCTCGTTGACCAGCGTGCTCTTGCCTGAGCCCGACACCCCGGTGACCACGGTGAACACGCCCACGGGGATCTCCACGTCCAGGTCGCGCAGGTTGTTGTGCCGCGCGCCCTGGATGATCACCGGCTTGCCGCGGCCCTCGCGCCGCCGCTCCGGCACCGGCACCTCGAGGTCGCCCCGCAGGTAGCGGCCGGTCAGCGACTTCGGGTCCTTCATGACCTGCTGTGGCGTGCCCTGGGACACCACCTCGCCGCCATGCACCCCGGCGCCGGGACCGAGGTCGATCACCCAGTCGGCCTCCCGGATCGTCTCCTCGTCGTGCTCCACGACCAGCACCGAGTTGCCCAGGTCGCGCATCCCCTTGAGCGTGGTCAGGAGGCGCGCGTTGTCCCGCTGGTGGAGGCCGATCGAGGGCTCGTCCAGCACGTAGAGCACGCCCATGAGCTTGCTGCCGATCTGGGTCGCGAGCCGGATGCGCTGGCTCTCGCCGCCCGAGAGCGTGGCGGACGACCGGTCCAGGGTTAGATACCCCACGCCCACGTCGTCGAGGAAGGTCAGCCGGTCCGAGATCTCCTGCACGACCTTCTCCGCGATCGCCCGCTCGCGCTTGTCGAGGCTCAGCTTCCCGACCCAGGCGCGCAGGTCGGAGACCGGCAGGCTGGAGAGCTCGTCGATGGCCTTGTTCTTGACCGTAACGGCCAGGGCCTCGGGCCGCAGGCGCCGGCCGTTGCAGGCCAGGCAGGGATGGACCGACATGTACTTCTCGATCTCGGCCCGGATCGTCGCCGAGTCGGTCTCCTTGTGGCGCCGCTCGAGCATGGGGATGACCCCCTCGTACTTGCCGGTCCAGGAGTAGCTCGACTTCTTGCCGGTCAGGCTGAAGCTCAGCTCCTTGTCGCCCGAGCCGTGCAGGATGATCCGCTTCGCCTCGGCCGGCAGCCGCTTCCAGGGGGTCGAGAGGGAGAAGCCCATGGCTTTCGAGATGGTCTCGACCATCTTCATGCGCCAGGACTTCGACCCCTCGGGCCAGGGGGCCACGGCACCGGCGTCGATGCCGCGCTCCGGGTCGGGCACGATCTTGTCCGGGTCGACCCCCATGAGAGTGCCGAGGCCGGAGCAGGCCGGGCAGGCGCCGTAGGGGCTGTTGAAGGAGAAGAGCCGCGGCGTGATCTCGGTCAGGCTCGTGCCGCACTCGACGCACGAGTAGCTCTGGGACAGGGTCTCTTCCGCAGCCCCTTCGGGGGCGAGCACGACCAGGCCGCCGCTCACCTTGAGGGCGGTCTCGATCGAGTCCGCCATGCGCTTCTCGATCCCGGGCTTGGCCACGATGCGGTCGATGACGATGTCGATCGAGTGCTTCTTCTGCTTGTCGAGGTTGGGCGGCTCGCCCGTGAGCTCGACCATCTTGCCGTCGATGCGGGCGCGGAGGAAGCCCTCGCGGGCCATCTGCGCGAGCTGCTTCTTGTACTCTCCCTTCTTGCCGCGCACATAGGGTGCGTAGAGGACGAGCCGGGTCCCCTCGGGCAGCTCCAGGGCGCGGTCCACCATCTGCTGCACGGTCTGCGGCCGGATGGTCTGGCCGCAGGTCGGACAGTGGGGGATGCCGACCGAGGCGTAGAGCAGTCGCATGTAATCGTGGATCTCGGTGACCGTGCCCACGGTCGAGCGCGGGTTCTTCGAGACCGACTTCTGCTCGATCGAGATCGCCGGGGAGAGCCCGTCGATCGAGTCCACGTCCGGCTTCTCCATCTGCTGGAGGAACTGCCGGGCGTAGGACGAGAGTGACTCCACGTAACGCCGCTGGCCCTCGGCGAACAGCGTGTCGAAAGCCAGCGACGATTTGCCGGAGCCCGAAACTCCCGTGATCACCACGAGCCGGTTGCGAGGGATCTCCAGGGAGACGTTCTTCAGGTTGTGCTCGCGCGCACCGCGGACGTAGATCGATTCCATAGGGGGCGTAATCCTAGCAGAAGATGGACCGGCCAAGCCCTTCGCGAGGTTCTCGATGTCGGGAACTGGGGGAGGGAGCGAAGGCCGGTGCCAGCGGTCGTTACAACCCGCGAGGGTGCTTCGATAATCCCGGAATTCTTAGCCCGGCCCCCTCTCCCTCACGCAGGTGAGGGAGAGGGATGGGGAGAGGGAGGATGGGATCAATAATCGACATACCCCTCGCGCACGCGGACCTTCACGCCCGACCGCTTCACGTCGACGTTGATCTTGTGCCAGCGGCCGTCCTTCTTGAAGTCGGTCTGGTAGTAGCCGATCACGTACTGCTCCCGCAACTCCTTCAGGATGCTCGCGAAGGCGTGCTCCAGCTCGCCGATGCGCTGGATGTTGAGGATGCGGCCGCCGCTCTCCTCCACCGTCTTCTTGAGCGTCTGGTACTCGTGGTCGTTCCCCTTGTGGTCCCGCCAGGCCGAGTTGAAGGACTTCTCCTTCTGCTCCTCGTCGAGCTGGATCCAGTAGATGAGCGACTGGCTCGTGCGCGCCTTCCACAGCACCTCGTCAATGGGCAGGACGCTGTGCACGTCGAAGCCGTCCGAGAGGAGGATGACGGCGCGCCGGCCGATGCGGGAGTCGAGCAGCTTGAGCGCCATGTAGAGGAAGTCGTTGACCGAGGTGCCGCCGACCGCCTCGGTCTCGGCCAGGACCTGCTCGAGCTCGCCGCGGTCCTGGGTGAACGGGGTGGCGCGCAGCAGCCGGTCGGAGAACATCAGCAGGCTGGCTTCGTCGTCCGGCCGCATGCCGCCCAGGAAGACGCTCGCGCCGCGGCGCGCCGCCTCCAGCCGCTCGCCCTGCATGCTCTCGCTGGTGTCGAGGAGAAGCACCGCCGTCAGCGGCACCTCCCCCTTGCCAAAGGTGATGATCTCCTGCGGCTTGCCGTTGTCGAGGATACGGAAGTCTTCCTGCTCGAGGTCCAGGACCCGCCGCGAGTCGCTCGTCGCGCCACGCGTGACCGTGACGAAGAGCTGTTGCAGGCGGACCTCCATCTGCTCGTCGATCCGGATCGCGTCGGTGGCGACCGTGTGCGTGCCGACGCCGCCCGCGGCGCCGTAGGCCACGACCTTGAACTCGCGGCTGCTGTTGTCATCGCCCACGTCGATCCGGGTCTGGAACGGCGGCTTGGTGAGCACGGCCCGGCGCACGCCGTTGACGAAGATCTCGACGCGCGAGACCGGCTCGTCCGCGGACACCCCGACGACCACCTCGACCTCGCCGAAGATCGGCTGGTCCGCGGTCGGGGACTGGATGCGCGGCGCCACCGCGGCATGGGCTGCTCCGGCAAGCCCGGCGATGAGAAGGAGGAAGAGGGCCGGAGTGCGTTTCATCGTCCACCCTCCCCGCCCGACGTCGGCGTGCCCAGGGCCTGGGCCAGGACGGACAGGCGCGACCGGGAGTTGTCTTCCAGGATGCTGCGCGCCTCGGAGAAGGTCTCCGGGCGGACGCTGTTGTAGAGGAGCCGCTCATTGTCGGCGGACAACCCACCAGAGCCGGGGGGCATGGCCAGGACCTTCTGGAGGAGGGTCTTGGCTTCGCCGAAGCTGCCGCGGTGGTCGAGCACCAGGGCGAGCTCGATGTGGAGCCGCACGTGGTCCGGGTAGCGGCCGAGGCCGGTCCGCAGGACTTTCTCGGCGGATGCCCAGTCTCCGGACCCGCCGTACAGGCGGGCCAGCTCCTGGTAGACGAGCGGGGCGACCCAGCCGGTGTCGGTGGCGGCCGCCATCTCGTTGAGGATCTTCTTCGCCTCCGCCTCGTCGCCCATCCGCTTCTGGTTCATGGCCAGGCGGAACCGGGCCTCGGCGTGGTCGGGGTCGAGCTTGAGCACCTCTCTCAGCCCCTTGATCGCGCTCTCGGGCTGGGCGCTCTTCTCGTAGATCGTGGCCAGGGCGAGCCGGGCCGCGAGGTTGCGGCCATCCAACTCCAGCGCCTGGTAGAACAGCTCCGCGGCCGGGATCTGCTGGGCGGACTCCATCATCATCCCGCCGAGGCTGGTCAGCACGCGGCTGGCCACCACGGCGGAACCTTCGGAGCCCGACTGCTGGTTGTAGAGGATGGCGAGGTCGCGCGCCATCTGGCGGGCGTGGGTCACCGCCAGGGGGGCCTGGCGGATGCCGCGCGCCAGGTGGCGCGAGTACGTCTCGTGGTGGAGCATGGCGATCGGCACCAAGACCTCGAGACTGGTCGCCCCGAGCTCATGGATGACCGCCTGCTCGGAGTCGCGCAGGCGCTTGCGCGACTTGGGGTCGCCGTCGGCGACGACCGACTTCTCCAGCTCGATGAGATCGTCCGGCGCGCGGTCGACCTCTCCCGCAACCCAGGCGGAGAGGATCTCCCTGTACCGCGCCTCGATGCGGTCCACCTGCTCCCTCTTGCTCTCGCCCGCCCCGGAGTTGCCCGCACCGGAGCCGCCCGAGCTGTCGATCACCTGAACGCCGGGTGAGCTCCAGGGGTCCTGCTGTGCTTGCAGGGGCAAGACACAGCACCCCAGCAGCGCCACGACAGCCAACCGAGCCGACCTGTCCGGGTACCGAAGACATGAATTCCCGCGATCTATCATCCGTGGTCCCTCCGAGCAGCCCTGCGCTTTACCGAAACACGACAGTTCAAGGAATAACGCCGCAAATACTACGCCTCAGAGACGCTCCCCACCCTCCACGATGTTCCTGAGGCCATTAGACAGTAGAGTACAGGAGCGGGCAGTTTCGTGACAATCTGGTGCCTGCCAAATGTCAGGGCACCTGCTGGAAACCCGGGGAGCTCCGGGGGGCGCCCTCGAACAGCGCCTTCACCGAGGGCCGCATCAGCACCAGGATGGTGAAGATGCCGAGAGCCGTGCCGAGCGGCATGAAGACGCAGGAGACCGCGGCCACGACCAGGCAGAAGTTATAGCGGACGCGCCGCGCGAGGTAGCTGCCGGCCAGCGCCAGGCAGACCGCCAGCGCCCACCCCGCGACGACGAACCCCGCGGCGAAGACGGCGATGAACCAGCCCATCATCATGGAGAAGGCGTCGCCAGGGTCCGTCCCGTCCAGCGTGCCGAAGGCCATGGAGATCCCCAGGAAGACGTGCAGGAGGGGCAGACAGGCGAACAGCCCGACGACCACCGCCAGCACGTAGTGGAAGATGGAAAGGAGCTTCAGGTGATCGAGGTCCTGGTCCATCGGTCCCCCTTCTTGTCAGACGCAGCAGGCTCTATGGTAGCCGGAAACGAAAAGGGCGGGGACCCGAAGGTTCCCGCCCTTTCGATCTTCAAGGTCGCTGCCGGACTATTTGCGGCCCTTGCGCGGCTTCCTTCCCTTGGGCGCCTCGGTCTTGATATCGAGCGCCCAGAAGAGGTTGCGCACCGCCGCGGAGGTCAGGATGCCGCCCTCCGCAGTCTCGACCGCCGCCGTGGACGTCTGGGTGCTCGCGTCGGGGCCGAAGATGAAGGGGAAGAGGTTGACCAGCGGGATCTCGCCGCCGAACTGGTCGTTGATCTCCTCGATGAACAGGTTGGCGATGTAGGCGTAGCCGAAGGCGTTCGGGTGGACACCGTCGTAGGAGAACACGCCGCCGGTGAGGAAGTTCTCGGTGAAGGTGAGGCCGCCGACGTCGAGGCCCTCGTTGGCCACCACGCGGAAGGTCGCGTTCATGTCCACGAACGCGGCGCCCACCCGGGCGGCCTCGCTCTGGATGAAGCTGTTGAAGGCCGCGACGCGGGCGTTGATGGAGGAGATCTCCGCGGCGCTGAGGACCGCCGCGTCAGAGAGCGGCTGGCCGGTGCCGCCGAGCGCCGTTGGGATGCCCCGGCCCTGGGTCAGCTCGGCCCGGGCGGTGAGGAGCACGCGGTCGCCGGGGGTCAGCAGGCCGTTGGGTCCGATCAGGGGGACCGGCTGGCCGTTGACGATCACCGGCTGGTTCGTGGCCGGGTTGACCACCACGAAGGGGATCGTGGTCACGAAGGGGATGCCGGTGACGTCGGGGATGTTGGCGATCGCCATCCTGGAGCCGGTGCCCGCGATGGTGTCGACGATCGTCCGGAAGTCGGCCTGGAAGTTGGCCACCGGGGTGATGGTGACCCCCTCGATGACCCGGCCGGCGAGGGCCGCGCCGAGCACGTCGTTGTTGCCGATCCAGATCGTGGTGAAGGTCGGCTGCAGGGCGACCGCCTGCTGGAGCTGGGTGCCGATCCCGCGCAGGATCAGGTCGTGCAGGCCGCCGTTGTCGGTGACCGTGGCGACCACGTCATGGACATCGGCGCCCGGCACGGCCAGGTTGTTGTAGGGACGTGGCAGGTTCAGGTTCTGGGGCTGGCCCGAGCCCGCCCTGGGGCCGATGTTCAGCGGCGCCAGGCTCTTGAGCTCGAGGAGCGCGGGGATGCCGGGGTCGCTCACGAACGGCTGCTCGAAGCCGGTGGTCTGGCCGGTGGCCTGGCGGTTGATCAGGATGGGATAGCTGCTGAGCTGGGCCGTGCGGCTCAGGCCGCCGCTCATGAATGCCGCGGTCAGGCTGTCGCCGATGGCGACATAGCGGGTGAAGTTGGCGGTGCCGGTATCGACCTGGGCGACGGCCGCCACCGGCAGGAGCACCGCCGGCAGGAGAAAAACGAGCGCCAGGGCGCTCGCGAAAGTCTTCACACGGAGCATGGATGAGCCTCCTCTCTTACCAATTGAGGGTTACGCCGAGCAGGGCGGCCTGCGTGTTGTAGGTGCCGAAGAACGGGCCCTCGCCGACGAAGCTCCGGCCGCGGGTCCGCTCCTTGAAATCGATGTACATGAGCGCGATGTCGAAGCCCAGGCCCGGGCCGGTGCGGCCGTAGCCAATGGTGTAGCCCATGCGGTCCGCGTCGGGCAGCAGGGGGGAGACCGACTCCTCGGGCTGCGGCGTCTCGTCGAAGACGAAGCCGAAGCGCCACTCGGAGGTCGGGCTGGCGGTCCAGCGCAGGCCGGCGCGGTAGCTGTTGGCGTCGTCCCACTCCTCCGGGATCTCGGTGTCGGGCAGGGAGTTGCCAGCGCCGCCCACGAACTCGATGGGCACCTGGTCGAAGGTGCTCCAGCCCATCCAGTTGAAGTCGGTCTCCACAAGCACGTTCTGGGTCAGGGCGAAGGCCAGGCCCAGGCTCGCCTGGTCGGGAAACTCGATGTTGGTCTCGACCGGCAGGTCGACGCCGAAGGGGAGCTGGGCGCGGACCGCGGCGTCGAACTGCGCGTTGCCGGTGGAGATCTGGTCGAGCCGGGCGTCGCCGTCGTAGTCCATGTCGATCTTGCTGCGGTAGGAGAGGCCCCAGGAGAAGCTGTTGTTGACCTTGTGGAGGATGCCGGCGTTCCAGCCGAAGGCATTGCCGAACTCGCTCTCCAGCACGAGCCGACCGACGTTGACCACCCGCTGGGTGAAGGGGTTGACGGCCCCCACGTGGCGGTTGAGCTCGACGTCGCTGAAGCGGCCGACGGCGCCGATGCCCAGGCCGAAGCTGTCGGTGATCTGCCAGCCGATCGTCGGGTTGACGTCGATGGCGCGCAGGGCGGCCTTGGAGCTGAGGAACCGGCCGGCGAACTCGTCCGGGTTCTCCCACGAGGTGGTCAGGCCGAACGGGGCGTTGACCCCCAGGCCGAACTTCCAGGTGTCGTTGAGGGGCTGGACCCAGTACAGGTGCGGCGGAAACTCGGAGAGCCCCTCCTGCTCGGCCCGGTAGCCCGCGCCCGGGAAGGGGTCCGCGCCCTCGAACTCGGCCTCGGTGCTGGTGATCCAGGTCAGGCCGGTCGAGATCTCCCGCTCGGTCACGAAGGCCAGCCCGCCCGCATTGTGGTACAGCAGCGACGGGTCGTCGGCCTGGGCGGTGAACGCGCCCGCCATGCCCATCGCCCTGGAGCCTTGCTCGAAGATGCTGAACCCGGCCGCATGCAGGGGACCGGCGGCCAGCGCACCGAGGGCGGCAATCACGGCAACAGCCAGCGCCCTCCCGATGAAACCTCCTCGACTACGCATCCTTTCTCCTCCTATCCCAGAGAGTCCGTCTTCTGCTGCGCTTTGAGCTGCTGATACCCCGTTTCCCCGGGGGGATCGATCGGAGCGGAGAGGGTGGGAAACGGGATCAAAGGGACCTGCAACCAAGGCCCCAACGTTAGTCTCAAGCGCGAAGGGTGTCAACGGGCTTCTAAAGGAGATCAAGCTGGTAGAGTACGCGAGGAGGTGACGTCCATGTTCGAGCACGCGGTCCAGGAAGAGACCTTCGGGAAGGTCAAGGAGTATCTCGGGGAGCTCTTCGACGAGCCGTACCACGACCCCGAGAACAATCACTTCTACGTGCGCTACGGCACCACGGTGCTGGAGATCTCGGTGGAGCCCTACGGCAACGAGGAGGCCGTGGTCACCATCATGTCCTACTGCGTCCAGGACGTGGAGATGGAGGACGACCTGATGCTCGGGCTGCTGGAGCTGAACCACCAGTTGCTCTGCGGCTCGTTCTCCGTCGTCGGAAGCGACATCTTCTTCGCCCACTCTCTCTTCGGCAGCAGCCTGGAGCCGCGCGACCTGCTGCGGGCCATCACCTCCGTAGCCACCCTCGCCGACGACTACGACGACCGGATCGTGGCGCGCTACGGCGGCCAGACGGCTTTGGAGAAGATCCAGGACACGGGCGGCTGGCGCAAGAGGGCGGGCGACAGCGTTTGAGCCCGGGAGGCTACCAGCGGCCGCCCTTGACGGCCGCCTCGACCTCCCGGTCCAGCTCCTTCTCCTTCTCGGCCTGCCGCTTGTCGTAGACCTTCTTGCCCTGGGCCAGGGCAACCTCCACCTTGATCCAGTTGCCCTTGAGGTAGACCGACAGGGGGACCACGGTCATGCCCTTGGTCTGGGTGCGGCCGAAGAAGCGCTCGATCTGGCGGCGCTTGAGCAGCAGGCGGCGGTCGCGCTCCGGGGGGTGGTTCTCCCGGTTGCCGTGGCTGTACGGGCTGATGTGGACGCCCACCAGCCAGGCCTGGCCGTTGCGGAACTCGACGAAGCTGTCCTTGAGCTGGACCTTGCCGGTGCGGACCGCCTTGACCTCGGTCCCGCTGAGCGCGATGCCCGCCTCCTCGGTCTCCAGGACGTGGTAGTCGTGCAGGGCGCGGCGGTTCGAGGCAAGAACGCGCTTGACCGGCTCCTTCTCCTTCGGCTTGGGCGCCGCAGCCTTCGTCGCCATGGGGCAGATGGTATCCTTTTTATCCCGATGAGAGTCGTCCTTGCCTTGCTCGGCCTCCTGGTGCTCGCTTCGCAGGCCCGGGCCGACGCGAAGATCTCCGACCTGCGCGCCGCTCTGGACGGCGACCGGGTCCTCGCCAGCTTCAACCTGACCGGCGGGATCGACGCGCGGCTCGCCCGGCGCATCGACAGCGGCCTCCCCACCTCCATCCTCTACGAGCTCGAGCTCCACAAGGACCGCAAGCGCTGGTACGACAACCGGCTCGACCGCAGCACCCTCGAGGTCATGGCCGTGCACGACGCGGTCGCCCGCACCTACAGCGTCCACCTCAAGCTGGACGGCGAGCTGATCGAGAGCCGCACCGTGCGCGACCGGGAGGCGCTCGAAGCGGCCATGACCCGAATCGACAAGGTCCCCGTCTTCACCCTCGGCGGTGGGACTCCGCGGGGGCGGCTGCTGATCAAGGTGCGCGCCGGGCTCGGCTCGCGCACGATCCTCTCGTTCATCCCGGCGGCGATCCACACCGAGTGGAAGGACTCCAACAAGTTCCGCTATCCCGGCAGGCCCTCGCCATGAGGCTCCGCGACCGGCTCGGGCGCCACCTCAGGAACCAGCGGGTCCTCCTCGGCGGGCTGGCCGCGCTGCTGCTCCTCTTCACCCCCCTCTTCTACATGTCGCAGCGCGGGCGCGACCTCCCCGCGGCCCTGGTGGCGAACCGGGTTCTCCTGTTCGTCCTCTGGTACGTCAATGTCATCCTCATCCTGGTCGTCGCCTTCGTCCTACTGCGCAACCTGATCAAGCTGCTGGTCGAGCGGCGGCACCGGATCCTGGGGTCGAACTTCAAGTTCAAGCTGGTCGCCACCTACGTCGGGCTGTCGCTCATCCCGGTCCTGGTCCTCTTCTTCATCGCCACCGAGTTGCTCCAGGGATCGATCGACCGCTGGTTCAACACTCCCCTGGCGCCGGTGCTGGCGCGGGGCAGCCTCGTGGCCCAGGCCTTCTACGACCGGGTCGAGGGCACGGCTTTCCGGGACGCCTCGCGGGCGCTCGGGGAGGTGGCGGAGATCGACCTGGAGCGGTCCGCAGAGCGCCCGCGGCTCACCCGGCGGCTGCAGGAACTCCTCGCCGAGCTCGACCTGGACCTCCTGGCCGTCTACGAGGGGAACGATCTCGTCAGCGCCGTCCTCGACTCCCAGTCCGGCATCTCCAGCCTGCCCAACCCCGGCCGCGACTTCCTGGAGGAGGCGGCCCGGGAGGGCAGGGCCGTGCGCAGGGACGCGCCGGCCGGCGGCGTGCCCGGGCGGCTGGTCCTTGCCGCGGTGTCCGAACCTCCGGGCCCGGTGATCGTCGTGGCCGGGACACTCCTCGATCCGCTCGTGGCCCGGGAGACGGACCAGATCGTGCGCGACTTCCAGTCCTACCAGCAGCTCGAGGTCCAGAAGGACGACCTGCGGGCGAGCCATCTCCTGCTCTTCCTGATGGTCACCCTGCTCATCCTCCTGGGCTCCTCGTGGGCCGGGCTCTACCTGGCGAAGCGGGTGACGGTGCCGATCCAGGCGCTCGCCGAGGGCACGCGGGCCATCAGCGGCGGCGATCTCGGCCACCGGGTGGATGTGGAGGCCGACGACGAGCTGGGGGTCCTGATCGAGTCATTCAACCGGATGACCGAGGAGCTGGAGAGCAACAAGGAGGCGCTGGAGCGGAGCAACCGGGAGCTGGTGGAGGCGCAGCGGCTCGCGGCCTGGAACGAGGCGGCGCGGCGCATCGCGCACGAGATCAAGAACCCCCTCACCCCGATCCGGCTGTCGGCCGAGCGCATGCTGCGCAAGCACCAGCAGGGGGATCCCGGGCTGGGCAAGACGGTCGAGGAGGGAGTCGAGATCATCATCCGCGAGGTGATGACCCTGAGCGCGATGGTGGATGAGTTCTCGCGCTACGCCCGCATGCCCCGTCCGCGCCCGACCCAGGTCGACCTGTCCCGCCTGGTGGGAGACACGCTGAGCCTCTACCGGGACCTGAAGCCCGGGGTGGAGCTCGCGGCCGAGGTCGAAGACGGCGCCTCCCCGGCCCTGATCGACGGCGAGCAGGTACGGAGGGCGCTGATCAACCTCCTGGACAACGCGGTCGAGGCAACGGAGGCCCCGGGGAGGGTGACGGTCTCGGCGAGGAGGGAGAATCGCAACGGGGGACACCTGGAGATCCGGGTGGCGGACACGGGCCGCGGCATTCCGCCGAGCTCCCGGGACAAGCTCTTCCTCCCCTACTACTCCACCAAGGGCCGCGGCACCGGGCTCGGCCTGGCCATCGTCCACCGCATCGTCACCGACCACAACGGGTCGATCCGGGTGGAGGACAACGAGCCCCGGGGGACGGTGTTCACGATGGAGCTGCCGGGGGAGCAGGGCTAAGCCGCGAAGCGGAGGATCTCGACCTCGGCCCCCTTGCGGATCGCCTCTTCGGCGCGGTCCAGGAGCTGCCCCGTAATCTCCTCGGACAGGAAGTATTCGCCGCAGTTCTCGCAGACGTCGCCCGGAACGTCCTTGAAGATGACGAGGGTCTCTCCGCGCTGGAGCACGACTGTCACCCGGCCGGGCCGGGTCTCACCCTGCTTGCAGAAGAGACATCTCATGAGGGCCTCCTGGTCCTGAAGTCCGGCTCCCAAAGGTCCGGACCTGGAGGAGACATGGTTATGAGAGAGAGCGCCCGCTCTCCCGATCCTGTGCCACGACAGCATGCAGAGCGCGCCCGGCATTGTATCCCGCTATCAGCGGAGAGAAGGAGACCCCTCCCCTGCCCTCCCCTCGATCATGGATTCTGTGGGTGGGCGGGGGGAGGACCCCATAGGCGCTAACTTTGCCGCTGGAGAGGTTCTTTCCCTGGGAGCGCCGGCATCCTTGCCGGCCTTCCTCGCTGGGGAAGGCCTCCCCATCGGGGGAACGGGCCGCGACCTGAGGGTATG
>Ga0190265_10000400_pt1 | contig 32157 bp, 33 predicted proteins | sample Popmic124T_FD_133135 | JGI IMG/M metagenome (GOLD analysis project Ga0190265, IMG submission 133135) | Populus adjacent soil microbial communities from riparian zone of Indian Creek, Utah, USA - 124 T | ecosystem: Environmental > Terrestrial > Soil > Riparian zone | place: USA: Utah | collected...
CCGATTTGGGCGTGATGATCTCGGCCAGCCACAACAAGTTCGTCGACAACGGCATCAAATTGTTCGGTCCGGACGGCTTCAAGCTTTCCGACAAGGACGAGCTTGCGATCGAGGCCCTGCTCGATCTGGAGCCGCGGCTGGTCGCGGCCGAGCAGATCGGGCGATCGAAGAAGATCGAGGATGCGCGCGGCCGCTACATCCACGCGGCCAAGCTCACCTTCCCCAAGCATTTGCGGCTCGACGGGCTCAAGATCGTCATCGACTGCGCCAACGGCGCCGCCTACGAGGTCGCGCCCTCGGCGCTGTGGGAGCTTGGCGCGGAAGTGGTGGCGATCGGGGTGTCGCCCAACGGCCTCAACATCAACGAAGGCTGCGGCTCGACCGACCCCGGCCTGCTCAAGCGGACGGTGATCGAGCGTGGCGCCGACATCGGCCTCGCGCTCGACGGCGATGCCGATCGCCTGATCGTGGTCGACGAGCTGGGCGAGACGGTCGACGGCGACCAGCTGATGGCGCTGATCGGCTCGTCCTGGCAGCGGCGCGGCAAGCTGCGCGGCGGAGGCGTCGTCTCGACGGTGATGTCCAATCTCGGGCTCGAGCGCTTCCTGGGCGGCCAGGGGCTGGAGCTGGTGCGGACACAGGTCGGCGACCGCTACGTGCTCGAGGCGATGCGGGCCAAAGGCTATAATGTCGGCGGCGAGCAATCGGGACACATCATCCTTTCCGATTACGCGACGACCGGCGATGGGCTGGTCGCCGGGCTTCAGGTGCTCGCCGAGCTCGCCGCGTCGGACAAGCCGGCGAGCGAATTGCTCAGCCTGTTCGAGCCGCTGCCGCAGGTGCTGAAGAGCGTGCGCTTCGACGGCGGCGCGCCGCTCGAGGCGGACGATGTCAAGGCGGCGATCGCCGACGGCGAGGCGAGGCTGGCGGGCAGCGGCCGGCTGGTGATCCGCAAATCGGGGACCGAGCCGGTGATCCGGGTCATGGCCGAGGGCGAGGACGAGGCGCTGGTCGCGGCGATCGTCGACGAGATTTGCGACGCGGTGAAGGCGGCCTGATGGCACTCGAAATGCGCCCCGATTGCGAACGTTGCGGCCGCGACCTGCCGGCGGGCCGGCACGGCGCCTTCATCTGCTCCTTCGAATGCACCTTCTGCGACGCCTGCGCCGACAAGCTCGAGGAACGGTGCCCCAATTGCGGCGGCGATCTGCTCGACCGCCCCATGCGCACGGGCGCGGCGCTGGCGCGCAACCCGGCTTCGGCGGAGCGCCGCTTCAAGCGATGAAAGCCCCGCGAATCCTGATCATCGCCGGCTCCGACAGCGGCGGCGGGGCGGGCATCCAGGCCGACATCAAGACGGTGACGATGCTGGGCGGCCACGCGATGACGGCGGTCACCGCGATCACCGCGCAGAACACGATCGGCGTTCAGGCGGTGATGGCGGTGCCGGCCGAGATGGTGATCGCGCAGATCGAGTCCGTGGTGAGCGATATCGGCGTGGATGCGGTGAAGATCGGAATGATCGGCTCGGCCGAGACGGCGCATGCCGTGGCGGAGAGGCTGGAGCGGATGGCCGTGCCGATCGTGTTCGATCCGGTGATGGTGGCGACCAGCGGGTCGGTGTTGGCGGACGAGGCCACGATCGCGGCCTTCGAGCGGCTGATGCGGATCGCCTCGGTGGTGACTCCGAACATTCCGGAACTGGAGGCGCTCGGCGGCGAGGCGGCGGTGCTGGCCCATGGCTGCCACCTGCTGGCCAAGGGCGGCCATGCCGAGGGCTTTGAAGTGGTCGACCGGCTGATCTCGCCTTCGGGGCCGATCCGCGAGCTGCGCGGCAAGCGCTTCGACACGGACGATACGCACGGGACCGGCTGCACGCTCGCAAGCGCCCTCGCCACGGGGCTGGGCAAGGGCTTCGGGATCGAAAAAGCGTTCGAGCAGGCGATCAGCTTCGTGCGGATCGCGATCCTGGAGGCGCCGGGCCTCGGCCAGGGCAATGGACCGCTCGGCCAGCAATATGTGACGGACTTCCAGTGGGGCGAGCGGGACGACGATTAGCCGCGGCGCCGAACTATCCACAGGAAAGGCAGCTGGAGTCCAGCTTTCGCTGGAATGACGGTGTGGGGATTTCTAGGTTGGCGGGCAATGGCGCGGCCCTGCTTCAAGCTCGAGAAGATCCATCCCGATCCCGTCGCCGGCGTCGACGAAGCCGGCTGCGCGCCGCTTGCCGGGCCGGTCGTCGCCGCGGCGGTGGTGCTCGACCGCAACCGCTTTCCGCGCGGGATCGACGACAGCAAGGCGCTGCCGGCCAAGGCGCGCGAGGCGATCTGCGCGAAGCTCTACAAAGTGGCCGCGATCGGCGTCGGCATCGCCAGCGTCGAGGAGATCGACATTCTCAACATCTATTGGGCGCGAATGCTGGCGATGAGCCGGGCGGTCGACGCGCTCGGGCTCGATCCGGCGATGGTGCTGGTGGACGGCAATCGCTGCCCACGCTGGGAGCGGCCCTCGCTCGCCATCGTCGCCGGCGACACCAAATGCCGGTCGATCGCCGCCGCTTCGATCGTCGCCAAGGTGACTCGGGACCGGATCATGTTCGAGCATTCGCGCGAATGGCCCGGCTATGGCTGGGAGCGCAACAAGGGCTATCCGACGCCCGAGCACCAGCGGGCGCTCGAAGAGCTTGGCCCGACGCCGCTCCATCGCCGCAGCTTCGCGCCGGTCCGGCTACTTACCCTGGGCCTCTGAGTCTTTCGGGCCACACCCACTTCAGATTGAGTCTCAAGCCGGCCACGCACCACAAGATGTAGCGGCAGACTCCTTTCGTTCCCGGCAGCCGTAACCGCATGTTAACCATGTTCGGCAAGTGACTGAACTTGACCGATGAGTCCGGCTGACTCAGCATGGAATTCTTTGCCGACCGGGGGCGGATCGATGAGCGTGATGGGGCGAATGACGACGGCGTTGAAGCCGAAACGGGGGACGGAGCCCGCCCCCGATCTTCCGCTCGGGCAGATCCTCCAGCAGGATTGCGTGGCCGCGATGGCGGCGCTGCCCGACGCCTGCGTCGACATGATTTTCGCCGACCCTCCTTACAATCTGCAATTGGGCGGCGACCTGTTCCGCCCCGAAGGCAGCCGGGTCGACGCGGTCGACGACGATTGGGACAAGTTCGACACGTTCGCGACCTACGACACCTTCACCCGCGCCTGGCTGAAGGAGGCGCGGCGGATTTTGAAGCCGAACGGCACGCTCTGGGTGATCGGATCCTACCACAATATCTTCCGCGTCGGCGCGGCGCTGCAGGACGCGGGCTATTGGATCCTCAACGACATCATCTGGCGCAAGACCAATCCGATGCCGAACTTCCGCGGCACCCGCTTCACCAACGCCCACGAGACATTGATCTGGGCGAGCCGAAGCGAGGATAGCCGCTACACGTTCAATTATCGCGCGATGAAGGCGCTGAACGACGAATTGCAGATGCGCTCGGACTGGGTGCTGCCGATCTGCGCGGGCGGCGAACGGGAGAAGACCGACGGCGTCAAATCGCATCCGACACAGAAGCCCGAGGCCCTGCTCTACCGAGTCCTGCTCGCCTGCACCAACAAGGGCGACATCGTGCTCGATCCCTTTTTCGGCACCGGCACGACCGGCGCGGTGGCGCGGCGGCTGGGGCGGCAATGGATCGGGATCGAGCGCGAGAGCCGTTACGTGAAGGTGGCGCGGGCGCGGATCGATTCGACGCTCGAGCTCGACGAAAGCGCGATGAAGGTCATGGCTTCGCGCGCGACTCAGCCCAAGGTGCCGTTTGGGACACTGGTCGAAAGCGGGATCATCGCCCCGGGCGCCCTGCTCACCGATTGCAAGCGCCGCTGGAGCGCCCGAGTCCTGGCCGACGCTTCGATCGAGCTGGGCGGCCAGCAGGGATCGATCCACAAGGTCGGTGCTGTCGCGCAGGGCGCTCCGGCCTGCAACGGCTGGACCTTCTGGCATGTGGAGCGGGATGGAAAGCTGGTTCCCCTGGACGCGCTCCGGCAGGCGTATCTGTCCGACAAGCGCTGATTCCACCCGTTCAGGCATTGTCGAAACCCGGCTCTTCTCTTAGTCCGCAAGAAGGAAAGCCCTTCGACAGGCTCAGGGCGAACGGAGGGGTGGTGGCCGCAGGACAGGACCCGTCCAGAGGCTCGGAGCGAACGGAGTGGTGATGACCAGCAGGACCTATCTCCGCCCCACCGGCTTCGTCGACGCGCCGTTCGGGCATGACGGCAAGGTCGCGCGGCTGGCGGGCGGGCTGCTGTGGTTTTCGATGGTCGAGATCCTGACCGACGACGGTGCCGCCGAGCTGGTTCCGGTCGAGGGGATCGAGGCGCGCCTGGACAAGCGCGAGCTGGCGGTCTGGGCGAATTTGACGTCGGCGCGGGAGCCGCTGCGGCTCGAGGAGCGGGTGATCCGGCTCGACCAACCCCAGATCGCGGGCATCTTGAACGTCACTCCGGACAGTTTCTCCGATGGCGGCGCGCATGCCGAAACGGACGCCGCGGTCGCGGCGGGCCATGCCATGGCGGCGGCCGGCGCGGCGTTGATCGACGTCGGCGGCGAATCGACCCGGCCCGGCGCGACTCCGGTCTGGGAAGGCGACGAGGCGGCGCGGGTGCTGCCGGTCGTGCAGCGGCTGGCCGGGGCGGGGACCGCAATTTCCATCGACACCCGCAAGGCGGCGGTGATGGAGCAGGCGCTCGCCGCCGGGGCTGCGATGGTCAACGACGTTTCGGCGCTGACCTGGGATCCACGCGCGGCCGAAACGGTGGCGAAGGCGGCCTGCCCGGTGGTGCTGATGCACCACAAGGGCGCTCCGGAGACGATGCAGGACGATCCGCGCTACGATCGGCCGGTCCTGCTCGAAATCTACGATTGGCTCGATGCTCGGATAGAAGATGCGGCGGCGGCCGGGATCGCGCGCGCGCATATCGTGGTCGATCCGGGCTTCGGCTTCGGCAAGAACGTGCAGCACAACCTCCAGCTGACCAACGGCCTCGCCATGCTGCACGGGCTCGGCTGCCCGATCATGTTCGGCGCCAGCCGCAAGCGGACGATCGGGGCGCTGGCGGGCGAGGCGCCGGTGGACAGGCGCCTCGCCGGATCGATCGCGATGGCGCTCAGGGCCGCCGGTCAGGGCGCGCAGCTGCTGCGCGTCCACGACGTGGCCGAAACCGTCCAGGCGCTGCGCGTGTGGCGCGGGCTGCGGGACGCCGCCCTGACCCCGCCATGACGTCGCGGCCGTAGACGTCGCGCTGGAAGACCACTCCGCCCGCCGTCGGCAGGGCGGTGAAATAAGTGATGTAGACCGGCACCGCCTCGGGCAGGTCGACGCGCTGCTCGGCGGCGCCGCTCGGCCGCCGCGGTCGGCCTTCGAACAGCCAGCGCTCGAGCCGGCCGGCGTCTTCGAGCCTGACGCAGCCCGAACTCTGCCGGCGATCGTCGCGGCGGAAGAGGTCGCGGCGCGGGCTGTCGTGCAGATAGATGCCGAGATCGTTGGGCAGCATGAACTTGATCCGGCCCATCATGTTGTGGGGCCCGGGGGTCTGGCGCAAATTGACGAGCCGGCGGCCGGCGGCGACCGCGCGCCAATCGACCTGGCGCGGGTTCAGCGTTCGCGGCCGCGGGCCCCAATCGGACAGGACCTGGAGATGCTCCGCGGTGATCGCTCGGGCGCCCTTGCGGGCCCGCTCGCGGATCAGATCGGGAGGAAGGTGCCAATAAGGATTGAGCACCGCGTAGCGGATCAGGCCGGCCATTGCCGGCGTCGGCATGGCGCGCTTGCCGACGACGACGCGCATGCCGCCGCGGATGCGTCCGTTCTCGACCATCCAGAGCCGGGCCGAGGCCGTGTCGACGATGATGTAGCGCCCGCCGGCGCGGGCGGGGATGGCGCGGGCGCGCTCGATATTCGCCTCGATCTGCCGCTCGTAATGAGCCGGCCCGCGGTTGAGCGCGGCGATCGTGGCGGGATCGGGTCGGCCGCTCGCCGGCAGGCCGTGGACCTGCTGGAAGGCGCGCAGTTTCGCCCCAAGATCGCCGCGCGTGGAAAGGCCGAGGCGGCGGCGCAGCAGGCCTTCCGGCGGAGCGGCCGGCAAGGCGATTTGGGGCAGGCGCGACCAGCCGGCGCGATAGACGGCGAGGCCGCGCCGAAGGCCCGCAAAGGCCGGGTTGATCCGCTCGACGGCGTCGAGATGGGCGGCAAGATCGGGTGAGTCCGCAACCGCGCCGAGAAGCGCCGCGGCAGGCCGAGGCGCGGGATCGAGGCCGCGGTCGATATAGCGCATCGCATTGCGCGCGGGCGGGCGGTGATGGGCGCGGACATGCTCGGCGAAGGCCTGACTCAGCAACAGATCGGCGCGGGTCAGCCGATGTGGATCGCCGTCGCCGGCGGCTTCGAACGCGGCGGCGAGGTCGTGCCGGCCCAGCCTTTGCACCAATTGGCCGACCCCGGGCTTGAAGGCGCGGCCGGCGATCCAGACCGGGCGGAAACCGCGGCCGCGATAGAAAGCGGCGACGTCGGAGTCGATCTCGACAGGCGTGCTCGCGGCCGCCGCCGGCGCGGATGCGGCGATTGCCGGCAAATCGGGCAGCGAGCAGGTGCCGAGCAGCACCGCAAGCGCGCAGCCGAGCGCCCCCGTCCGCATCGAGCGGATGCGCGCGGGCGATGCTGGCGTCGGGCGGTTTATGGGCTCGGCTCCTCCGGCCCGGTAAAGCGCCGCCGGGCCGCTTGTTCAACCTCGGCTTTTGACCCGGGCGGCATTGTCCCGCTCCCGCACAGCGGCGGGCGCAATCCCTGCCTCGGCCTCGAGCCGGCGCTTGCGCTTGCCGCGGGCGATCTCGGTGGCCAGCGCGTCGAGCTTCGGCTCCCAGAAGGCGCGGAATCCTTCCAGCCACTGGTCGACCTCCCTCAGCGGCGCCGAATCGATCGAATAGAGCCGGCGCTGGGCGTCGGCGCGGACGGTTGCGAAGCCGCTGTCGCGAAGTACCTTCAGATGCTGCGAAACGGCGGGCTGGCTGATGCCGAACTCGCGGCCGATCGCGGACACCAGGTCGCCCGACGACAGCTCCGCGTCCGCCAGCAGTTCGAGGATGCGGCGCCGGACCGGATCGCCGAGGACGTCGAAGACGTGCATCAGCCCGCGCTATAGGCCGTGATGGTGCGCTCCGCCGCCCCGCGCGCGACTTGCGCATCCTCACCACCGGCGATCGCGGCGTCGCGCCAGCCACCGCTGCTGCCCGCGACGAAATCCTTGTAATTCTCGCTGGCGACCCATTCGGTATCGGTTTCGGGCGGCTTGTCCCAGCCGCTCTCCAGATGCTCGGCGAAACCGAGCAACGAAAGGTCCCAGCCGACGCCGACCGCGCCCGGACCGAACTGGCCCCAGAATTTCTCGAATTCCGCGTCGATGATGGCGGTGTGCTCGAGCTCCAGCTGCGTGGCGCCGCCTTTCTCCTCGGTCAGGGTGACGGCCACCCAGCTGACGCCGCCGCCGAACTCCCAGGTCAAAGCGAGGCGGCGCGGCGGCTCGCAATCGGTGATCGTGCCGCCCGCATTACCCTTGATCTGGTAACGGCCGCCGAGCTTCAGATCGCCCTCGACCGGCGAGAACCAGCGCGGGATGCGCTCGGCGCTGGTCAGCGCGTCCCAGGCATCGTCGATGTCGGTGGCGAAGCTGCGGCCGGCGACGACAATCCGTGTGGACTTGCCGTCGCGCTCGCCGCCTCGCACCTCGCGCGTGACGGCGCCGATATGGCGGGGGACATCGAATTCCATGACATTGCTCCCGATTCGCATTCGGGCTCGTTATATAGCTGATGTCTTATATAAGTCAAAGCCGGTCTTCGGGGCCGGGCATTTCGTGCGCGCCGTCGAAATAGGTGACCTTGAACGTGTCGAGCGCAATGCCGTCGGCGCAGCGCAGGTTGGTCTAGCGGGGACGGGCGGCGCGGACGGTTCGGCCCGGCAGAGGAGGAGGGTGAGCAGGCCGAGCAGCGGCGCCAGGCTAGAGCGAATAGCCGCCATCGCTGACCAGACAGGAGCCGGTGACATAAGCGGCCTTGTCGGAGAGCAGGAAAGCGATCTGCTCGGCGATCTCCCCGGGCTTGGCGTAGCGGCCGAGCGGCGTCGCGATCGTCGCCATCGCCTCGTAGGCGGCCTCCTCGCCGCCTTTCTCCCTGACCAGATCCTGGAAGAAATCGAGGCCGGTCCAGATCGGCGTCTCGACTCCGCCGGGCGCGATCGAATTGACCCGGATTCCGTCCGCCGCGCCTTCCCTGGCGGCGATTCGGGCGAGGTGGATGACGGCGGCCTTGGAGGCGCCGTAAGCGGCGATGCCGTGCTCCGCCTTCAGGCCTGCGGCCGAGGCGGTGATCACGATCGCGCCGCCCTGGCCGCCCTGGCGCAAGGCGCGCATCGCCGCGCGCAGGGTCAGGAACGCGCCGTCGAGGTTGACCGAAAGCACGCGGCGCCAGTCGGCGAAGCTCAACGCCTCGATCGGACCGGTGGCACCGATCCCGGCATTGACCACGGCGTGGGTGAGCCCGGTCAGGTCCGCGTCCGCCCAGAGCCCTTCGTCAGCGACGTCGCCGACCATCATCTGGCGTTCGCAGGGCAGCGAGAAGGCGAAGTCGCGCAGCCGGTCCTCGTCGAGATCGGACAGGATCAGCTTCTTGGCGCCGCCCTCGGCGAGGCGGGTCGCCACCGCGGCGCCGATGCCGGAGGCTGCGCCGGTGACGAGGGCGATGGCGTCTGTAAAGTCGGTCATCGCCCGTTCCTGCGGCGGAAATTCACATAAAGCGAGAGCCAAGTGATCGCGACCGGCGAGAACAGGGACATAATAGCCGGATTCCTATTCGGGCTCCGGCATGCGCGAGTTCATGCCGGAAATGCCGGCGACCGCGGATTGCGCGGCGGGCATTGTCGGGACTGCGCTTTGGCTTACGCCGCGATGTCGCCGATGCCGAGCTCGCCCAGCTTTCTGTAGAGGGTCGAGCGACCGATGCCGAGGCGGCGGGCGACTTCGGTCATCCGGCCCCGGTAATGGCCGATGGCGAGGCGGATGACGTCGGCCTCGATCGCATCGAGCGAGCGCAGATTGCCATCGGTCTCGAACAAGGTGATTCCGGCGCCGTGGGAGAAGGCGGCGCTGTGCGAGGCGCCGCTCAGCGGCTTGGCATGATAATCGTCGGCGCGCTTGCCGTGGGTCGCCTCGTTGGCGATGTGCGGGAAATCGCTGGCGGTGAGCGCGTCGCTTTCGCACAATACGGCGGCGCGGAAGAGCGCGTTCTGAAGCTGGCGGACGTTGCCGGGCCAGCCGTAGGACATCAGGATGGCGAGGCCGTCGTCGGTGATCGAGAGGTGGCGCATGCCCGGCTGCTCGGCGATTCGCGACAGGAGATGGCGGGCGAGCGGCGGAATGTCGCTCTGGCGGTCGCGAAGCGGCGGGATCGGGACGTGGACGACGTTGAGCCGGTAATAGAGATCCTCGCGGAAGCGGCCGGCGGCGACCTCCTCGGCGAGGCGGCGGTTGGTCGCGGCGATGATGCGCACGTCGACCGTCTGGGTGATTCGACTGCCGACCCGCTGGATCTCGCCGGTTTCGAGCGCGCGGAGCAATTTGACCTGGGTGTCGAGCGGCAGCTCGCCGATCTCGTCGAGGAACAGGGTCGAGCCGTCGGCATCCTCGAATCGCCCGATATGGCGGTCGAACGCGCCGGTGAAGGCGCCCTTCTCATGCCCGAACAGGACCGATTCGACGAGGTTTTCGGGAATGGCGCCGCAATTGACGGTGTGGAGCTGCTTCTTGCCGCGCGGGGAAGCGGCGTGGATCGCCTGCGCGACGATCTCCTTGCCCGAGCCGCTTTCGCCCTCGATCAGCACCGAGACGCGGGCGCGGGCAGCCTTCGCGGCGATGGCCAGAGCGGTCCGGAATTGCGGGGCGGAGCCGACGATCTCCTCGAAGCCCAGCGTCTTGGCGATCTTTTCGGAGAGCGGGCGGAGCTCGCCGGAGGCCTTGCGGCGATCGGTGGCGGTGTTGAGCGCGGCGAGCAGGCGATCGGGCGCCAGCGGCTTGACGATGAAATCGCTGGCGCCGGCGCGCATGGCGTCGACCGCGACGGGCACGTCGTCCTGCGCGGTGAGCACGAGCAACGGCAATTTCGGGCGGAGCGCGCGGATCTGCCGGATCAGCTCGCTGCCTTCCTCGCCGGGCAGCCAGTGATCGAGCAGGATCGCGTCGAACTTGGGCTCCTGCGGATCTTCGAGCATCCGCTTGGCGCCGTCGAAATCGGAGGCGCCGCGTACCCACCAGCCGGCGCGCGCGCCGATGGCCGTAACGAGGCGCCTTTGCGCCGGTTCGTCGTCGATCAGCAACAGGCAACGATTGGGGTCCGCCCGCATCTCATCCCTCTCGTTTTGGGACGATCGGGATAGGCCCGAACCGGTAAAGGCGGGCTTAAGATCGCGGACGGCAATGCCCGGGGAGCGAGCGCGGTCAGGCGGCCGCGCGACGCTCGCGTTGCGCGATTATGGCCTGGGCCGCGATCCGGCCGGTCTGGAGGGCGCCGGTCATGTAGCCCGGGAAGGCGTCCGACACCCATTCGCCGGCGAACAGCAGCGGGCCGGCCTGGGGCACCTGAACTCGCCCCTCCTCCTCGACCGCGAACAGCGAGGCGAAGCGGGTGAGCTGGCCCGGAGCGAAGCTGACGTAGGAGCCCTTGGTCAGCGGATCGTCCGCCCAGCGGGTGCGGCGGACTCGGCCGTTCGGAGCGGGAAGGCCGGGCAGAGCCCGGCGGGCGACGGCGTGGAACCGCCGAGCGAGTTCCGCCGTCTCAACGGGCGCGGCGGCGCCAACCTCGCCGCCGCCGAGGAAATAGCAGAGCGCGCCGGGACCGGGCGCCGGCGCCAGCGATACCGCGTCCCAGGCCGCCGAAAAGCCGTGCCGGGCCCAAAGCGCGCCGCCGAAACCGAGGGTGCGGCGCCAGGCGGGGTTGTCGTAGCCGACGATCAACTTCTCGTTACGGCCCATCTTCACCTCGTCGATCATCGCGCGCCAGAGCGACGGCAGATCGCCGCTGATGCGAAGCTCCTTCAGCATCGAAACGGGCAAAGCGAGAACGACTCGGCCCGCGGTTTCGGTATCGCCGTCGGCGAAGGTCAGGCGAACCGAATTGTCGCGGATGTCGAGCGCGGCGAGGCGCTTGTTGAGGCGGATATCGCGCGCATGCTCATTGCCCAGCGCCTTGGCGACCTGGTCCGTGCCGCCGGCGATCAGATAGCGTTCGTCCGAAAGGCTGATCCGGCTGACCCGCCGGCCGTCGACCGTGGGCAGATTGAACAGGAGTTCGAGCGCCGAGGCCTGTTCGGGCTCGATGCCATATTCGGTACGGATCGCCGCCTCGAGCGAATCGCGGGCATCGCCGCGAGCGAGGCCGTGGCGATCGAGATAGGCGGTCACCGAAAGCTGATCGATCTCGCGGGCAACATTCGGATCCGCGTCCATCCGATCCGAATCGACGGTGATCCTGGCGGCGATCCCGCGCAACTGCGTCGCCAGCCGCGCTTCCGGAACGACCGCGCCATTGCCGCCGATCTGCACTTCGTGCGCGGCCCCGAATCCCTGCCTGTCGACCATTCGGATGCGGTAGCGGCTGATCATCCCGAGCAAATCTGCATGGTCGGTGTTCACCAGCTGCGCGCCCTCGTCGAAGGCGAAATCGTCGGCGAAGACGCCGCGGACGGAGCGGGTGCGGCCGCCGACCGCTCCGCGCGCCTCGTAAAGGGTCGCCTCGACATTGCGGTTGCGCAGATGATCGAGCGCGGAAAGGCCGGCGAGGCCGCCGCCGACGATGATGATGTCGCGCCTCGTCTGGGCGTAAGCGGGCCAGCGGGGCAAAGCGGCAAGACCGACGCCTCCGGCGATGGCGGCGAGGACGCGACGGCGGCTGACGTCGCCGGCGCCGGCTTCCGCCCGCGGCGCGCCCCTCGCCTCCAGATTCATCGCTCGTGCCCGTTCCAGCGCTCGCCAGATGCCATTGCCGCCGCGCATATCGTTTCCCCCCACTGGAACCGGAACGAAAAAGTGTACGCGCAAAAGCAGGGCAGGCAAGGAATACTTCGCAACTTGCCCTTCGCCCTCCGGCTTTGTTAGGGATGCCCGCGCGACAGGGAGGACTTGAATGGCGACCGACGGCGAAGCCCCGAAGGACATGAGGGCGCACGAGAGCAGCTACGGCCTGTTCGTGAGCATGATGAAATGGGGGACGCTGCTCGCGGTGATCACCGGCGCAATCGTCATTTTCGTCATCGCGAAGTGAGCGGAGGACCGCGGGGGTGAAGATCGCGGTCCTCAAGGAAGGCGAGGAGGGCGAGCGCCGGGTCGCGGCGACGCCGGAAACGGCCCGGAAATATATCGCGCTGGGCGCCAGCGTTTCGATCGAGGCGGGAGCAGGCGAGGGCGCGTCGATCGCCGACGCCGATTACGAGGCCGCCGGCGCCAGCATCGGTTCGCGGTCGGAGCTCCTCGCCGGCGCCGACGTGGTGCTCGCCGTGCAAGGTCCCGATCCGGCTTCGCTCCAGGGCATGAAATCCGGCGCCTGGCTGGTCGGCGCCCTCGACCCGTTCGGCAGGCGAGAGCGGATCCAGGCTTATGCGGCAATGGGCGCCGAGGCGCTCGCGATGGAGTGGATGCCGCGCATTACGCGGGCCCAGTCGATGGATATCCTGTCCTCGCAATCGAACCTCGCCGGCTACAAAGCGGTGCTCGACGCCGCCGCCGAATATGACCGCGCCTTTCCGATGATGATGACCGCGGCCGGCACGATCCCGGCGGCCCGCCTCTTCGTGATGGGCGTCGGAGTCGCGGGCCTTCAGGCGATCGCGACCGGACGCCGGCTGGGCGCCATCGTCTCGGCGACCGACGTGCGCTCTGCGGTCAGGGAGCAGGTCGAGAGTCTCGGCGCAAAGGCGATCTTCGTCGAGGAGGTCGCCGGAATCGAAGGCGAGGGCGCGGGCGGCTACGCGACCGAGATGTCGGACGATTACAAGGCGGCGCAGGAGGCCCTGGTTTCGGGCCATATCGCAAAGCAGGACATCGTCATCACCACCGCGCTCATCCCCGGCCGGCCGGCGCCGCGGCTGATCAGCGACGCGCAGCTCGCGACCATGCGGCCCGGCAGCGTGATCGTCGACCTGGCGGTCGAGCAGGGCGGCAATGTCGAGGGCGCGGTCGCGGGCGAGATCGTCGAGCGCCACGGGGTCAGGATCGTCGGCCACCGCAACGTGCCCAGCAGGCTCGCGGCGGACGCCTCGGCCCTTTATGCGCGGAACCTCCACAATTTCCTGGCCGCCTTCTGGGACGCCGAGGCGAAGACCTTCCTGCTGTCCGACGACGACGAGATCGTGCAGGGCATCAGGCTGACGCGCGGCGGCGGCATCGTTCACGAACGGCTGACGCAATGAAGGGCTCGGGCGCCATGGCGGGAATGGCCTCGGCGGCGATGCTGCTGGCGCCGGGATGCGGCGGCGGCGCGGGCAAGGCGCCGGCGAGCGCCGACGAGCCGCTGCGCCGGGCCAGCTTCCGCAGCCTCGCCGCGCGCGAATTCCTGTTTTCCTGTCCGGGCGGCGCGGCGCGAGGCGAGACGCGCGCCGCGATCGCGCGCCATGAGGAGCTTAAGCAGCTCGCTTTGGGGAAGGATGCCGGGCACGCGGTCGCGCTTGGCGAGAACGATTGGGCAGGGCTTCGCCGGCACGACGAGCGCGGCCCCTGCGCGCCGGGCGACAAAGCCTATTTCGAGGCTCTCGCCGCGTTCCGCGGCGCGCTCGACACGCTGGCCGGCCGAATCGCGGACCATCGGGGAGCCGCGCCATGAAGCGGAGCGCGCGCGCACTTCTCGCCCTCGTGGCGGCATCGGCTGCCTCCTGCACGACGCCGGGAACCGGATGGAGCCGGGCGCCGGACCTGTCGGTCTATGCGGCGATGGGAAATTTCCGCGATCTCGCGCGCGAGCAGGCGGTGCTGTGCGGCGGCTTCAGCCCAAGCCGGGTCGATATGGTCTGGGCCGAGGACTTCGGCGCTCGCGAAGCCGCCGTCGCCAGCGAGATGCGCGCTCGGCACGGCCCCGACGCGGTCGAGGCTGCAGCCGATTCCGCGGAGCCCAGGGTGCCGTGCGATAACGTGCCGACGCTGAAATGGCGCCACCGCTACGAGCGGCTGCTGCGCCTGCTCGAAGGCCGGTTCGGCCTGGCCTGAGGAAGGACAAGAAAGTGGACTTCATCACCATCCTCTCGATCTTCGCGCTGGCCTGCTTCGTCGGCTATTATGTCGTGTGGTCGGTCACGCCGGCGCTGCACACGCCGCTGATGGCGGTGACCAACGCCATCTCCTCGGTGATCATCGTCGGCGCGCTGATCGCAGCCGCGGCTGCGGGCGCGACCGGATCGAAATGGCTCGGCCTGGCCGCGGTCGCGCTGGCCAGCGTCAACATCTTCGGCGGCTTCGCGGTGACCCAGCGCATGCTCGCAATGTACAAGAAGAAGGAGCGGAAAGGATGAGCGGGGCCTATCTCGTCATTCCAGCGAAAGCCGGAATCCCGCTCGTGCCGCTCCGGGGCCGTCAAGGCAAAGAGATTCCGGCTTTCGCCGGAATGACGGGCTTCCATCATGCATGACGCCGCCCTCCCGCCCGCCTGGGTGATGCTCGCTTATCTGGTCGCGGGCTCCTGCTTCATCCTGGCGCTGCGCGGGCTTTCGAGCCCGGAAAGCGCGCGCCGCGGCAATCGCCTCGGCATGTTCGGCATGGCGCTCGCGGTGGGCACGACCCTGATCCACTACCGGCCGCTCGATCCGGGCTCGACCGCGCCGTTCGGGCTCGATCTCAGCCTCTCATTGCAGGTGCTCGCGGCGATCGCGGTCGGCGCGGCGGTCGGCATCGTGACCGCGCGCAGAATCGCGATGACGGCGATGCCGCAGCTGGTCGCGGCCTTCCACAGCCTCGTCGGCATGGCCGCGGTGCTGGTCGGCGCGGCCGCCTTCCTCAATCCGCAGGCGTTCGGCATTACCGACGCCGCGGGCCTGATCCACGTCAACAGCCGGATCGAGATGGGGCTCGGCGTGGCGATCGGCGCGATCACCTTTTCAGGGAGCGTGATCGCCTTCCTGAAGCTCAACGGCAATATGTCGGGAAGACCGATCATCCTGCCGTTGCGGCACCTGATCAACCTCGGCACCCTGCTCGGCATCATCGGCCTGATCGCTTATTTCACCCAGGACCAGAGCCCGTGGATCTTCTGGACCGTGACCGGCCTCAGCTTCGCCATCGGCTTCCTTCTGATCATCCCGATCGGCGGCGCGGACATGCCGGTCGTGGTCAGCATGCTCAATTCCTATTCGGGTTGGGCCGCGGCGGCGATGGGCTTCACGCTGCAGAACAGCGCGATGATCATCACCGGCGCCTTGGTCGGCAGCTCGGGCGCGATCCTCTCCTACATCATGTGCCGGGCGATGAATCGCAGCTTCATCTCTGTGATCGCCGGCGGCTTCGGCGGCGAGGCCGCGGCTGGCGCGGGGGAGGCGATCGACCGGCCCTGGAAGCGCGGCTCGGCCGAGGACGCCGCCTTCCTGATGAAGCAGGCCGAGCAGGTGATCATCGTCCCCGGCTACGGCATGGCGGTGGCTCAGGCGCAGCACGCGCTGCGCGAGATGGGCGAGTTGCTCAAGCGTGAGGGCGTCGCCGTCAAATATGCGATCCATCCGGTGGCGGGGCGAATGCCGGGCCATATGAACGTTCTGCTGGCCGAGGCGAACGTGCCCTATGACGAGGTGTTCGAACTCGAGGACATCAATTCCGAATTCGCCCGCACCGACGTCGCCTTCGTGATCGGAGCGAACGACGTCACCAACCCGGCCGCCAAGACCGACAAGGCATCGCCGATCTACGGCATGCCCGTGCTCGACGTCGAAAGGGCCAAAACGGTGCTTTTCATCAAGCGGTCGATGGGTGGCGTCGGCTATGCCGGCGTCGACAACGAGCTCTTCTATCGCGACAATACGATGATGTTGCTGGCAGACGCGAAGAAGATGGTGGAAGAGATCGTCAAATCGCTGGCCTGACGCGGCGAAGATACGGGGCTGTCTCCGTTTCAACCCTTTGGTCCATGGCCGAAATCATCTTCATCCGAAATGGACCAGATTGCTCGACAGGGCCGGCGCCGGCGCGGGACTAGAATCATTTGGCGCCGCGCGCGGCGGCATTCATCCATTGCGGAGGAAAGCGGGTCAAGGCCGGGCAATGCCTGGACCGCCGCAAATTTTACTTTAGATGAAGTCATTTAGACCTGTCGAAACCGGTCCGTTCCGGACTTGAAAATGGTTCGTCTGCCGAAATCAGGCGTCAATCTCCGATTTGGAGGTCGAGCGGAGAGACTTGGCGATGGGCAACGAGATGGCGCATGATGCGCTGGCAATGATCGAGTATCTGGATAATCCGCCCGTTTGTCTGTTCGGCGACAGCGCGCAGGCGCTCGCGCGGATGGGCCGCACCGCCGAATCGGCTGGCTGCCGGATCGCCCGCGCGGCTTTGATCCAGGCGGGCGTCCAGAGCTATGGGGAGTGTGTGCCGGGGGTGTCCGTGCTGATCGAGATCGAGGGCGTCGCCGATGAGAAGGCGATCATCGGACTGCTCGACTGGGCCCAAATCGAGGCCGAGCGCGGCGCCCGTCACGCAATCGTGTCGGCGCCGCCGGCGCTGATCGATCTGGTCGCGGCGCGGACGCCCGATCCCAACGTCATCCAGATATCGGGCGGCAGCGAAGCGGAGAGGGTGTTCAAGGTCGCCCTGGCCAGCCGGCGGACGGCGCCGCGGCTCCACGATATCGGCCGCGACGACGGCTCGCTGATCCTCCAGCAACTGTCCGAGGATGTCGGCCGCATCGCCGCGATCCTGGCTTCGCTGTCGGAGGAGGATGCGGCGGCGATCGAGGCGGCGAAGGGAGCGGAGCCCGACAGCCGTGACGAGCCGGGGCTTGAAGGCGCCACCGTCCGAGCGATCATCCGGGCGCGCCGGCTGCGCGAACAATTCTTCCGCGGCGGGCTGTTCGCCGATCCGGCCTGGGACATGCTGCTCGACCTCATGGCCGCGCGGCTGGAGGGGACGCGGGTCGCGGTGTCGAGCCTGTGCATCGCCGCCGCCGTGCCGGCGACGACGGCCCTGCGATGGATCAAGGCGCTGACAGATCGCGGGCTCTTCGTTCGCTCGGCCGATCCGCAGGACGGACGGCGCGTCTATATCGCCTTGTCCGACGATGCGGCGCGGGCGCTGACCGCCTATCTGCGCGCCGTCCAGAGGATCGCCCCGACCGCCATTTGAGGCGCTTGCCCCGGCCGCGGCGCGATGGCAGTGGGCAGGGCAGGGCGCTTAGCTCAGTTGGTAGAGCGCTTCCTTTACACGGAAGATGTCGGCGGTTCGAGCCCGTCAGCGCCCACCAGACGCGGAGACAGCGCCGCGCAGGCGGAAACGCAGCATCGCTGACCCATGGTCGTCACGGCACCACTGCGCCGGGACGGCCTACAGCGTCCGGATGAGCCTCACCGCGACGGCGGCCCAAGGCGGGTCGTCGAAGACCTGCTGCTTGCCGCCGGCGCCGAGCGGCAAGATCTGGATCCGCTTTCCCTCGCGCCCGATCAGGCGGCCGAAGACGTAGCGCCCGGCCGGACGGGGCAGGAGCAGATCGCGGTTGAGCGCGCTCGCGAAGTCTTCGGGCTCGAGCCGCTCGAGCCAGATCTCGTCGCCGCTGCGATAGTCGCCCACTCCCGTCGCGACCGTCATCGCGACCAGGCCGGGCGCCGGAGCGGGCGGGATGACGACGCCCTCGCGGCGCGGCGCATGGGCGCCGTCATGGTCGAGCGTCGCCGCGACCGGGATGTCCTCCCGGTCGGGGAGCGAAACGAGCTCGGCCGTTTCCACCCCGAGCGCCTGCGCGATCCGGTTCAGCCAGCCGACCGAGACGGTGCGCGTGCCGGTTTCGAGGCGGCCGATCGTTTGCGGCGTGGTCGGCGGATCGCAGCGATCGGCGACGTCCTGGAGAGTCATCTTGCGCGCCCTGCGCACATCGCGGATGCGAGTGATCATAATTACCTCCGAACCGGATCGGTTACCATTTTCCTACAGATTAGCCGAAATGGCAAGTGATTCGCGTAGAAGCGGAGGTGTGAACGATGAACAGGCTGCTGGCCGAGAGGCCCTTGCCCCGCGACGGCAATGTCCCAAAGGCGGCGACGCGCGGCCAGCGGCCGGCGCGGAGCGTGACGGTCAATCTGGCCGAATCGCCGCTGGGCTGGCTGCGAGCGCGTGGATTGATCAGCGCGCGGCAATATGAAGCGGGCGAAAAATTGCGCGGCGACTGGGAACGGGCGGCGCTCGGCTCGCGCGTGACGATGCGCTGGGACGTGCCCCCGCCCGACAGGAACGCGCGCGGCCCGGCCGACCCGACGCAGCCGACGCTTGCCCGGATCGCGGCGCGGCGGCGGTTCGACGCGGCCGCTGGGGCCGCCGGCCCGGGGCTCGCCGACGTGCTCTGGCGCGTGGTTTGCGCGGGCGACGGTATGCGCGAGGCCGAACGCACGCTCGGCTGGCCCGCGCGGGCGGGCAAGCTGGTGCTCGGCTTCGCGCTGGACCGGCTTGCGGACCATTACCGGATCAAATGACGATCGGATCGGCAGCCGGCCCGTGCTTGCACGACCCGCGGGTTGGCGCGACAAGGGCCGGGGCGTCGATCGGGAGCGCGATGGCGACGGGAAAGGCGGAGGACCGGGGCAGATGCATGCGGCGGCGGGCGCCGTCCGGGGTCGCGAAGGGGGCGCCGGGCGCGCGGCCGGCGCTGGCGGCGCTGGCGGCGCTGCTGGCGCTGGCCGGCTGCGCGACCGTCGAGACCGCAGCCGTGCCGGTCGACCGGATCGGGCGCATCTACTCCTACATCCGCTCCGACCGGGACGGGAGCGAGGCCGAGACGATCCACGTCTTCCGCGCCGGCCGGTCGCGGATCGGCGTCGCCAAGATGCGCAGCCGTTGCACCGATGCGGCCTATGTCACCGCCGATCTCGACATCGAAAACGGCTATGCGACGAGGCTGGGCGGCGGCCGGTTGCTGCCCGATGCGGGACGCGAGGAATTCGCCGTGCTGACCTATGATGAAGCGGCGCGGCGGCTGGACGGGCGAATCGATTTGCCGACCGGCCTCCTGGACCTGACGCTGGCCGTGCCGGACGCACCCTGGCATTTGTTCGATTTCGATCTCGCCAGCCTGACCGTTGTCGCCCAATATCGGCCGGACCGACGCGCCGACTGGCGGTTCGGCCTGGCGCTGGTCTGGCCCGGCGGCGGAACCGACGGGCTGCTGCGCTATCTCGGACGCGCCGATCTGCGCTTCGTTCGCGAAGAGCCCCATGCGGGGCACCGGACCCTGCGCTTCGAAGCCGGTGGGCCGGCGTTTGGGGCGCGGGGCGGCCCGATCTGGTTCGATGCCGCCGAGGGCCATGTCATCGAAGCGTCCTGGGGCATCCCCAATCATGAAGAGCATCGGGATTTCAGGCTCCGGCTCACCCGGATCAACGACGGCGGCGAGGCCGAGTGGCGGCGGCTGCTGAGCGCGCATTTCGCGGGATGCCCGGCGCGGCCATGAGGCATGCCGCGCTCGTCCTGGCGCTGCTCGTCGCGGCATGCGGCCAAAGGGAGAGCGAGGTGTCGGCCGTGGCCGCCCCGCCGCAGTTCGAGGTCCCGGCCGGGGCCGGGCGCGAGGCCCGGCTCGCCCATGGCGCGCGCCTGGCGAGAGTGCTCGGTTGCCGGGGATGCCATGGCCAGGCGTTGCAGGGCGAACCCTGGATGGAGGAGCCGGCGGTGGCGGTCCTGTTCACCTCGAACCTCACCCGCGAGGTGCCGCGCTACGACGACGCCCAGCTCGCCCGGGCGATACGGGAGGGCGTTCGCTTCGATGGATCGGACCTTTGGGAGATGCCTTCGTCGACCTTCACCCAAGTGAGCGAACCGGACTTGGCGGCGCTGATCCTCTATCTGCGCAGCCTGCCGCCCGCGGGGCCGGTCCGGCCGCGGATGGCGCTCGGTCCGGAAGGGCGGCGCGAGATCGCGGCGGGCACGCTGAGGCCCGCGGCGGCCTGGGTCCGCGCGGAGCGGGGCGAGAGCCCGGCCAGGCTCGACGGGCGCCACGAGCTCGCGCGCTACATGGTCCGCGCGACCTGCGGCGAATGCCACGGACTCGATCTGGCGGGATCGGATGACGGGCGAACCCCCGATATGACCATCGCCGGCGCTTACGACCGGATCCAGTTCCGCCATTTGCTGCGGACCGGGATCCCGATCGGCGGGCGGCCGTTGAGGCTGATGGGCGATGTCGCCCGCGACCGCTTCGCGCATCTCACCGACCGCGAGGTCGACTCGATCTACGATTATCTCAAGGCACGGGCCGGGGCTGCGCGATAGGTCATTCGGCTGGGACCCTCGCTTCATAGTCCTTCTCGTAGCCGGCCTGGGTCGACCAGAACGGGCGCGGGGTGCGGCCGGCGAGCAGGTCTTCGAGCATATCGAAGTGGATGTGCCAGCCGGCCGAAACGTCGACTCGCATGGCGCGATCCTTGAGGCGGCTGTGGGTGAGGGTCAGCAGGGTGTTCTCGCCTTGCGGCTCGAGCTCCCAGACCAGTTCCTCCTCGCCCCAGAGGTGGACGAGGCGGCGCGGCCGGTCGACCGCAAGCACCTTGCCGGGCGATTCCATCCCTTCATATTCGCGAAAGCGCTCGGGCATCTCCTCGTCATGATGGGAGAGCTCGGAATTGCGGAAGACGAACATGAGCGCGCCGCCGGGCCGAAGGTCCATCTCGCCGCCGGCGAACCAGGTTCGGCGCAGCTCCGAGCGGGTCAGATAGTCCCAGACCCGCTCGGGAGGCGCCGGCAGCAGGCGCTGGAAGCGGACCGCGCCGCTTTCCGTGACGATGCCATGTCGGTCGGTCATTCGCTGCCTCCTTGCTCACTTGCCAGCGCCGCTTCGAGCGCGTCGAGCCGTGGCGCCCAGAAGCCGCGCACTTGCACCAGCCAGTCATCGAATCCGGCGAGCCCGTCGGGATCGAGGCTGTAGATGCGCCGCTGTCCGTCCACGACGACACGGACCAGCCCCGCCTCGCGCAGGACCTTCAGATGCTGCGACACCGCGGGCGCGCTGAGCTCGAACCGCGCCGCGATCGCGCCCGAGGATATCGGGCCGGCGCCGAGCATCTCGACGATGCGGCGGCGGTTGGAATCGGCGAGGGCGGCGAAGGCATCCATAGACTGCTTAATTAAGTATATGCTTAATTAAGTCAATAGCCATATGGGTGGCGGCGATTGCCAGCCGACAGCGATGGGCTTAGGCTTAGTTGCATAACAAAACTTAACCGGGAGTCGAAGCCATGATCGTCTATGGATCGTCATTGTCGCCCTTCGTTCGCAAGGTGCTCGCCTTTGCCGCGGAAAAGGGGATCGAGGTGGAGAGCAAGGCGCTCGGCCTCGGCTCGCAGGACCCCGATTTCCTCGCCGCCAGCCCATTTCGAAAAATCCCGGCCTTTAGCGACGGCGACTTCTCAATTTCGGATTCGAGCGCGATCATCACCTATCTGGAAGCGATCCAGTCCGAGCCGAACCTGATCCCCGCCGACCCCAAAGCGCGCGCGCGGACGATCTGGTATGACGAATTCGCCGACACGATCCTGTTCGCATGCGGCGGAAAGATGTTCTTCAACAGGGTCGTCGCACCCAAATTCCTCGGCCAGCCTGGCGACGAAGAGGTGGCGAACAAGGCGGAATGCGAGGAATTGCCCCCTTTGATCGACTATCTGGAAGGGATGATTCCGGCGAGCGGCTTCCTCGTCGAGGATCGGCTGACGCTGGCCGACATCGCGGTCGCCAGCCCGTTCGCCAATTTGCGGCACATCAACGTCGTCGTCGATCCGGCTCGGCATCCGAAGACCCGGGCCTATGTCGAAGCGATCCTGGCGCGGCCGAGCTTCGCGCCGTGGATCGCGCGCGAAACGGCGCTGCTCAACCGCGCGACATGAGGGGGATCGCCGAAATCGCCAGCTTTCACGCCCACGTCTATTTCGACGGGCCGGGCGAGGCGGCGGCGCAGGCCTTGCGCGAGGCGGTAGCGGAGCGATTCGCGGTGCGGCTGGGCACCTGGTGGGACCGGGAAGTCGGGCCGCACGACAAGCCGATGTTCCAGATCGCCTTCGGCCCGGACCTGTTCGCGACGTTGGTGCCCTGGCTGATGCTGAACCATGGCGGCCTCTCCATCCTCGTCCACCCCAATAGCGGCCGGCCGCGGCAGGACCACGTCGCGGACCGGATCTGGATCGGCGCGCCGCTGGCGATCCGCGAAGAGGTGCTGCCCGAGCGCGAGGACGGACCCGAAGGCGCCGGCGAGATCAACACGTCGCCGGCGCTGTCCCCCTAGGTCAGATGACCATGAAGTCGGCCGCGCTCAGCGCCAGGCCCGACTTGAGCCCCGCGAACTGGATCGCCGCCAGGCCGCCGGCGCCGTCGGCGTCGAAATAGAGCGCTCCCGTCGCGCTGTTGTAGATGATCCGGTCATCGCCATCCTGGGCGCCGGCGGCGACGCGAAAGGCCGCCGCCGACAAATTGCCCGCGGCGAGACCGGCGAAGATCGCGTTTTCGAGGGCGATGACGTCGTCGATGGTGCTGAAGGTAGCGATCGTGTCGATATTGCCGCCCCCCAGAGCGGTGGTGAACGCATAGGTGTCGGCGCCGCCGAAGCCGGCCAGGTAGTCGGCGCCGGCGCCACCGTTCAGCACATTGGCGCCATTGTTGCCGAAGATCGTGTTGGCGATGTCGTTGCCGGTGAGGGAGAGGGCGGTCGTCGCCCCCTGGCTGGCGGTCGAGAGGGTTTCGACCGATTGGCCGGCCTGCAGGACATAGGTGGCCGAGGCGTAGATCGTGTCGGCGCCGCCGCCGGCGGCTTCGAACACACGGTCGCCCAGTTGATCGACGAAATAGACGTCGTTGCCGCCAAAGCCCTGCATGAAATCGATTCCGGTGAGTCCGTTGATCGAGTTCGCGCCCTGATTCCCGAAGATAGTGTTCGACAGATTGTTGCCGGTCAGATTGATCGCCGCCGTGCCGGCCTGGCTGCTGGTCGAGAGAAACTCGATCTCCTGGCTGAAGGTCAGCGCGTAGCTGAGGCTCGTGAAAACCGTGTCGCTACCTCCGCCGCCGGCCTCGACAATCTGGTCGGTCGCGGTATCGATCACGTAGGAGTCGTTGCCGCCATAGCCGATCAGCATATCCGAGCCGGCGCCGCCATTGAGGATGTTGGCCCCCTGATTGCCGAACAGGATGTTGTTGATGTTGTTGCCGGTGAGATTGACCGCAGCGATGCCCGCCTGGCTCGCCGTGGACAGATATTCCACCGACACATTGGCGGCGAGGACATAGCTGACCGAGGCATAAAGCGTATCGTTGCCGCCATTGGTGACCTCGGCGATGCGGTCGCCCGCATGGTCGACCACATAATTGTCGTTGCCGGCGAAACCGTTCATCGTGTCCGCGCCGCCGCCGCCGTTGAGCGTGTTCGCGCCCGCATTGCCGATCAGGGCCTGGCCGAGCTCATTGCCGGTCAGATTGATCGCGGCGACGGAGCCGTGGCTGCTGGTCGAGAGGATTTCGACATGGGCTCCGCCCGCCAACGCGTAGCTCAGGGCGGCGTAGACGGTGTCGGTGCCCTCGCCCGACGCCTCCAGGACGACATCGCCGGCATTGTCGACGTAGAGGATGTCGTTGCCGAGGCCGCCATTGAGCGTGTCGGCGCCGGCATCGCCGAACAGCTGGTCGTTGCCGGCGCGACCCTCAAGCACGTCATTGTCGATGCCGCCGCGCAGGACATCCGCGCGCGGCCCCCCGAACAGCGAGTCGTCGCCGCCCGCGCCGTCGAGCGTACCGCGCCAGCTTCCCAGCGCCAGCGTGTCGGCAATCTCCGTGCCGGCGCGCGCGACCGCCGGGTCGGAATGGACGGCCGGCGTTCCGGTGGCGGTGCCCGAGCCGAGCGTGACGACCCAGACCCCGCCATATTCGGCAATGCCGACCCGGCTGTAATCGAGTGACAGAAGTGTCGAGCGGGACTGCAGCGAGGCCAGGATTGCCTCCAGCGCCTGTTGCGGCGTCTGCCCTTCGGAGGCCACGGCCAGCATGGCGAGAGCGCCGCCTTCCCCGATCAGGATCTGGGCGCCCTCCGGGAACCCGTCGCCGTTGCTCCATCCAAGCGCCCAATTGGCGCCGCCGGTCGACTGGCGGGTCAGGATGTTGCCGGAGAAATTGTGGACGAGGTCCATGGCCTTGCGATTGGCAAGCGCGGTGAGCGCGGAATCGAGCACGAGCGGGGCCGTTCGCAATTCCGAGGCGAGGGTGTGGAATTGCGTCTCGTCCGCCGAGATGCCATCGCCGACGAGAGCGCCGCGGGCAATGTCGAAGACGTTCTGGCTGAGCGCCCCGCTGGCGAGCGCGCCGGGAGACGCCGCCAGATCGGCCGCGCTGAGCGGCGCGGCATCGGCATTGGGCCGGTGGCCGAGCGCGATGCCCTGGGTGAGGAAATAGGACAGGGGCGAGGGATATTGGCCGCTTGCGACAGCGGTTCGTGCCTCCGCATAGGTCTGCAGATACCAATCGACGTCGAGCACGATCGGCGGCGGCGCGGCGGCCGCCTCGAGGGCCGTATCCAGGTCCTGGAGCTGGGAATCGGGCGGATGGATCGAATCCCAATGCCTGCCCGCGGCCGCCTGCACGTCGTCGCTCAGCGTGAAGGTATAGATGATCGGCCCGATGATCTCGCCCAGGACGAAGCCCCCGGCGGCGCCGATCCCGGCGATGAAGAAGCTGGCGCCGCCGGCGATCACCGCCCCGGCGACAGCTCCGCCGAGCGCGGCGGCCAGCGCGCCGGTCAGATCGGCAAGCTCGATATAGGCCTGGCGGCCCGGATTGGGGGAATCGGCGACATCGATTATCGAAAGGATCCCGTCGGCCAGCCGGGCGAACGGACCGAGTGACCTGGCGACCTTGCTGAGAAGGGTGCCGGCCTCCTGGCCGGTTAGAGCCAGGGAATGAAGCGTGATCGCCAGCTGCGTCGGATCCAGCGTTCCGGCCAGTAGTTTGGCGACGATATCGCGTTCAGTGGCCCGCAGCAGCTGGGCGCGATCCGCCGGCTGCATCGTCAGCGACTGGACCGACAGCTCGTAGATCTGCGCGAACTCGTAATCCGGGTCGTCGGAGGCGCTGATCACATGGTTGCCGACCGCATAGGTGCGCTGGAAGGTCCGCACCGCTCCCGGATTGTCCAGCAGCCGCACCTGCCACACGATCGTCGCATTGGCATCGAGGGAGAAATGGAAGCTATCGCTGCGGTCGCCTGGGCCAATGACGTCGATTTGCGGCGTGATCGGGCCGGTGCTGATATTGCCGAAAGAACCGGTGGTCCCGCCGGGGAGCGCCCCATGTGTCAGGATCGGGGCAAGCACTGGCGCAATCGAGGCGCCGACGTCGAGATTGTCGATCGCGAACCCGGCCTCCTCCAGCGAAACTGCCCTGACGATGACGCCGGCGATGCCGTCGTCGTAATTAAGGCCGAAATGACGGATCCCAAACCCGCCGTTGCTCTGCACCGCCACGATGCCGCCGCCCTCGCGGAGGAAGATGATCTCGGTACTGTGGAGATTGTCGAAATAGCCGGCGTCCAGGAACAGGCTGACGACGGGCTGCGCGAAATCGATGTGAATGGACGCCTGGAAATTCTCCGAGCCGGCAAATACGGGCGAGGTCGGGTTCGACGTGTCGGTACGGATGAGGCCGCGGGTGAAGACGACGTTGTCCGGAAGGATGAAGGTCGGGTTTGCGGTGCCGAGCTGTTGCTCGGAAAAGGTGATCAGGCCGCCCCCGTTCGCGGCCAGGGCGACGACGCCCGGGGCCGAGACGGCGTCGCCGTCGGCCGGGCTCCCACTCCCGGCGCCTCGAATCGCGACTTCATCGGCTCCTCGCTCGCCGGCGAGGCCGCGGGACAACCCCCGGAAAAGATGATCGGGCTCGATCGCGGTGAACGAGGGTGCCGGCAGCAAGCGGCTCAAGTTGGCATCCGAGGAGGATGAATTCGCCCGCCGTGCCTGCTTCATGTCGTCCCGCCCTCCCAGTCAGTGATTGAAACAAGTCATTCGCCCGAGTCAATCTAATGCCGGCACTACCATGCAATCGTCCGATGCTATGTCCAACGCAGCTTTGACTTATGTGGTAAAAGTCACCTCGTTTACCTGAATCGATCCCGCAAGATCAGCTATCGGCGAATGAATGTGAGCAGGGCGTAGCGCATCGCTCCGCTGCGATACGCCCAGATGAGGCGGCAGGGTCGCCATGAGGATGCGGTTGCGGATGGCCGGCGAGAAAGCGAGACGGCGGGTGACGCGGTCCGTGAACCGATGGCGGACGACGCCGGTGAGGCCGGGCACCTGGTGGAACGCGGAAGTCGGGCCGCACGACAAGCTGCGATCCGCCAAGAGGTGTTGCCCGAGCGCGAGGACGAGCCGGAGGCCGGCGAGATCAACACCATGCCGGACCTGGCGCCCCGAGCGGCGCAATCACGCAAGATGTCGGGGCCCCGCCGATCCGGAGGGAGCGGCGGTCAGGCCTCGGGACCGGCGGGCGCCGGGCAGACTTCGGTCCGGACCAGCTCGAAATAGCTGCCTGGAGGAATGGCCTGGAGTTCGGCCGGGACGGTGTCGACCATGCCGGGCGTCCCATTGGCGGCGTAATTCCGGGTGGTCATGACCCGCGCCTCGTTCGTGGCGCAGCGTATCTCGACCTCGGACACGGCATGGCTCCCGCCCGGGCGGACGGACCTGAAGGCGACCAGCGCGACCGATCGCGCCGGATCGAGCCTCAGCGAAGCGCGGTCATAAGCGAACGCCATGCCATCGTCATGGGTGCCGAGTTCGCGCCAGTTCGCCGCGGGTGCGGCCTGCTGGACGGCGAGCGAGGCGGCGGCAAGCAGGATCATCGGCTATTCCTTCCCTGATCGGCGATGCGGCGTCGTCGCGATGCGCTCCAATGCTGGATAGCGCGCCGACGCGGGCCTGGCCATCGTCGGGTGAGGGGGGCGCGGGATCCTCTCAGGACGTCAGTCGTGGCCGGCCTTCCCGTTCGCGGACGATTCCAGGGGCTTGGCGAACGTGAACAGGCCGTAGCGCATCGCTCCGCTGCGATACGCCCAGATCAGGCGCGGCAGGGTCGCCATGAAGATGCGGTTGCGGGTGGCCGGCGAGAAAACGAGACGGCGGGCGCCGCCGTCGGTGAGCAAATGCCTGAGGAAGCCGGTGAGGCACAGCGTCCAGGTGCGGCGGACCCGGCGGCTCAGATCCTCGAAGGCGACCAGCTCGAAGCCCGCGTCGCGCGCCATCGCTTCATAGTTGGCCTGACTACCCATCGAAGGCAGGCGGCCTTCGCGGCAGATCGGCTCGAGCAGATGGCGGATCTGCCAGGGAGTCGGCGCCGGCGCGGCGAGCCAGGCGCAGACGACCAGGCGGCCGCCCGGCTTGAGCACCCGGTGGGCCTCGCCGAAAAAGAGCGGCTTGTCGGTCATGTGCTCGCTGCTTTCGATCGCATAGCCATGGTCGAAGGCGGCGGCTGGCAGATGGTTGGCGAGCCAGTCGCGGACGTGGAAGGAGAGGGCGCCGCCGCGGGCCGAGGCGATCCGGTGCTGGGCCTTCGACAGGGTGAGGCCCGTGACCGCGACGCCGAGCCGCTCGGCGAAGCGCGCGGCGGTGGCGCCGTAACCGCAGCCTATGTCGACCAGGCAGTCTCCGGGCCGGGGCGCGAGCCGCTCGCCGACCAGATCGGCAAGCGCCTCCACCGCCTGCGCCGGCGTTTCCCGCCCGCTCGTCCACAGCCCGTGATGGACATGGTCGCCCCAGACGGCGCGATAGACCGGGTCCAGCTCGTCATAATGGCCGGCGACGTCGGCCTCGGCCTGGGCAACATTGGGGACGATCATCGCGGGAGCCATGGCTTAGCCGCCCCGCGCGGGCAAGCGCCGGAGCTCCCGCGACGGGGGCTGGCTCGCCGTCACCGGCCCGGCTATGGCCGCGCGACGACCACGGCCGGGGCCCTCAATGTTTCGCAAGCTTTACGACTGGACGCTCCGCCTGGCGGGCCACCGCCACGCCGATCGGGCGATGGCCGCGGTGTCCTTCGCCGAAAGCAGCTTCTTCCCGATTCCGCCCGACGTCATGCTGGTCCCGATGATCCTGGCCCGCCGCGACCAGGCCTATCGGATAGCCGCGATTTGCACGGGGGCGTCGGTGCTGGGCGGCATGCTGGGATATGCCATCGGATATTTTCTCTATAACACGGTCGGGCTGTTCCTGATCAACCTCTACGGCGCCCACGACGCGACCGGCGAGTTTCAGGCCTGGTACGACCAATGGGGCGCCGCCGTGATCCTGATCAAGGGTCTGACCCCCATCCCGTTCAAGATCGTCACCATCGCCAGCGGAGTCTTCCAGTATAATTTCCTTCTCTTCGTGGCGCTGGCGGCAGTGACGCGGGGCGCCCGCTTCTTCCTGATCGCCTGGCTGCTCAAGCGCTACGGCGCCCCGGTCCAGGCGTTCATCGAGCGACGGATGAACCTGATCGGCACCGCCGTCCTGGTCGCGCTGGTCGGCGGGTTCGCCGCAGTGGCGCTGATCTGATGGACGCGGCGATGCCAGAGCAAAGGCGGCGGCGAATGAGGGCGATCGCAGCCCTCGCGATGCTGGCCCTGGCCGGTTGCGCCGCGCCGCCGGGCGGCGGCGATCCGGCGGGGCCCGGCGCGGAGGCGTGGCCTGAGCGCGACGCGGACGCGGGCGCGGTGGCCGGCGCCGGCGTGGTTTCGGTGAGGCTTGGCGAAACCGCGCGGCTCGGCGATCTGCGGGTGCGGCCGATCCGGGTGATCGAAGACAGCCGCTGCCCGGGCGACGTTACCTGCGTCTGGGCGGGGCGCCTGCGCCTGAGAGTCGCGATTTCGGGCGTGCCCGGCGAAACCGAGCTCATCCTTGGCCAGCTCTTCGCCCTGCCCGGCCCTTCGGCGGGCACGCTTACCCTGGTCGCCGCCGACCCCGCGCCCTGGCACCGACCTCCGGCGGGCGTCGAAACCGGGCCGGCGACTCGCTTCGGCTTCCGTCGGGACTGAGATCTCGCCCCCTCGCGCCCCCTCGCATCCGCCGCCGCCGTCGCAGCGAGACGGAACGTCAGGCGGCGAGCTTCATTCTATCCCCCAGGCATCGCGATGGGCCATGCCCCAGGGAGATTTCATGGGTTTGGTCCCAGACGCGTCGGAATCGACCAGCCGGTTCGAGCTGCTCGTCCAGAGCGTCAGCGATTATGCGATCTATATGCTCGATCTCTCGGGCTCGGTGACCAGCTGGAACGCCGGCGCCCAACGCTTCAAGGGCTATCTCGCCGACGAGATCATCGGGAAGCATTTCTCGACCTTCTATCCTGCGGAGGACCGCGAGGCGGGCCTTCCCGCCCGTGCGCTGGAGACGGCGGAGCGCGAGGGCCGATTCGAAGCCGAGGGCTGGCGCGTGCGCAAGGACGGCACCCGATTCTGGGCCAATGTCGTGATCGATCCGGTGTGCGATTCGAGCGGCTCACTGGTCGGCTTCGCCAAGATCACCCGCGATCTCACCGAGCGCAGGGCCGCGGAGGAAGCCTTGCGGCGGCGCGAAGAGACGTTCCGACTGCTCGTCCAAAGCGTCACCGATTACGCGATCTACATGCTCGATCTCTCGGGCCGGGTGATCAGCTGGAACGCCGGCGCCCAGCGCTTCAAGGGCTATGCCGAGGACGAGATCGTCGGCCAGCATTTTTCATGCTTCTATCGCGAGGAGGATCGAAATTCGGGGCTGCCCGCCACCGCCCTCGCGACTGCGACGCGCGAAGGCCGCTTCGAGGCCGAAGGCTGGCGCGTGCGCAAGGACGGCACCCGATTCTGGGCCAGCGTGGTGATCGATCCGGTGCGCGACGGCGAGGGGAGGCTGATCGGATTCGCCAAGGTGACCCGGGACCTTTCGGAGCGCCGGGAGGCGGAAATCGCCCTCGCCGAGGCGCGGGAGGCCTTCTTCCAGGCGCAGAAGCTCGATGCCATCGGCAAGCTCACGGGCGGCGTGGCGCACGATTTCAACAATCTTCTGGCGGTGATCATCGGCAGCCTCGACCTTGCCCGGCGCCGACTGGCCCAGAAGCTCGACGTCACGCCGCTCGTCGCGAACGCGCTCAAGGCGGCCGAGCGCGGCGCCTCGCTGACCGAGCGAATGCTGGCCTTCGCCCGCAAGCAGGAGCTCAACATCGAGGATGTCGATCTGACCCCGCTCGTGCGCGATACTGTCCAGCTTCTCGACCGGACCATCGGCTCGGCTGTCGCGATCGAGGTGCGCCTTCCGGCGGATCTTCCGAAGGTGCGCACCGATTCGAAACAGCTGGAGCTCGCCCTGATCAATCTGGCGGTCAACGCACGCGACGCAATGGCGGAGGGCGGACGGGTCACCATCACGGCCCGGGAAATCTCGGCGGCCGGCCGGAGCGATGCGGCACCGGACGATTATGTCGTCCTGGCGGTCAGCGACGAAGGCGAAGGGATGGACGTGGACGTCCTGTCGCGGGCGATGGACCCGTTTTTCACGACCAAGGGCGTCGGCAAGGGGACGGGGCTGGGCCTCTCCATGGTTCATGGATTTTCGGAGCAGAGCGGCGGAAAGCTGACCCTTCGCAGCACGAAGGGCAAGGGGACGGTCGCGGAAATGTGGCTGCCCGCCGTGCGGCGCGAGGCCGCCAAGGCGGATGCACGCGACGTCGAGGTCGCCGCCGCCGGGGCGGAGACGGAGCCGCTCGTCGTCCTCGCGGTCGACGACGATGCGCTTGTCCTGGCAAGCACGGCGGCTATGCTCGAAGAATTGGGACATGAGGTCCTGCAAGCCGGTTCGGGAAAAGATGCTCTTGCGATTCTCGGCGACAGGGCGATCGATCTCGTTCTGACCGATTATGCCATGCCACGGATGACGGGCAGGCAACTCGCGGAGGCCGTGCGGTCCGGATGGCCCGACCTGCCGATCCTGATGGTTTCCGGCTATGCGGAACTTCCGCCGAACGAAATCTGGACCGGGGCGAGGCTGGCCAAGCCATTTCGGGAGGATCAGCTCGCCCGGGCAATCGCGGAGGTCACCGGCGCCGGGCCGAGGCCGATTCCCGGTTAGATCGACCGAACCACTCTCCTCTCACCGCGCCGCCGCGCGACGGCTTGCCTTTCCGGCGGGACCTGTCAGGTTTCGAACCAGCGGCTTCGAGTCGCACCATGCGCTACCTCTGACGACCGAAGACGCATTCACGGGGACCCGGCACGGGGCCGGATCGCTCGTGCGGCCATCGGGCCAGATCGGCAGGGAGAGAGCAATGAACAAATCATTCGCCGGCTTAGTCGCCGCAATCGTCGTCGTGGCGGCCACGCCAATCTATGGGCAGGCGACCCGGACCTGGGTTTCGGGCGTCGGCGACGACGTCAATCCGTGCAGCCGCACGGCGCCGTGCAAGACCTTCGCCGGCGCGATCAACAAGACCGCGAACGGCGGCGAGATCAACTGCCTCGACCCGGGCGGGTTCGGCACCGTCAACATCACCAAGTCGATGACGATCGATTGCGAAGGCACGATGGGCTCGGCCCTGGCCGGGAGCACGACCGGCGTCATCGTCAACGGCGCCGGAATCGTCGTGACCCTGCGCAACATCGCGATCAACGGCGCCGGTCCTCCGGGCCCGCTCGGCACCGGCCTCAACGGCATCCGCTATCTGCAGGGCGCCCGGGTCAATGTGGAGAATGTGCGAATCTACAATTTCAACGCCAGCAGCGTCAACAACGGCAACGGCATCATCATCAACCCGACGTCGGGCGGCTCCAACCGCATGTTCGTCAGCAACACCGTGATCCGCAACAACGGCACGGCGAGCCAGGGCAGCGCAATCCGGGTCGCGCCGACCGGCGCCGCCGCGGCCCAGCTCA
>Ga0190265_10000401_pt1 | contig 32041 bp, 26 predicted proteins | sample Popmic124T_FD_133135 | JGI IMG/M metagenome (GOLD analysis project Ga0190265, IMG submission 133135) | Populus adjacent soil microbial communities from riparian zone of Indian Creek, Utah, USA - 124 T | ecosystem: Environmental > Terrestrial > Soil > Riparian zone | place: USA: Utah | collected...
GCGCAGCAGATCGCCGACGGGCTGGCACAGGAAGCCGCCGAGCGACTCGCCGAGCGAGTGCCGCGCGGCGCCGTTGCCGTCCTGAACCCGTCGCCGCACCGGCGCACCGGCCTCGTCGAGCTCAACCTGCAGGTGCCGGACGACTGGAGCGATGTGGGGCTCGAGCTCCCCGACGGCGCCGTCGCGGGAACCCAGGAGATCGAGCGGAACGAGCCGCTCCTGCACGACGAGGACGTACCGGCCGAACGGGTGCCCGAGTTCCTACGCCGTCGGCTGCACGGACGGGAGCTCTACCGCAAACACTGGAACGCCTACACCCTGGACGAGGCGGACGGCCGGACACGCCTCACGCTCGACGTCGACGACGACGAAGATCCGCTCTGGCTCGACACCGAGGCGCTGCAGCGGGAGATCGCGATTGCGGCCTCGGCGGCCGAAGGTGAGACCTGGCAGGTGCGCATCCTGGCACGACCGCGCCGAAAGGTCGTCGCGCAGGTCCCAGCGCCCGCGCTCGGCTGGACCTCGGTTCGGCCGGTGCAAAGGGACGGTACGGTCGAGCACCCGGTCGACGTCGAGCCGACCCGGATGTCCAACGGCCTCGTCTCCGTCTCGCTGGACGACCTCGGCCGCCTCGTGGAGGGCCGGGACGTCGGCGACACCTACAACTACGCGCCGCCGGGCGACGACGTGCTCGTGGGCGAGCCCGAGCAGGTCTCCACCGAGATCGTCGAGGCCGGGCCCGTGCTCGGCAAGCTCGAGCTCGCATACACCTATCGCTGGCAGGGCACTCCGGTCGAGGTGCTGACGTCGGTCGAGCTTCGCGCCGGCGAGCCCTTCTACCGCCTGCGCTTCTCATGGGACAACCGGCTGTCGGATCACCGTGTCCGCTTCCACCTGCCGCTACCGAAGCGCGCGGAGCACTCCCTGGCCGAAGGCCAGTTCGCGTTCGTCCAGCGTGGCCTCGTCGCCGAAGGCGGTCACGGCGAGGTGCCGCTGCCGACCTTTCCGGCCCGGGGCCTTGTCGCGGCGGGCGGGATCGTGGTGCTCCTCGACCACGTCATGGAGTACGAGCTCGTCGACGAAGGACGGGAGCTTGCGCTGACCCTCCTGCGTTCCGTGGGGCTCATCAGCCGGAACGTCCATCCGTACCGCGAGAACCCCGCCGGCCCGGAGCTGCCGGTCCCGGATGCGCAGATGCACGGTCCCTGGAGCATCGGCTTCGCGGTCCAGCCGAGCATCGAGGACACGCTCGGGGCGATGGAGCACTACCAGCACGGTTTCCTGATCGCGGGGGGCCGTGGCGACGACAGCCGGCTCCGGGAGCAGGCAGGGCTCGAGCTCGAGGAGCACGGAGTGGTGCTGAGCGCTCTTCGCCGAAGTGGGCCGGGCCTGGAGGCGAGGATCGTCAACGAGTCTCCGCGTCAGCGCACGGCAACGCTGGCCGGTCAGGCCGTGGAACTGCGTCCCTGGGAGATCCGGTTAGTGCCGGCAGGCGCGGCAGACGCCCTCGCTCAGGCCAAAGTGGTCTGAACGATGGATCGACTCGCCACAACTGCGGCAGTAGAGCCCGGCATGCCGCGTGGCATACGCACGGATGAGACTGAAAAGGGTCATTGCTTAGTAGACGAATGTTCGGCGGCGAGCATTCCCGGCTGAACCACTCTTTACGGACCTTTTACGGGAGCCGGAACTCGCCCCGCGCGACGATCACCGCCGAGCCTCCGACTTCGACCCGCTCGGGCTCGTCCGGCGAGCCCTCGACGCGGGCGTAGAGCGTCGACGGGCGGCCGATCTCGGCGCCCTGTGCGATCTCGATCTCGTCGCCGAAAGCAATGCGCCCGTGGCGCGCCACGTGCAGGGCGAGCGGGCCGGCAGCCGACCCCGTCGCAGGATCCTCGGCCACACCCCCGGAGGGAGCAAACATTCGCGTCTTCCAGCGCGACCCCGACCCCGCGATCGTGTTCACGCCGAGCACGTCGGGCAGCTCGGCCAGCCGCGAGAGGTCCGGCTTGAGACCGGCGACCGCGTCCTCGGAGGCCAGCGTCACGTAGACGTGGCGCACCCCGTTGTCGTACACCTCGACGGGTAGCTCTGACCGGTCGACGCCGAGGGCCGAGAGCAGCTCGTCGGCGCCCTCGTAAGGCTCGACCGTCGGCAATGGCTGCTCCATCCGCCCGAAGACAATTCGCGGGCCCTCGCGCTCGAGACGCACGGAGACGACTCCGCTGCCGGTCTCGAGGCGAATCTCGGGCAGCTGCAGCGGGCCGCCGAGCACGAACGCCGAGCCGAGAGTCGGGTGGCCGGCGAAGGGCAATTCGACGGTCGGCGTGAAGATCCGGATCCGCGCATGCCCGTCGCCCTCAGGCGTGTACGTGAAGACCGTCTCACTGAGGTTCATCTCGCGAGCGAGCGGCTGCAGGACCTCCTCCGGGATCTCGCGCGCGTCCGTAAAGACCGCAAGGCCGTTGCCGGCGAGCGGAGTGTCGGTGAACACGTCTACGAGGACGTAGCGAAAGGTCGCCATGGTGAAGGTGAAGTCTGACTGGTGGAGAACGATTGACTAGGAGAGCCTCCCCCGTTCGAGGGATTTCGCCTGGAATCGGTATGTATTGGCCGCATCGACAGGCATACTCATGGGAGCGGCGTGTCCGCTGCGGCTAGTCCGAACCAGGTAAGGAGCATGGTGAAGCCGCAGCGAGAAGAGGGACTGACGTGCCGGGCTGGCTGATGTGGCTCCTCGTGGGGCTGCTCGCATGGGTTCTGCTTGCCGTCCCTCTCAGCCTTTTCGTCGGTCGCTTCCTCAGGCTTTCCGCAGCCTCGTTGGCGGGCGCGGACGCGGAGACGGCCGCACGCGCGGACGCCCTCACGCGCTCCGCGCCGATCGCAGCGCAATCGGCTTTCAACCCGCCAAGAGAGCCCCTGGAGTCACGCCGGATCCTCATCGTCGACGATGACGCTCCGCTACGGGCGCTGCTGCACACGACGCTGACGGCCGAGTTCGAGGTCGCGGAGGCCGCGGACGCCGAACGGGCCTCCCATCTCGCCAGGCTCTGGCGCCCGACGCTCGTCCTGCTCGACGTCGCGATGCCGGGTCTCGACGGGCTCTCTTTCTGTTCGGATCTCAAGCACAAGCAGGCCTACGGGGCTCCGCTCGTCGTGCTCCTCACGGGCTCTGAGGTAACCGAAGAGGAGGCAACTCGCGTAGGCGCGGATGCGCTCTTGCGTAAGCCGTTCAGTCCGCTCGAGCTCGTGGGCGTCATCGACCGTCTGACCGGAGCCGACAGCATTGAGACCGGGACGGAGATCGCGTACAAGCCAGGCGACCAGGTTCAGCTCTATGCCCGCGACCTCAGCCGGCTGGTCGAGATCGAGCGCATGCAACGGCGGGTGGTGCAGGACGCGTACCGCGAGACCGTGACGGCGCTTGCGAATGCGCTCGAGGCAAAGGACACGGGCACCGGCACCCACTCGCTGCGGGTCCGACACTACGCGGCCAATCTCACCGCCGCGGTAGAACCGGCACTGCTCGAGGATCCAAGTCTTGAGTACGGCTTCCTTCTCCACGACGTCGGCAAGATCGGTGTGCCCAACGAGCTGCTCGAGAAGCGAGGCCCCCTCAATCCCCGCGAACTGGAGGTCATGCGGTTGCACCCGATCATCGGGGCGGAGATCCTCGCCGAGGTCACGTTCCTCCAGGGCGAAGGGCTCAACGTCATCCGCTCGCACCATGAGCAATGGGACGGGACGGGATACCCCGACCGCCTGGCCGGACAGGAGATCCCGCTCAGCGCGCGCATCTTTGCCGTCGCGGACGCTCTCGACGCGATGACTGGCGAGCGCCCGTACCGGCGGCCCACGAGCTGGAGCGCGGCGGCGAAGGAGATCTCTGCCCAGAGCGGGCGGCAGTTCGACCCGGACATCGTGAAGGTGTTCCGCAAGGAAAAGGACGGACTGCGCCGTCTCTTCGAGCTCACGACGGCAGCCTGAGCTCCTGCCTACGTCTTGGCGCTGGTCAGGGGCCGACCAGCCTCGAGACGCCGCTCGGCCTCGGCGTACCACTCGACCGACCACTCGAGCATCCCGATCCCGTAGCTGAGCGCCAGGGACGGATAGAGCTGCGACTCCTCGGCGAAGCCTTCGCGCGCGTCGGGCTCGAGCTCGCGGAAACGGACGAGCACGCGCTCGAACACCTCCCGTCTCGCGCGCAGGTTGGCGAGCACGTCCTCCTTCGAGACGACGTCGCCGAAAAAGAGTCTGAGCAGACCCTCGTCGCGGAGCTCATAGATGGAGCTGTCGGTATCGGTCAGCCAGTCGTGGAGGGCGCGCTCGCCTGCCTTCGTCAGCGTGTACTCGGTGCGCTTCACCTTGCCGCGAGGCTGTGAGCGGGCGCGGACGAGCCCGGCCTCGCGCAAGCGCTTGAGCTCGGGATAGATCTGTCCGTAGCTCGCGCTCCAGAAGAACTGCGTCGAGAAGTCGATCGCCTTCTTGATGTCATAGCCGGTACGGACGCCGAGCTTCAGCATCCCCAGGATCACGCGCGCAGTCGGGCTCAGGCTTGACATATCTACCAGTGATGTTAGATCATATCGGGTAGATATGTCTAGCGCAGTCACCGTCGATGGCCTCGAGAAGGCATATGGAGAGGTCGCGGCCGTTCGCGGTGTCTCCTTCAGCATCGAGACCGGGGAGATCTTCGGCCTTCTGGGACCGAACGGCGCCGGGAAGACGACGACCGTCGAGATCCTGGAGGGCTACCGCACTCGCGATGCCGGCCGCGTAGAGGTGCTGGGTGTCGACCCCGCCACTGCAGGCGCCGACTGGCGCGAGCGGATCGGGGTCGTCCTCCAGTCCGGCTCGCTCTACGCGCAGCTGACCGTGCTCGAGATCCTCCGGCTCTTCGGGGGCTATTACGAACGTGCTCGGGACGTCGACGAGGTGATCGGGATCGTCGGGCTCGAGGCCAAGCGGAGCCAACGCGTACACACGCTTTCGGGAGGACAGAAGCGCCGACTCGATCTGGGCCTAGCCCTGGTCGGCGACCCGGAGCTCGTCTTTCTGGACGAGCCGACGACGGGGTTCGACCCGGAAGCCCGGCGTCGCGCCCTGGACACGATCCGGTCGCTCCGGGACCTCGGCAAGACGATCCTCCTCACCACGCACTACCTCGACGAGGCCGAGCGACTCTGCGACCGCGTCGCCGTGCTGCGCGACGGGGAGATCGTGGCCCTCGGCCGCCCGGGCGAGCTCACGGGAGCCTTGCCGCCGACCGAGATCCGTTACCGGCAGAACGGGGAAGAGGTGGTTGTCCACACCGACGAGCCGACGCGCGTGCTGAACGAGCTGACGGCCGAGGCGCTACGCAACGGCGTCGAGGTCGAGGCGCTCGAGGTGCGGCGGCCCAGCCTCGAGGATGTCTACCTCTCGCTGACCCAGGAGCGCACCGAATGAGGCTCTTACTCCACGAGCTGCGTGGCGAGCTCCTCCTCTACATCCGCAGTCGCGAGCTCGCGTTCTTCACCTTCCTGCTGCCGATCCTCTTTCTCGTCATCCTCGGCTACGCCTACGGCGACGAGCAGATCGAAGGCCATCTCGGCGCCGACTACCTGGTGAGCGGGATGATCGGCTACGGAGTCGCGTCGACGGCATTCGCGGGGCTCGCGATCGTGCTCGTGATCCGGCGAGAGGAAGGCATCCTCAAGCGGTTGCGGGCGACGCCGTTGCCGGCCGCCACCTACATCGGAGCCGTCCTCGGCACGACAATGATCGCCTTCCTGGTCGGTGCGGCCTGCATCGTCACGCTGGCGATGACGCTGTTGGACGCCCATTTCCCGAAGAGCCCAGTCTCGCTCGCGGCGGCCCTGCTGCTCGGCGGTGCGTCGTTCGCGGCGGTCGGTGTCGCGGTCACGACGTTCCTGCACCGCGCGGAAGGAGCTTCAGCGGCGATCAATGCGATCTACATCCCGCTCTCATTCCTGTCCGGGGCATTCTTCTCTCAGGCGAGCTTTCCGACCTTCCTGACCGTCGCGGCCGACATCTTCCCGCTGAAGTACTTCATCGATCTCGTGGCGGCGATCTCCCTGGACGGCGATCAGATCTGGGAGCGCCCGGTCGACGTGGCAGTCATCGCCGCCTGGGGCGCTGCGGGGACCGTGTTGGCGCTGCGCCGCTTCCGCTGGGTTCCACGCGAGGGTTAGTTTCGGCCAGACGGGGCACCTATGCCTTGCAAATGGGGCCAGCAGAGCCGGTGATCGCTTTCGCGACGAGGACCTTCGAGCCGCCTGGACTCGAGATTCGCGTCAACTTCGGCATGTACGCAGGACGCGAGGCGACACCGGCTGAGATCGACGAGTTGGCCAGAGCACTCCGTGACAAGGTGCACGATCTGGCGATCGTCTCGGAGGACCGGCACGAGTTCGACGATCGCTCAGAGGCAGCCGTCCACCAGGTGCGGGTCGAGGTGCCCACCGAAGCGCTCCCGTCGACCGATGACGAGATCGTCGAGCTTCGCGGGCGCCTCATCGAGGCCGCCGAGCGCTGGGCGCAGGACTGCTTCGACGACCGCCACGCCGAGCTCAGCGACGCGCCCTGAAACGCTAAAAGCCCGCCGAAGACTCGCTACGCTGGGCCCGCGCCCCCGTAGCTCAGTGGATAGAGCAGTGGTTTCCTAAACCGCGTGCGCATGTTCGATTCATGCCGGGGGCATCCCGCTTGGTTACGGAAATTCCACGCTAAGCAGGCGTTCTTTTGGCACCCCCACAGGCGCAGCCGTCTTAGCCGGCAGCGCTCCCGCACAACAAGCGGCCGCTCGATCGCTCTTACTTTCAGCACGTCCCAAGTCGTGCGCCAAGCAGATCCCCGCGAGGCAGGTTCTCGCGCGCTTTTCGCGGGGTTGCAGATCTCGCGATAGCGGGCGGGACTCTGGCGGGCGAGCCGGCGGCGCGGTTGTCGTCGCGGCGTCGTTGCTCTCGTCATTCCCCTTTGCGCCCCGTCTGTGCCGTGACTGTTCCAGCCAGTTCGGCGTGAGACGGGCGCTCCGAGGGTGGGCGGGAGCCGCGGCGGGGCGCGAAGTCGCCGCCACCTCGTGCCGGTTGGCCCCCGAAGGGGTCGAGCGGCGACGTCTGCGACATCTTCCCCGCGAGCGTTGTGACAAAGGTGAGAAGAATGCCGATGCCGACGAGAACGTACACAGCCGTGAAGAGCTTGCCGACGTCCGTTTCGGGCGCGAAGTCGCCATAGCCGACGGTGGTCAGCGTGACGACGCTGAAGTACAGGGCGTCGACGAAGCGAAGCCCCTCGACGAGTGAGTAGAACGCCGTGCCGCTGACGATCGCGATCGCGGTGAGGAGCCCGAGCGAGACGAACTGGGGCTCGCGCCGGAGCGCCCAGATCGCACGGACCATGCCGAGAATGAGCAGCGGCATAGCTAATCCGCCGAAATACGTTGAAGCGGCCGCGGGTCGGTCCAGTACGACTCCGTATCGGCGAGCGCCCGCAGCGGGTCGATCGGAGCGGGTGCCGCCTCGTCCGATGGATGCCAGGTGAGGACGAAGGGGACGAGCTCGCCCGCTGTCACGAAGAAGTCCGCCCGCACTCCGAAGCCCTCGTCGCGCGTCTCAACGGGCGTGCGGAGCCAGACGCTGTCCGGGCCTGCGATCGCCACGTCCGCTCCGTCAATGTGACGAAGCCACGGACGGACCCGGGCGTAGTCGAAGCGAACTCTGAGGTGCATGTGCACGTGCACGCGGCCGCGGACGCCCTCGACCAGGCGCACGACGTCGGGCGCCTTGCCTCGGGGTGGCATGAAGTCAACGAGGCGGATCGAGCCCTCGGCGGTGTCGAAGTCAGTCTCGAGCACGAGCGTGTCGCCGCGGTACCGGCGACGAGTCGCGAGCACGTGCCCGTCCGGGGCAATCTGCCAGCGGCCGTTCTCCTCGTTGCCGAGCAGGGCCGCGAAGGAGGCCGCCGAGTCGAAGCGCGGCAGGCACAGCCAGTCGATCGAGCCCGTGTTGTTGACGAGCGCGGCTGTGTGCGTATCTCCCAGCAGCGCGTAGTCCTCGATCCGCGGCATCATCAGGCTCACCTGCTCCGCGCCTAAGTAGCTCGGGCGGGGTCGACGACCGGCCGCAGTTCGGGCTCGGCCGCTCCGGCTTCCCCGGCGACCGGCTCGCGAGCAGGCAGGAAGCGGGCTACAAGCACGGCCGTGACGGCGGCGAGCCCGGCGGCGACCAGGAGGCCGGTGCCCATTGCCTGGGTGAACGCGTCCCCCGTCGTGGCGAGCAGCTCCGACGCAGCCTCCGGCGGGAGCTGCGCGGCGATCGCGCTGGAGGCTCCGACCGAGTCCTCGGCTCCCGCTTGCGCCTGAGGGGGGAGGCCGCCGAGCGAGCCTACGTCGTTTGCGTACAAGGAGCTGACGAGTGAGCCGATCACGGCGACGCCGAGGGCTCCGGAGACCATGCGTGCGACGGTGTTGGTCGCAGAAGCGACGCCCGACTTCGCCGCCGGTACCGCACCGACCACTGCCTCAGTCGCGGGAGCCATGACCCAGCCCATCGCGAGAGTCAGGCCGAAGAACCACGCCGCGAGCGCGAAGGACCCGGTGTTTGGCCCCCAGAGCGTTGTCAGCGCGAGGAAGATCGAGAGGCCGGTCAGGCCCGCGGCGACCACCTTGGAGGTACCGAGCCGCTTGACCGCCTTGCTCGACGAGCCGGCGCCGATCATTAGTCCGAGCGCCATCGGGCTCATGACGGCGCCCGCCTCGATCGCGCTGTAGCCGTGGGCGAACTGCAGGTACTGGGTCAGCGCGAAGATCCCGCCGAGAAGGGCGAAGAAGGCCACGCTGACCGCCCCGGTGCTGACGCTGAAGCGGGCATTGCGGAAGAAGCCGAGGTCAAGCATCGGCTCGGCGACGCGTCGCTCCCACCACAAGAACGCGGCCAGCAGCACGACGCTCGCGCCGATCGAGCCGAGCGCCAAACCGCTCAGCCAGCCCCGCTCAGGCGCCTCGATGATCGCGTAGACCAGGACGCTGAAGCCGGCGGTCGAGAGCCCGGCACCCACGAGATCGAACGCGCCGGGCCGGGGATCGCGACTCTCTGGTACGTAGCGGATGCCGAGCAGCAGCGCGGCGGCCGCGAACGGCACATTGACCAAGAAGACGGACGACCAAGCGAACCACTGGAGCAGCAACCCGCCGGCCAGCGGCCCGAGGCCTATCCCGACCGCGGCCAGAGCCGCCCAGATGCCGATCGCCTTGCCGCGCTCCTCGCCGCGGAACAGGTTGGCAATGATCGAGAGCGTGGCGGGCATGATCAGCGCCGCGCCCACGCCCATGGCCGCGCGCACGGCGATCACCTGGTCGGCCGAGTCCGCCACGAGCGCGGCGAGGCTGGCGAGCCCGAAGATCGACACGCCGGCCTGGAAGGCGAGCTTGCGTCCGAAACGGTCGCCGAGCGTGCCGAACACGAGCAGCAGGCCCGCAAAGACGAGCAGGTAGGAGTCGACCATCCACTGCAGCTTCGAGTTGGAGGCGTTGAACTCGTCCTGCATCGTCGGCAGGGCGACGTTGAGAATCGTGGTGTCGAGCCCGATGATCACCAGGCTCAGCGAGAGCACGCCGAGGGTCTTCCAACGGCGGGCGTAGTGGACTGGGTCGATGGTCATGGCGTGCGCTCCTTTTGGGGTTGAGAGCCGGGTACTCGTCAACCTCGCAGGGCACGCTGGTCGTCGCACCGGCGATTTGGCCGGGTTTCCGGCGATACGATCAGCGCAACTTGCTCTATGGGAGAGACTTGGAGCGCGCCCGTATCGGCGAACTCCTCGATGGCGCTCGTTCGTCGCAAAGCGCTGTCTTGGTCATCTCCGGCGAGCCGGGCGTCGGCAAGTCAGCGCTCTTGGAGGCCGCGCGCGAGCAAGCCGGCGGCATGCGCATCCTGAGTGGCGGTGGCGTCGAATCAGAGACGCAGCTCCCCTTCGCCGCCTTGCACCAGATTGTCCGCCCCGTCCTCCGCTACGTGGAGAAGCTTCCGCAAACGCAGGCCGCAGCCCTCCGCGGAGCGCTCGGCCTGGCGGCCGGAGGAAGCGACCGCTTCCTTGTCTCGCTCGCGGCGTTGAGCCTGCTCGCCGAGGCCGCAGAAGACGGGCCGCTCCTGTGCCTCGTCGACGATGCGCAGTGGCTCGACGAGTCGTCCGCGGACGCACTTGTCTTCGTCGCCAGGCGCCTCGATGCAGAGGGCATCGCCATACTTTTCGCCGCTCGCGAGGGCGAGCTTCGCCGCTTCGAGGCACCCGGGCTCCCGGGCCTACACCTGGGCGGGCTTGATCCGGCGGCAGCCGGGGTGCTCATCGATAGCCACGCAGGCGTTGCACTCTCCTCAGAGATTCGCGACCGGCTTGTCGTGGAAACCGGCGGCAACCCGCTGGCGCTGCTCGAGCTCTCCCCGGCCCTGACCGAGGGGCAACTTTCCGGCTCCGAGGCACTGCTCGCGCCCATACCAGTCAGCGCCCGCGTCGAGCGCGCCTTTCTTGCGCGCGTACATCGGCTACCGGAAGAGTCGCAGACGCTTCTGCTTGTCGCCGCCGCAGACGACACCGGGGAGCTCGCGACCGTGCTGCGCGCGGCCGCGCAACTCGGAGCCGCGGCCGAGGCGCTCGATAGCGCCGAGCAGGCCGGTCTGGCGCACATTCGGGGAACCCGACTCGAGCTTCGCCACCCGCTCGTTCGCTCCGCCGTCTATCAAGCGGCGCCGCTCTCAAAGCGACAGGCCGCCCATCGCGCGCTCGCGAGCGTGCTCGACGGCGACATTGACGCCGATCGGCGCGCCTGGCACCGCGCCGCGGCAAGCGTAGAACCCGACCCGTCGGTCGTCGAGGAGCTCGAGCAGGCGGCCCAGCGTGCACGGCGGCGGAGCGGCTTCGCGGCCGCCTCGCTCGCCTTCGAACGGGCCGCCGCACTGACGCCGGACGAGGAGAACCGGGCGCGTCGATTGACCGCGGCGGCGGAGAATGCCTGGTTGGCGGGGCGCGCCGAGCGAGCCCTGATGCTGCTCGAAGGGGCACGCCCGTTGGCATCGGAGCCGATCCAGCGGGCGGACATCGACCGCTTCCTAGGTCTGATCGAGATGACCCGCGGCGTGCCGGCCGATGCCTGCCGGTTTCTCCTGCGGGCAGCAACGGAGGTGGCGCCGATCGACGGCGAGCGCGCCCTCCATCTGCTCAACCTTGCCGGCCTCGCCGCTGCTTACGTCGGCGACCGCGACGCGGCTGTCGCGATCGCCGAAGTGGCTCGCGGTCTGGCCGTCGAGGAAACCCCGTTCGTGCGCATGCTCGCGCAGCTTCTGATCGGGCTCGGAGCCCACGCCGAGGGCGACTTCGCCGCCGCCGCGCCGAGGCTCCGCGAGGCGCTCGAACTGGCCGAGAAACTCGATGACGATGCGGCCAGCGAGCAGCCCGTGGCGCTGCTGTTCGCGGGACGGGCTGCCCTCTACCTTGGCGACGATCAAGCGGCGTACCGGACGCATCTTGAGGCGGCCGCCCAGGCGCGGGCGAGCGGCGCGATCAGCATCGTGACGCAGATCCTTCCCCGCCTCGCCATTGCGGAGGTGTGGGCGGGCCGCTGGCCCTCCGCCGCGGCCAACGCGAGAGAAGGCCTCCAACTGGCGCGGGAGATCGGCCAGCACGATCTGGTCGCGCAGCAGCTCGTCATGCTCGCGTTGCTCGCGGCCGCGCGCGGATCCGAGGACGAGTGCCGGTCGCTGGCGGCCGAGAGTCGCGAGCTGGCCTCTGCTCGCGGGCTCGGGATCGTCGCCGAGATCGCGCAGTGGGCGCTGACGCTGCTGGAGCTGGGACTCGGCCGGGCAGAGGAGGCGCTGAGGCGCTGTCGAGAAATCTCCACCACGCTGGTCGTGTTCTGGGGTGCGCTCGACCGGATCGAAGCCGCGATCCGCGCAGGCGACCGGGAAACCGCGCGCGCCTTTCTAGACGTCTTCGAGCTGTGGGCCGAGAGCACCGGCGTTGCCTGGCCGCGTGCAGTGGTGCTGCATTGCCGCGCGCTCCTCTCGGCGGACGAGAGCGAGGCCGGACGCCTCTTCGTGGCAGCGCTCGACGCGCACGCCGAGGCCGGCCGCCCCTTCGAGCATGCCCGCAGCGAGCTCGCCTACGGCGAGTTCTTGCGTCGTACCCGACGCATAGTCGAGGCGCGTGAGCACCTGCGCGCGGCTCTCGACCGCTTCGAGGGACTTGGAGCGACGCAGTGGGCCGAGAGGGCGCGGGTCGAGCTGCGGGCGAGTGGCCAAACGGCACGTAAACGGGACCCGAGCACGAGAGCTGAGCTGACCGAGCAGGAGCTCCAGATTGCCCGTTTCGTCGCGGAGGGCCTCACGAACCGGGAAGTGGCCGCTCAGCTCTTCCTAAGCCCGCGGACGATCGACTTCCATCTCCGCAACGTCTACAAGAAGCTCGGCATCAGTTCCCGCACCGCGCTCGCCCGCCTCGATCTCGACTCTGAGAACGTCAGCGCACGCCATGTTGCAAACGTGGCGATTGCGTCGACGCGAACCTAGGCGCTCCTTCGTACCGTCGTCGGCCAACGCCTACGCTGAGGACGGGCCGGGTAGCGCCCGAGGTGTTCAGCTAGCCGCCCGGCCCTTACGTTCAGGGGTGAAGTAGATCGTTGTAGGTATTCGCATGGTTGAGCATCCGGTCCCTCCTGCCGGCGGCAGCCCGCAGACCCGAGCGCTGCTCGTTACACACGCGCGCCTGCCGCGTGACGTGCGGGAGGAAGAGGAAGCGAGGGTGCGCCGTGCGCCACCCCGAAACCTAGGCTATGGCGCCTCCGGTGACGGCTCATTTCGCTCCTTTTCCTCCTGCCGTTGCTGCTTGTTTTGCTCGTGCAGGTCCTTGAGATCCGGAATTGTGACCGGCCAAGGGTAGAGCACTAGGTGGATCAAAAGCACGACGATTCCGCCGCCAATCAACGTTGCAACGATCTTGAACCGATCAAAGCGGAGCGTCGAGAAGTCTCGGAAAGTCTCAAAGAGCGTTGGCCACGGAACCTCTTTCCCCGGGTAGGCCAAAGCGAGGGGAATCAAGATCCAGAAGATGAAGATCAAGCCGTAGAGAACCCAACCGGTGACATGCTCGTCGGCTGGACGAACCACTTTGGCCACGTAGAGGCTAGGGGCGATGACCGCGATGGTTGCGAGTGCGATGTAGATGACCCCGACGGTTCCGCTGACCGGGCGGAGCTCACTTGCTCTCGTGCTCCAGCCGCCGGGCGTATTTAAGTATTGGTTCTTCGGGTTCCGTTGAACATCAACGCCAAGCACGAGTGTCTTCTCCGGCCCGAACTCGACGACGTGAAGAGCCCACCATGCGATTACGCCAACGACTATCAGCGAGACCCAGGGATGCCAGTACTCGAGTTGACCGATCGTGCCGGAGATCGTCGGCCACGGCACCCATTCCTTCTTCGTCACAGCAAGGATCTCGGGCACGAAGATAAATACACCCATCAAGCCCCAGAAGATGTAGCCCCAAGCCCGCCGTGAGCGCACCTCCGCGCGAATTGCCTGCTCCCGGGCCAGCTTCTCCTGCTCTGCGCGCTCGACGAGCTGCTCGATCTCCTCGCGCGTTGACAACACCGTGCCTGAGGGTACGCCGAAAGCTGGGAAAGACCTAGTGGCGCGTCTCGTGTCGCTCTCCGTAACCAAAGACGACATCGCCCGCACGCCTCTTGGATGAGCAAGCCGACGCCGAAGCGGATTTCCAGCTCGGCAGGTAGGGACTACTAAGCCCGGCTCCAGGTCGTGTTGCTCAGCCAACCTAGGGCGGCTTATGCGAACATATGTTCGTGCACCACGAGGCGTCGATCCTGCACGCCGACGTCGACGCGTTCTTCGCGGCGGTCGAGCAACGGGATGACCCCCGGCTGCGCGGACGGCCCGTGATTGTCGGCGGCGGGGTCGTCCTGGCGGCGAGCTACGAGGCGAAGGCGCACGGCGTGGACACGCCGATGGGCCTCGCGCTTGCGCGCAGGCTCTGCCCCGACGCGATCGTGGTTCGTCCGCGCATGTCGGCGTACTCGGAGGCGAGCAAGGAGGTCTACCGGGTGTTCGACGACACGACGCCGCTCGTCGAGGGACTGTCGATCGACGAGGCGTTCCTGGACGTCCGCGGGCTCGAGCGGCTCTCGGGGACGCCCACCGAGATCGCCGCGCAGCTGCGGCGCGAGGTGCGCGAGCGGGTGGGACTGCCGATCACCGTCGGGATCGCCCGCACGAAGTTCCTTGCCAAGGTGGCGAGCGGGGTGGCGAAGCCGGACGGGTTGCTCGCGGTGCCACCGGACGGTGAGCTCGCCTTCCTGCACCCGCTTCCCGTCGAACGGCTCTGGGGTGTGGGGCAGGTGACTGCAAGGCGGCTGCGCGAAGTCGAGATCACGACCGTCGGTCAGGTCGCGCGGCTTTCGGAAGTCGCGCTGGTCACACTCGTCGGCCGTGCGGCGGGTCGGCGCTTGCATGCGCTTGCTCACAACCGTGACCCGCGACGGGTGCAAGTGCGGCGGCGCCGGGGCTCGATCGGCTCGCAGCGGGCGCTCGGGCGTTCGCCGACGTCGCTCGCCGAGGTCGACGCCACGCTGGTGGCGCTCGTCGAACGCGTCACAGCCCGGATGCGAGCCGCTAACCGGGTCGGCCGTACCGTCGTCCTTCGACTGCGCTTCGACGACTTCTCGCGGGCGACGCGGTCACACACGCTGCCGTACTCGACGGCGAACACCCGGACGATTCTCGACAAGGCCCGAGGGCTGCTCGCAGTCGCCGTGCCGATGATCGAGCTCCGTGGGATCACGCTCGTCGGAATCGCCGTCGCCAACCTCGACGATGGCCGCTCCTTCCAGCTCGTGCTGCCGCTCGGCGGTCACAGCGACGCGCTCGACGCCGCACTCGACGAGGTTCGCCGGCGCTTCGGGTCGGCCGCAATCATGCGAGCCGTGCTGCTCGGCCGCCGCCAGGGTCTCACGGTGCCGCTGCTACCCGATTGACAGCCGAACTTGCCAAGCGAACATATGTTCGCTTTCATTTCAGAGGTGCAGCTGGCGCTGGATTCGCTCGATCGGCTGGTGGAAACGCTAGAGGAGCGCGGCCCGCTGTCGGCGTCGGACGCCGCTCGGGCCCTCTTTGCAACCTCCTCGATCTCCGACGGCCTCGCGTGTTCGCTCCTGGCCGAGGTCACCGCCGGCGACAGCCGGATCGTCTGCGCGGGAGCGACGGTCTCGTTGGTCGGGACGCAACCCGACCCGCTGCTCGAGGAGGCGGAACTCGTCGTGTTCGACCTCGAGACGACCGGGCTTTCCGCCGCACGCGACCGCATTTGCGAGGTCGGCGCGGTTCGCGTGCAGGCGCTGGAGCCGGTCGAGTCGTTCCAGTCGCTCGTCAACCCGAGAGTTGCGCTGCCGGACCCCGTCGCCCGCCTCACCGGGCTGCGCGACCAGGAGCTGCGCGAGGCGCCTCCGATCTCCACCGTGCTCGGCCGCTTCCTCACGTTCGCGGGCGATTCGCTCCTCGTGGCGCACAACGCGCGGTTCGACCAGCGCTTTCTCGAACGGCAACTCTCGCACCTGCACGATCGGCGCCTGTCCGAGCCGCCGCTTTGCACCGCCGCACTCGCTCGCCGACTGCTCGAAGGGCGCCTGCGCCGGGTCAGCCTCGCCTCGCTCGTCCACTTCTTCGGTGTTCCGACGAGGCCGTGCCACCGGGCCTTGCCCGACGCCGAAGCGACGGCGCAGGTGCTGATGCTCCTGATTGGTCTCGCCCAGGAGATCGGCGCGCGCCGCCTCTCCGACCTCCGCGCGCTTGCTGCTCCCCGCAAACGACTGGTCTACGCCAAACGCTCGCTGGCACGAGGCGCACCCACGCGGCCCGGCGTGTACTTCTTTCGGGACCGGCAGGGGCAGGTGCTCTACGTGGGCCGGGCGCGCGACCTGCGGGCGCGCCTGCGCTCCTACTTCCGAAGCGATCGCCAGCGCCCGTCCGTCGAAGCGGCACTGCTCGCCCTCGAGCGCATCGACTGGCGCGTGCTCGGCTCAGAGCTCGAGGCCGCGCTAGAGGAGCTGCGCCTCATCCGAGAGCTCGGGCCGCCGGCGAACTCGCGCAGCCGCAGGAAGCACCACGGCCTCTACCTGAAGAGCAGGGGAGAGGACTTCGTCGTCACCAAGACGATGACGCGGCTGGGACCCATCGCAAGTCGACGACGGGCATCCCTCGCGGCGCGCGCGCTGTCCTCGTGCACGCCCGACGAGCTCGATCGACTACTCGAGGACGGGCCGCTTCCACGGCTCCGTGCGCGACGCTCGCACTTGGCCGAAGGGCTCCGCTATGAAGAGGCAGCTCGACTACAGGATCGCATCGCAGCGCTTGAGCACATGATCGATCGGCTACGCCGGCTGGAGCGGCTGCGCAGGCTCGAGCTTTGCCTGATCGCTCCCATGGTCGAGCCCGGCTGGCGGAAGGCCTTCTTCGTTTGCGGCGGCGCCGTGTGCGCCGTTCGGGCTTTACCTCCCGGCACGGGCGCGAGCCTTGAGATCGGAGCCGGGTTGGCGCTCTGCCGGTCCGCCCGCGGGCGCCTGGAAGAGCCGCTGACACCCGAGCAGGCTGAGGATCTGCTGCTCATCGGCGGCTTCGTACGCCGGCCTCCACCCGAGCTGGGCGTCCTGCCGCTCGACGCCGATCGGATCGCGGCCTACCTCGCCGGCCGGCAACTCCCGCGGGCTGCGTGAGCCGCCGCGTGCGCATGTTCGCGTTTCATGCCGGGGGCAAGTGGCCTAGCCCCGCACTGGGCGCGGGACGCGCTCGTACAGCCGGCGGGCGGTCTCCGAGCGTTTGAGACTACGGCGGGCTCGAATTCCGCCGACGAGCAACCCCACGGCGACTTGACCACGCAGCGTCGAAGGCAGGCCGATTCCCTCGTGGATCGGCTCGAGACGGTCGGTGAACGTCCGCTTGTACGGAGTGGCGGCGCCGAGAAACTCGATGCGCTCAGCGCCCTCCGCGGCGGCCGACTCGAGCGAGCGGAGGAGCGTTTCCGTACCCGGCGAGTAGCGTGCGAACGCGGGATCGAACGCCATGGCGACGCCATACACCGTGCGCTGCAGCAAAAGGTAGAGCGAGAACGCAACAGGCTGTCCGTCGAGTCGCAGCGTTACGAGCCGAGGTACGTCCTCGACTGCAAGGCGTCGCATGGCTGCGCGATGGAATGCCCTCCCGACCGGAGTCCCGAAGCCGGTCGGATCGCGACGGCCCCGCCAACGAAGCGCGTGGATCCGGAAGGCCTCCTCGAGCGGTGCCCGCAGTGCCTCGCCGTCCTGCGCGATCGAGATCTCGACGGCTCCTAGCTCCTCGAGATGCCGCCGCCGCCGCCGGCGCTCACGGTGAGCTTTGGAGGAAAGTCTCGTTTGCTGGCTTCTCAGATCGAGGACCGGCGCCTCGAGGCGCTCGAGCAGGTTGAGTGATCCCGTCGGCAGGGCCCTTGCGAGGCGGCTGTCGCCAGGCATGCCGAAGAGGTCCGCGAAGTCGCCACCCGAGGAACGAATCCGTTCCGCAAGCCGAGCAGCGGTAGCCGGATCCTCGTCGGGGGCCACCATCAGATCCGCGAGCGGCGCCTTCGTCCCGCCGATGAACTCCGTTACGCGCAGGCCAAACCTGCGACTCCGGCAAAGAGGAAGCGCTCCGACAAGTCGGTCGCCGCGCATCGCAACGTGGACGGCGAGCCTCCGTTTCCCTCCGTAGTGTCGCCACCACTCGAGGAGCCAGCCGTGGAGAAGGAAGGGGCTCGGCCGCCCCATAGAGCGCGCGAGCTCGTCCCATGGCCCGGCGAGGTTCGCAAACTCCGCCTCGCTCGAGATGGTCTCGATCTGAGTCATCTGGCTCAGAGCAGGCCGAGCGCCGCGCAAATTCCAAACCAGGCGACGAGCAGCAGCGCAAGCACCCAGAGCAGGAATGCGGACTCGCTGACCGGCAGCCACGAGATCTCGACCTCCTCGACTCGAAGCCACACACGACGCACCGGCCCTGTCCGCGCTTCGCCGTTCATCGCCCGGGACGCAGGAAGAGGGTCGAGAACGTCTTGGCACAGATCGCGAGGTCGACCAGGAGGGTCCGGTGTCGCAGGTACCAGAGGTCGTACGAGAGCTTGTCGGCAGCGCCCTCGCAATCCGAGGCATAGTCGCGACGCAGCTGCGCCCAACCCGTGATCCCGGGCTTGACCAACAGGCGGCGCGTGAAGAAGGGCACGGCCTCCTCGAGCATGGGAATGAACTCAGGCCGCTCCGGCCTGGGGCCGACCACGGACATGTCTCCCATGAGTACGTCCCAGAGCTGGGGCAGCTCATCGAGGTGGGTCTTTCGGAGCAGCCGCCCGACGGGCGTCACGCGGGGGTCGCGTTCCTCCGCGAAGGCCGGTTGCCCGGACTGCTCCGCGTCCAGGCGCATCGTCCGAAACTTGTGCATCGTGAAGTGGCGACCGCCCTCCCCAACCCGGGTCTGGCGATAGATGACAGGGCCCGGGGTCAGCCGGACGAGGCCGGCGATCACCAACATCAGCGGGACGGCCAGCACAAGGACGACCGACGCGGAGACGACGTCGAACGTCCGCTTCGCAAAGCGGGTGTATGGCCGCCGCCAGACGTGGATGATGCTCATGAACCACGTCGGCCTCAGATCCTCGAGCGGGATCCGGCCGAACGCGTGGTCGAAGAAATGCGCGAGCCCGATGACCTTGACGCTCGAGCTCGGCGCAACGAGAAGATGGTCGAGCGCCTTCATCGAGCTCTCGCCGTCGGTCAGCACGATCAGGTCAGGGTGCTGCTCGTCGATGACCCGGGAGAGCTCGGCGACCGAGCCGAGCCGCGCGGTGTCACCAGGCTCGTCGTCTACCGCACCAACGACCGCGAAGGGCGCGTGGCCCTCGAACTCGACCGCATCCGCGACGGCCTCGGCGCAGCTCGACGTGCCGACGACGAGCACGCGCCGCTTGCCGACTACGCGCTGGGCGATGACTTCCCAGATCGTCGTGAGCATGAAGACGGAGGCCCCCAGAGCCAGGATCGTCGAGAGCTCCATGCCCATCCCTGGGATCCAGAGGGCCACAGCCGACACGCCGACGAGCCCTGTGGCCGTCCCCACGGCGCAGCGAACCGGCGCGCCAAGCGTGAGATGCACGGCGGCAAACGCGCTGCGCAGCGAGATCAGCCAAACCGCCGTCAGGAGCGACGCGGCGCCCATGGCCACCCCTGGCGACGGGAACCGGGGACCCATGAGAGCGAAGCAGGGAACCCACACGAGCACGGCTCGCCCAACAGCGGTCACGACCTTGGCGTCGGCGGCCCTGGCTGCGGCGGCGAGGTCTACCGCCCACCAACGGCGAGCGGGGATCACACCGTCCTGTGCCCGCATGGCCATATCAAGAAGGTTCCCCGCGCGGGACTCGCCGAGTCCGGAAGTGGAGAACTATGAATATGAGGTGAAGCGCATCGCCGTCACGGGGCCGGCCGGAGCCGGAAAGTCCCGGCTGGCGCGGGACCTCGGCGCTGCGTACGGGATCGAGGTTCTCCACCTCGACACCCTGTTCTGGAAGCCCGGCTGGGTGCAGACGCCGACCGCGGAGTTCGAGGCGCTGCAGCGACGTGAGCTCGAGCGCGACTCCTGGATCGTCGACGGCCAGTACGACGACATGATCCCCGACTGGCTCGACGCCGCCGACGCAGTGGTCTTCGTCGACGCATCGCCGCTGCGCTGCCTGTGGCGGGTCAGCCGCCGCAGGCTCGACAGGGACGGCGGGCCCGACATTCCGGCCGGGTCCAAGCCGGCGCCGGTCCATCGCGCTCTGGGGAAGTTCGTCCGACTGCAATGGAACTACCGAAGGACGGTGCGACCAGAGCTCCTCGCGGATCTCGCCGGTCGCCGCAGCCGGCAGCGAGTCGTCGTGCTCAGGACAGGAGGGGAAGGGCGGCAGTTCATGGCTCACCTTCCGCACCGGGGGGAATCTTTCTGACGTGGGCTCGACCGTGGCTCAAGACGGATTGACGCTCGAGACGATCTCGAGCGCCGAGAGCTTCGCTCCGTTGCACCAGGACTGGGACCTCCTCGTCCGGGCGATGCCGCGGCCGAGCCCCATGCTCCTCCACGGCTGGCTGCGCGAGTGGTGGCGGCACTACGGCGAGAACGGCGACCTCGCCGTTCACGTTGCCTACCGGGACGGACGACTCGTCGGCGCGCTTCCGCTATGCATCCAATCGCAGTTCGGGCTGCGGGTCCTCACCTTCCTCGGTGGGTCGCAGTCGGCGCTCGCCGACGTTTTGGTCGCGCCCGGCGAGGGCTTGGCGACCGCGACGGCGCTGGCCGGGCGCATCGCGAGCTCAGATCACGACTTCGCCGATCTGTTCGGCTTGCCCGGCGGGAGCCGGTTGACGCACGCGCTCGGCGACTCGCAGCTTCATCTCATCGAGCGGGCCGAAGCACCCGTGCTCGACATCGAGGGCGAGTGGGACGACATCTATCACGCGAAGATGTCCGGGAAGAAGCGCAGCCAGGACCGGCGCCGGAGGCGGAATCTCGCCATGCTCGGGAAGATCGAGGTCGGGATTGCCCGGACGCGGGACGAGCTCGCGGCCACCCTCGAGGACGCCTTCGCACTGCACTCGCTCCGCTGGAACGGCCGCCCAGACGGCTCGCATTTCGCGACGCCGACCGGCAGGCGCTTTCACCGCGCCGCGATCCTCGCGCTGTCAGCCGTCGACGTGCCGCGAATCGTCACCTTGAAGCTGGACGGGCGTACGATCGCGTTCCACTACTTCTTCGCGCTGGAGCGCCGGATGTACGTCCACCGCATTGCCTTCGACCCTGATCCAGCGTTTGCACGTTGTTCGCCGGGCTGGCTCAACACGCTCGACACGATCGAGGCCGCAGCCAGCGAGGGCGCGAAACGGGTCGAGTTCCTCGGTGGCGCGGACCGGTACAAGCTCGATCTCGCCGACCGCTTCGAGCCGCTCTACGAAGGCTTCGGCCTACCCGGAAGTCTGCAGGGAGCGGCAGCAGCCAGGGCGCGAGTGGGAGCGATCCAATTGCGGAAGACGCTCAAGCGGTCACAGGCCCTGCGCCACTTCTACTTCGACGGGCTCGCACCCGCACGCCGGCTGCTCGGGAGGCTTACGTGAGCCGCTACGCCCTCAAGGCGGCCGCGACACGAGCCCGTTCGACCGCCTGGTCGCGGCGCACGGTCGGGCGGCAGAACGGCGTGGGCCTGCGGATCCTCTTCTACCACCGGGTCTCCGACGACCGTGACGAGCTGGCGGTCAGCCCACGCAACTTCAGGCGGCAGATGGACTACCTCGCGACCGAGTCGTACCGCGTCATCGACGTGGTCCAAGCCGCCGAGCTGCTCGACCAGGGCCGGCCACCGCCACGCACGGTCGGGCTTAGCTTCGACGACGGGTTCCTGGACGTGGCTGAGCAGGCGCTGCCGGTCCTCGCCGAGCGAGGGTTTCGTGCGACAGTCTTCGTTGCGCCGGCCGTCGTCGACGGGTGGGCGAAGTTCGGCTGGTACCGGTCTCAGCCGCCGCTTCTCGGCTGGGACGAGATCGTCGAGTTGGATCAAGAAGGGACGCTCCGGTTCGAGGCCCACTCGCTCACGCACCCGAATCTCCTCGCTTTGCGCGAGGCCGCAGCGTGGGAGGAGATCATGGGCTCCAAGGTTTCGCTCGAGGCTCGCCTCGGGCGCCCCGTCCCTGCGTTTTCCTACCCGTCCGGGCTCTTCGGGCTCCGCGAACGTGGACTCGTCGCCGCAGCCGGGTTCCGTTTCGCGGTCTCGTGCGAGCCCGGCATTAATACGAACGGCACCGACCGTCTCGCGCTGCGCCGGCGGCAGGTGGACCGGCGAGACAGCCTGCTCGACTTCCGGGCGAAGGTCGAGGGCGGCCACGACTCCCCCCTGCCGCTTCGCGGGGTGTATCGGCGACGGCGCTACGGCGTGGGCGCCGGCAGCCTGCGTCTCGCGAGCTCCCGGGAGTAGAGCGCGACGTGCGCGCGCCGGAAAGGGTCGAGATCAAAGGCGTGCTCCGCGCGCACACGTCCTGCGGCTCCGAGTCGGCGCCGAAGCGAAGCATCGGCTGTGAGGCGGTTGAGCGCTGCCGCGAGCTCGTTCGGGTCGCCGGGCTCGACGAGCAGCCCCGTCTCGTCGTCCGAGACCTGCTCGGGCACGCCGCCCACGCGGGAGGCGACCACCGGGAGGCCCGCCGCCATCGCCTCCAGTACCGAGACGGGAAGCCCCTCCGATGCGCTCGGGAGGACGAACACGTCCGCGGCGGCAAGCAGCTGGGGGACGTCGTGGCGCTCGCCGGCGAGGCGGACCCGGCCAGACAGTCCCAGAGCCTGAATCTCCTCCTCGAGTCCAGGACGGTCGGGCCCGTCGCCGACGATCATGGCCTCGAACGAATCGGGCGGGAGATCGCTGAGAGCGCGGATGAGTGTCGGGAAGTCCTTCGGCGCCTTCAGCCGGCCGACCGCCAGAATCAGCGGACGTTCCCTCTCGAGCGGTCTCGCGCGCGGTGCGCCGGCTACGTCCACCGCGTTCGGGATCACGACCGTCCGCTCCGGGGAGCACGTTCCTGCAGCGAGCCCCGCTTCGCGCTCGCGCTCCGACACGCAGATCGTCACGGTTGTCAGCGGTTCGACCAGCCGGTCGACCCACCGATACAGGCGGGACGAAACGCCCGAGTGAGCCGCAAAGGCCCAGCCGTGCACGGTGAAGATCCGGACCGGAACCCGGGCGAGGAAGCCGGCGAGACGACCGAGCACGCCGGCCTTCGAGCTGCTGGCATGGAGAATGTCCGGTCGCTCGCGCCGCAGCAGGCGCACCAGCTCGAAGAGGCCGGCGAGATCGCGCCAGGGACTGATCGGACGCCGGACGCTCTGCAGCGGAAGGAAACGAACGCCCGCCGCCTCGGTGGCCTGGCGGAGGGGACCGGATCCGTGCGCCGCGACCGCCACGTCGAACTTACCGACGAGCGCCGGGAGCAACGAAGCGACGTAAGTCTGCGCCCCGCCGACCTCGGCCAGCGTGATCAGCAGCAGCACCCGGGGTCGCCGCCGGTGGGAACCTGAGGCCGGTCCGTGGAGGCCGCTCAGCTCGTCAGCGTTCGCAGCCGGATCGAGCCCGTGCCGGCCCTGTGGTGGGCGGCCGGAGGCGCGGCGCTCCTCAGCCTGTTCCTGGCGTTGGGCGTCGTGCTCGGCCGATCCCCGCTGCCACTGCCGATCGTCCTCGGCTTCGGAGTGGGGCTGCTCGGGACGTTTGCCCTGGCGCTCGCCCGTTACGACGCCGCCATCGCACTTGGTGTGCTGCTCCTGGCCGCCGTCCGGATCGAGCCCGCGCCCTCCGATCTCGTCTTCGGCGTCCTGATCGCTCTGGCGTTCGTGACCGGACGGCTCCATCTCGAGCGCGTGCCGCTCAGCGTGACGCTGCTCGTGAGCGGATTCCTCGCGCTGAACCTGTTTGCGTCGACTGCCGCGATCGACGGTGCCCGCGCGGCTACGTACTTCGGGATCACGCTCTACCTGGGGATCTTCGCGCTCTGGCTCGCCGCCTATGTGTGCTCGGTGCGACGTGCACGTCTCGTGCTCGTCGCCTACCTCGGCGGAGCGGCGCTCTCGGCCGCCGTCGCCTGCCTCGCGTTGATCGCGCCGTTCCCCGGGGCCGAGGCGTTCGTCGACGGCCCGCGCGCGCAGGGCCTCTTCAAGGATCCCAACGTGTTCGGGCCGTTCCTCGTTCCCGCCGTCCTGATCCTGATGGAGGAAACCGTCGCGCCGCGCCTGTTGCGCTGGCGCCTGACGGTGAAGCTCGTACTTCTCTCGGCGATGACCGTGGGAGTCGTCTTCTCGTTTTCGCGTGCCGCGTGGCTGAACCTCGCCGTCGGAACGACCGTCCTCCTTGTCGTCCTCGCGCTTCGCCGAGGCGGAGCTCGCCGGGCGATGACCCTGCTGGTCGTCACCCTCGTCGCGGGCGCCGCGCTGTTCGGCGCCGTGGCCGCCACCTCGTCGCTCGCCTTCCTCACGGAGCGTGCCGCGCTCCAGGACTACGACACGCAGCGGTTCGACGCCCAGGCCTCCGGCTTCGAGGTTGCTGCCGAGCACCCGCTGGGGATCGGGCCGGGCCAGTTCGAGCGGGTCTCCGAGCTCTCGGCTCACAGCACGTACGCCCGATCGTTGGCCGAGGAGGGAGTGCTGGGAGCGTTGGTGGTTATCGGACTCGTCGTCCTCACCCTCGGCTTCGCGGCGCGGAACGTCGCCCTCGGGGTCGACACATACGGCATCGGGTCCGCGGGGCTTCTCGCCGCTTGGTGCGGCCTCCTCGTCAACAGCTCCTTCGTCGACACCCTGCATTGGCGACATCTCTGGCTCGTCGCAGCCTTGATCTGGGCCGGGACCGCGCTCCGCGCCGGCTACCCGGGGAGGTAGGAGTGCGTCGAAGTCCTCGAACCCACGATCACGACTCCGAGCGGTTCCACCTCCAGGCGGTCGAGCAGCTCCCTGAGAGCGAGCGCCGTCTCAGGGGTCTGGCGGTCTGGCCGGCAGACGATGAGCACTCCGTCGACCCGCTGCGCGAGCACCTGGCTGTCAACCAGCCCGAGGAGCGGCGGCCCGTCAAGCAGGACGTAGTCGTACTCCGACTCCTTGATCTCCTCGAAGAAGCCGTCGAGCGCGTCGCTGGCCAGCAGTTGCGCCGGGTCAGGCGGCGTCCGTCCACTGGCGAGCACATGCAAGCGCCCGGAGCCCGTCCGCGCGGCGCTCAGCTGAAAGATGTCGCTGTTTCCGCCGTTGCGGGCTCCGATGAGCACTTCAGAGAGGCCAGGGGTCTGATCGACGTCGAAGAGCTCGTGCAGCTTGGGCCAGCGCATGTCCGCCGAAACGAGCCACGTCCGGTGCATCGCCTGAGAGAGCACGAGTCCGAGGGCCGCCGTGACCTCTGTCTTGCCCTCGCCGTGGAGCGCACTCGTGACGAGCACCGTCCTCTGCTGGGTCGCCGGCAGCCGCCGCCGCAGAGAGGCTTGAAGCGTCTGGTAGGCCTCGTACTCAGCGGAGCTGAGCGTCTGCGGCCGGTGTCCCAGCGGGCGGCGAACGTATGGAACCTCGGCCAGCACGGGAAGCTCGAGGAGGCGGCTCAGCTCCCTGGAGCCGCTGACTCGCGGCTTCAGCTGCGCACGAGCGAGCACGACGAGCGCGGCGATGAAGAGAGCGGCGAAGAGCGCGAACACGGAATTCCGGATCGGGCGCGGGGAGAAGGCCTCAGTCGGCGGCTGGGCGGCCTCCGCAAGCGAAAGCTCGGAACCCGAGCCGGCGGCGCTGACATCGAGCTCCGTCAGCCGCTCACGGATCGCGGCGCGCTCCGTCTCGACCTGAGGACCGGCCCTTCCGACCAGCTGCCCGAGGGCCCGCCGGAGCGTCGCCCGGGCGCGGTTCAGCCGTCGCTGCTCGACCCGGTGCTGCTGCGCGAGGAAGGTGGTGGCGACGGTGTTTGCGATCCGAGCCGCCCCCTTTGCGGTGTCGTCAGTCGCCACAATGTTGATGATGTCGGCCCTCGGGTCGACCGAGGACTCGACCTTGCGGTCGAGCGTCGCGGCCGTCTCGCTTGGAATCCTCCTCGCTGCTCGGAGCCGAGTCTCGCGCGTCGTCAGCAGCGCGTCGATCGTGGCGAGACGGCGCTCCACGGAGTCCACGTCCCGGGTCTGGAGTGGGTCGGAGGAGCTCTCGAGGACGATCTTCGCCGTCGCCTGATACGTCCTCGGAAGCAACAGCGAGATGAGCAGCACCACGGCCGTCAGCGGCAAGACGATCAGGGCGATCAGCAGCTTGCTGCGGCGGAGCGCATCGAGATAGCGTCCCGTCTCGACCGGCTGGTCGGGCGGAAGCGCCGGTCCCGCGTACCGGGCCAGGCCGTCGGCGCGATCGACCATTACCTTGTAATTACCGTCGTGCCGCCCAGTCGAACCCTTCTCGCGGCTCTGGCCATGCTGCTCGCCGTGACCACCGGCTGTTCGTCCTCATCCTCGTCGCCCGAGCCGCCGGCGGCAGGTGCTCCCTCCACGCCGCCCATCGTCGAGTTCCTCGGCCCGAGCCGGCTCACGAAACCCGCGACTCTCGAGGCGAGAGCCCGCGCCCGCTCGAGCCGCGTCGTCGCCGTCACGTTCATGCTTGACGGCCGCCCCCTCGGCTCCGACACGACGACGCCGTACGAGCTCGACGTCGATCCCGCGCTGCTTCCGGCCGGTCGTCACGGGGTCCGGGTTGCCGCCGTCGACAGCCTTGGACGACGCGCGTCATCCGGGCCGACGGCCTTGACGGTCGCGCCCTCGAAGTCGGGCGTGGTGAAGGTGTCACCGGGCGAGAGCTTCGGCGGCGTGAAGGACAAGCTGCGACGCGGGAACGTCACCGTGCAGCTCGCACCGGGGCGTTACGAAGTGCGCGAGCTCGAGCTCGGGAGCGGCGCGCGCCTGATCGGTTCAGGAAACGGCACAGTGATCGCCCCGCCGACCGGCGCCCGGTACTGGGCCCTGCTCGTCGCCAAAGGGAGCGGCATCCGCATTTCCGATCTGACCATCGACGGCGGCGGCGGGCCGGCCGCCGACTCTTCCAGGGAGGGTGGGATCGCCGTCGCCGTCTTCGACGGATCGCGCGACGTGCGCCTCCAGCGCCTGCATATCCGGCGAGCCCGGACCCACGGCGTGAGCACGTGGGGCGCGCACGCGAGCGTCTCCGTCCAGGACTCGGTGATCGAGGGCGGCGGGAGTGCCCATGCCGGCGTCTACACGCTCGGCTCGGACCGTTCACGGGACACGAGCGTGATCCGCACCCGGATCCGCGGCTTCCGCTCATACGGCATCCTCCTCGGCCAGAAGGAGTTCGGCCGGCGGGCGGCGGCGCTGCACGGAGTCGCGCTCGACAACGAGATCAGCGACATCCGCGACCCCAGCCGGGACGCCTGCGTGAAGGATGCGCGGAACGCGAGCGGCTGCGGGACGAACGAGGGCGGCATCTGGACCGGCGGCGTCGAGGCGGCGATCATCGGCAACACGGTCCGGCGGGCACGCTGGGACGGGATCGAGACGGTCGGCTCCTCGACGCGCACCACGATCGTCGGCAACGAGATCCGCCGTACCCGCACCGGGATCTACCTCGAGCACTCGACGAACCATTCGCTAATCACCCGGAACCTGATCGTGGACGCGGAGACGGGGATCAACGTCGAGTGGCTCCACGAGGGGGTCGGGTCGCGCCACAACACCTTTACGTTCAACCGCGTCGTCCGCGCCGAATCCGGTCTCTTCCTGGATGTCGGCAGTGACGGTAACCGGATCGTCGGCAACATCTTCGTGGAGGGGGCACGACCGGCGATCACGCTCCAGGGATCGTCTAAGAACGTCGTCCGGGACAACCTCGGGTGCGGCGGCCCCGTGACCTCCCTCGTGGGGCTCGAGAGCGCCAGGTGGGACGACGGGCGCGCGGCGCACTCGAGAGGTAATCGCCTCGCCGTGAACCGGAGCCTGGCTACCTGCTGAGCTAGCCCGCCGAGGAGACCTCGACGCGCTCAGGGCACTCGTACGTTCTCTGCGCGCCGGTTTCTAGTCGCTAATTGGAAGCAACGATCAGGACGATGATCGCGACGATCCCGGCCGCGGCCACGATCAGGAAGTTCGCCGCCAACGCCGCGTTCGTAAGCCGCGTCGGGTTCGGCTTCGTATGGCGCCGCGCTCCGGGCTGAGCGGTGAGCCCCTCCGCGCCGGGCGCCTGGTTGATTGGAGTTGTCGTGGCACCCCGTGGGGAAGCCTTCGAGCCGGCCCGCCAAACGACGGCGGCGGCAAGGACGTCGGTGATGAACTGGTTCAAGCTCACCCCCTCGCGCTCGGAGGCACGCGTCAAGTCCGCGTGGAGTGTCCGGGGCATGCGCAGGAGCAAGCGTCCACTGTGGCTCGTCGCAGACCTCGGCTCCGGAATCTCGCGTCCTTCCTCGAGCGCGACCGCGATCCACTTCGCCATGGCGGACTGGATGCCGCCCAGCGCCTCGTCGGAGGTCTTACCGTGGCTCGTGCAGCCAGGGAGCTCCTCGACGGAGGCCGTCCAGGGCTTGCCCTTGTCCTCGCCGTCCCGCACAACCAGCAGGTGGTACGGCAGCCCCGTGTAGTCCTCCACGGTTTCCCCAGCAGGTTTCCGGACGCCGCTCAAGCGCCTCTCCACGGCAGAAAGCTGAATGAGAACCTCACCCCTCATGGATTGTAGGGGCGAAAAAGCTCAGCACAAAGTCGGTTCATGGGTCTGGTTGCCCGATCGCCCCCCGCAACTTGGCAAGCGCGCGGCGCGTCAGCCGGGACACGTGGATCTGTGAGATGCCCACCCGGCGCGCGATCTGCACCTGGCTGAGCCCCTCGAAGTAGGCGAGGCGCAACAGGAGCCGCTCCCGCGGGTCGAGCACGTGGAAGCCACCTGCAAGGGCGATGCGGTCCTCGCCCAGCTCGTATCCCCGCTCGACCTCGCCGTCACGGTCGAACTCACCGTTCTGCCCGTCCACCAGCTCGGCGACACGGGCCCTCAGGGTCGGGTCGAGCTCGTGGAGTCGACGCGGTATCCGGACCGGCCAGGCTCGATCACGCAGGTGGCGCTTGATCTCGCCATCGATCGTGGGGATCGCGTAGGACGCGAGGTCGACGTCCCGCTCGAGCTGAAACCGGTCGATCGCCTTGATCAGGCCGATCGCGCCCACCTGCACGAGATCCTCGAGCTGCTCTCCGTGGCCGACGTACCGGCGCGCCAAGCGCCGCACGAGCGGGAGGTACTGCTGGATCAGGCGTTGGCGGGCTCCCAGGTCGCCGTGCCGGTGATAGTCGCGGAGGAGACGACGAACGTCCGCATGGCGCGAAGCGGAGGTGCCTTGCCACCTTTTGGGAACAGCAGCAAGGGAGCGACCAGCGTGCGTGCCGCTGGACGTTCTGCTTGCAGTCGCGACTGCGGCGGTAACGGACATCGACTCCCCCTTGACGATCGACTCCCCTGACGACGGCCAGACGGGTTCGTGCTTTTCAACGCGACAATAACAGCGACATTCCAAAAACGCAACAGAAATTTTGACTCAACAATCGCTGGCAAGGGTATCTCCAAATTATGCGTCTCTCAAGCACCCTACGAGGCGTCCTCGGAGCGCTGGCTTTAGTTGTGCTGACAGGTTTGGGGGTTACTCTCATATCTCCACTTTTGGCTAGAAAAGAGGCCTTTCCCGGGCAGTATCACGGTAGGCAAATGGCAGTATCACGCACAGCATTCCCGGTAGTATCAGTGTCGAAAAGTAGCGCAATGACCGCTCAAATCTCTTCCGATAACCCCCTGGAAATACCGCGGATCGGAGCTAGTAAAGACCAACTAGAACTGGTCGGAGAAACCGAAGCTGTGCAGTATCAAAAGTCCGAATCGCAGCACGAAGATCGAAGGCTGATGCTCCGGATTGGCGTCGGCCTGGGCCTGGCATACGTGGGCTTCGTGGCGTGCTGGATCTGGGTTACTCGGCTTAGATCCAGGCCGCCGAGCCATTGACACGGGGTACCAGATCGACTACTACAGGCGGTAGTAGCAACCTGGAGGACTCCTCAATGACGCGCTCCGGTCGATCGTTGCTGCGGCAGGCATCGGTCCTTCTGCTCCTGTTTTGCTTCGGAGCGGCGTATGCCGCTCCGGTTCTGGCCCAAGTCGGGCCGGCGCCAGAACCTGCGCCGCGTCGTTCGCAGGTGCCAACGCCTGAGCCCGCGCCCGGTGCAAGGCCCCAGACGAGTCGGCCTGCGACGACGCAGGTCTCGCCGTCTCCGGTTCCGCCGCCGGCGGCTCAGAATCCGGCCCCCCCACCCGTAGTACTAGTGCAACCGACTGCGCCCGCGCCTCCTGCGCCCGCGCAAGAGGAGCAGAGGCAGGTGCGGAAGCGCGAGACCGCCAAGAAAACGCCTGTCCGCGAGCGAACGACGAAGCAGGCGACGAGAAGAGCTCTTCCAAGCCTCAGTCGGACGGAAGCAGGCTCGACGGATACGATGCTCCTGATCGGCGGGCTCGCGCTGGTCGTCCTCGTTCTCCTCGACACCGTTTTCCTGACGCTGTCGACGCGGTTCCTGCGAAGCGCGGGTTAACGCACTACGAACGAGCTCGATCCGAGCACGCTGCCGAACCTCTTCTCCGCGCGACGGCCGTAGCCGGGCCAGACGTACCACCGGTACCGCCCTTGCTTCAGTCGGTATTGGCGGCCGCCGTAGGTCCAGGTGCGTCGGAGGCGGAGCGATGTCCCCTTCGGCCAGGCGCTGAAGATCTTTCCCCCGCGCCACAGCTGGACGTTGTAGTACGTCGCCCTCTTTGCGGGCAGCCAGGCGAGGCGCGGCGGAGCGGACACGGTCGCGCCCGCGGGTGGTGAGACGAGCGGAGCGATCGGCCTCGCCGCGACCCCGCTCGTCGCCGTGTTGCCCGCCTCGTCGTAGCCGGTGAGGAGGTAGCGGTACCGGACGCCGTTCTTGAGGCGTCTGTCGGTGAAGCTTGTGGCCGATCCGCTGTACACGAGCACGCCCGAGCGACGGAGCTCGACGAGTGTCGTGTCCGGTGAGGCGATCCAGCTCAGCTGGGCCGTGCCGCTCCCGGCCTTCGCACGCAACTGGGTGAGCGTGGGTGCAGTCGAGTCGTACCGCAGCGCGAACGGCACGGATGCGCTGCCGTTGCCTGCCCGGTCTTGGCACGAACCCGGCACTGATGCGCCAGCGGTATCCGGGCCCGAGTAGGACGCTTCGGTGCAGTTGTCGACCTGAGACGTCACGTCACTTCCCCGGAAGCTGACTGCGAGAGGGCGGTTGTACCAGCCGTTGGCGTCGGGTGGCCGACTGGGATGGGCGACCGTGACCTGGGGTGCGGTCGCGTCGTAGCTCACCGGAAGCGCGGCGAGGCCGACGTTTCCTGCCCTGTCGATGCAGTTCCCGCCGATCACGACCTCCGCGCCATCGGGCCCGTCGTAGCTCTGCGGGAGGGTGCAGGAGTCCGTGCCCGAGACGGAATCCAGGCCTGCAAAGGCGACGACGAGCGCGTGGTTGTACCAACCGTTGGCGTCCGGCAGGCGATCCGCGGTCGCGGTGGTCGCTGGACCCGTGGCGTCGTACCTGAGGGGGAAGGATCGCGAGGCTCGATTGCCTGCGGTGTCGATGCAGATTCCGGCAATGGCGGCCTCGGCGCCATCCGGCCCGCGATAGGTGACGGGCGGGCAGGAGTCGATTCCTGAGGTCGTGTCGCTTCCCTCGACCGCGAAGGTGACCGGCCGGTTGTACCAGCCCGCCCGGTCCGGCGGCCTGACCGCGATTGCCCCGGCGACGAGCGGGGCGGTCGCGTCGTATCTGAGGATGAAGAGGCTCGGCGCGCTCTGGTTGCCTGCCCGGTCCCTGCATGAGCCGCTGAACGTTGCGCCGGACGTGTCGGGTCCCGCGTAGCTCTGCCCCCCGGTGCAGGAGTCCGCGCCCGAGGTCGCATCCGAGCCCGCGAAGCCAACCGCAAGCGGGTGGTTGTACCAGCCGTTTGCGTCCGCGCCGCGAGTCGGCGCGGCCTCGACCGCGGGAGCTGTTGCGTCGTACCTGAGCGGCAGCGACGCGACTCCCGGATTCCCCGCCCGGTCCCGGCAGGCCCCAGCGACCGAGCCTGCGGCAACGTCGGGACCGGAGTAGCTCCTCGCCGCATCGCAGGAGTCGACGCCCGCCATCGCGTCGGTGGCGGCGAAGGTGACGGTCAGCGCGTGGTTGTACCACCCGTTCGCATCGGGGCCGCGAGAGGGGGTCGCGCTCGTCTGCGGTGCGGTTGCGTCGTATCTGAACCCAAACGAGCCCGAGCCCGTGTTCCCCGCGTTGTCACGGCAGCTTCCTGCGACCGACGTCGACGCGCTGTCGGGGCCCGCGTAGCTCCGCGCGGCGTCGCACGTACCCAGACCGGAGGTCGCATCGCTGCCC
>Ga0190265_10000402_pt1 | contig 32040 bp, 40 predicted proteins | sample Popmic124T_FD_133135 | JGI IMG/M metagenome (GOLD analysis project Ga0190265, IMG submission 133135) | Populus adjacent soil microbial communities from riparian zone of Indian Creek, Utah, USA - 124 T | ecosystem: Environmental > Terrestrial > Soil > Riparian zone | place: USA: Utah | collected...
CCCATCCCGAACTCGGCCGTGAAACCGGACAGCGCCGATGGTACTACCGCTTAAGCGTTGGAAGAGTAGGTCGTCGCCAGGCTTTGCAGCCGGCGCGCGTAGGATTGAAACGAACCCATTCACCTTGTCATCTGAGCCATCGGAGCCGGATAGGCTCCGCAAGGCCGAACGGCCGCCCGAGCTTATGCGAGGAAAGCCAAGCGAGCGGATGCTCGCGCCGGCGACTGAGGCTCGTAAATGGTGTCGCGGGGTGGAGCAGCCCGGTAGCTCGTCAGGCTCATAACCTGAAGGTCGTAGGTTCAAATCCTACCCCCGCAACCAACAAAAGACCGCTGAGCCAATGGCTTGGCGGTTTTTTTGTGCCTTGTGAACGTGGCACGGCGCCGCCTGAAGCACGCGGCGCCCGCACCCGCTTGCGCAAAGGGTAAGCCTTCCTCCTAGAAGCTCCTGCCCCATGGCGGGGTCAGCAGGGACGGGTCGGGCTTTATGACGGACGGCAGGCGCAAGGTCGCGCTCATCACCGGGGTCACCGGCCAGGACGGCGCCTATCTGGCCGCCTATCTCCTCGACAAGGGCTATGACGTGCACGGCGTGAAGCGCCGCTCCTCGTCGTTCAATACCGGCCGGATCGAGCATATCTACGAGGATCCTCACGTCGAGCATCCCCGCTTCGTGATCCATATGGCGACCTGACCGACGCGACCAACCTGATCCGCATCGTCCAGGAGACGCAACCCGACGAGATCTACAATCTGGGCGCCCAATCGCACGTACAAGTCAGCTTCGAGACGCCCGAATATACCGCGAACAGCGACGCGCTCGGCGTGCTGCGCCTGCTGGAGGCGATCCGGATCCTCGGGCTTGAGCGCCGCACGCGCTTCTACCAGGCGTCGACATCCGAGCTCTACGGCCTCACCACGGAGAGCCCGCAGCGCGAAACCACGCCCTTCCGGCCGCGCTCGCCTTATGCCACCGCGAAGCTCTACGCGCACTGGACGGTGGTGAACTACCGCGAAGCTTATGGCCTGCACGCCTCCAACGGCATCCTCTTCAACCATGAAAGTCCGTTGCGCGGCGAGACGTTCGTCACGCGCAAGATCACTCGCGCCGTCGCCGCCCTCTCGCTCGGCCTGCAGGACCGGCTCTATCTCGGCAATCTCGACGCCTGGCGGGACTGGGGCGACGCGCGCGATTACGTCTACGGCATGTGGCTGATGCTCCAGCAGGACGAGGAAACCCGGCCGTTGAGGCTGTTAGGACCGTCGAACAGCGCACGGTCCGTTCACTGGCGTCCTTGTCGAAGCGTTGATAATCCGGCTTGGGACTTTTCGGGGCGCCGATCAGCGTCCATCACCACTAATCAGGCAATCGTCGATGCCGCACTGGCCCGCGGCCTCCGCTGGGTAACGGCACGCCGCTTCGGCGGGTTTTGCGCTTTGGGCGCTTTGACTCTCGGCCGCGCTTCACGCATCCCGTTTCCGGATTCCCGATCGAGAGGAACGAGATGAGCACCACCCGCGCCTGGCATTTGATGTCGCGCCCCGACGGTCTGCCGACCATCGAAGATTTCGCGCTGAAGGAGGCGCCGATGCCCGAGCTCCGGGACGGCTGGGCGCGGGTCGAAAACAAGTGGCTTTCGGTCGATCCCTATATGCGCGGGCGCATGAACGACGTGAAATCCTATGTGCCTCCGTTCGCGCTCGGCGAGCCGATGCAGGGCGGCGCGGTCGGCACGGTCGTGGAAAGCCGCTCGCCCGCGCTCGAGGAGGGCGACACGGTCTTCCACATGCTCGGCTGGCGCGAGGCTGCGGCGGGGCCGGCCGAGGCGTTCAACAAGGTCCCGCCTTTGCCGGTCGACGACCATCAATGGCTCGGCAATCTCGGCCTAACCGGCGGCACCGCTTATTTCGGGCTTCTGCGCGTCGCCGAGGCCAAGGAGGGCGATATCGTCTTCGTCTCGGCCGCGGCGGGCGCGGTCGGATCGGCCGTGGTCCAGATCGCCAAGGCCAGGGGCATGACGGTGATCGGCTCCGCGGGCGGCGCGGAGAAATGCGAATGGGTGCGCTCACTCGGCGCCGATACGGCGATCGACTACAAGGCCGGGCCGGTGGCCGAGTCGCTGATGGCGGCCGCGCCCAAAGGGATCGACGTCTATTTCGACAATGTCGGCGGCGAGCATCTCGACGCCGCCTTCGCGTCCGCGCGGCAAAATGCGCGCTTCGCGATCTGCGGCATGATCGAGGATTATAATAAGGGCTCGAGCCACGCCTTTCGCTATATCATGCGGGTGATCCCGACGCGGTTGATGATGAAGGGCTTCATCTACACCGACTATGTCTCCGAAATGGGCGAATTCTACCGCGACATGGGCGGCCTGATCGCAGCCGGGAAGGTCACCTCGCGCGAGACGATCCATGACGGGATCGAGGCGGCGCCCCAGGCCTTTCTCGACCTCTTCAGCGGCGGCAACACAGGCAAGATGCTGGTGCGGCTCTGACACTCATTCGACTATGCCGTGGTCGCGCAGCGCCTGCTGCTCGTCGGCGGCGATCCAGGCGAAGATCTTTGGGGCACGCTCGCGGATCTGCAGGATGTAGATGTTGGTGAAGGGAATTTCCTTGCCGCCGACGTAGCGGGCCAGCCAGTGGACATGCGCCAAAGCGTGGAACTCGTCGAGGTCGGTTATATCGAGGCCGACCACATCCATCGTGACCGTCCCGATCTTGCGATAATAAGCGAGCCCGCGCGGGATCATCAGCCGAAACAGGAACCCGTTCTTGCCACCCCGCACGCCGTTCGGGTCGGCGCCGACGAAATAGTCGGCGAAGGAGGCGCGAGTCCCTTCGATGTCGACTTTGCCGGGCTCGGCCAGCGCGTCGTTCAGGCGCCTGGCGTAGGCAGCGAAAAATGGCCGGATAAGCGGTTCGTGGAGACTCATGCCAAGTCCTTCGCGCGCCGGCCGATGCGCTCCAGATCCGCGACGAAACGGCCATATTCCGCCTCCTTATCGTCGCGAACGCGGAGCAGGAAGCTCGGGTGGACCGTCACCCACGCCTCGCCCCCTTCGGCGAGCTGGTGACCCTGGCCGCGCAGTGCCGAGATCGTCACCGCCTTGCCGAACAGGGAGCGGGCTGCGGTGGCGCCGAGCGCGACGATGAGCGGCGGGCGGATCAAGGCCAGCTCCTGCTGCAGCCACCAGCGACACGCCGAAATCTCCCCAGCCCCCGGCTTTTCGTGGATCCGGCGCTTGCCGCGCCGCTCGAACTTGAAATGCTTGACGGCGTTGGTGACGTATGTGCGCGCCCGATCGACGCCAGCCTCGGCCAGCGCGCGGTCGAACAGCTGACCGGCGGGCCCGACGAAGGGACGGCCGGCAAGATCCTCCTGGTCGCCCGGCTGCTCGCCGACGAAGACGATCCGCGCATCGAGCGGGCCCTCGCCGAAGACGGTCTGGGTGGCATGCTTGTAGAGGTGGCAGCGTGTGCAGTGTCTCGCCTCCTCGTGCACCGCCGCCCAGCTCTTGCCGGCATTGTCGCCGATTGCGGCGTCCGATCGCGCCACCATCTCGCTCTCCCGCGCCCGCGCGCCCTTGATCAGTTCGCCGACCAACGCGGTTTCGGGCATGTCTTTCCAATATTTCTTCGGCATCTCTTTCAGCATCGCGCCGATCTTCACCCGCGCCGGATTGAAGATGGAGGCATAATAGGTCTTCCAGACCTCCTCGACGGGATCGCCCGCCGGCGCGTCCGCCCGGGCCGCGCCGGGACCTTCGGTCAGCGTCTCCCCGTCCCAATGGATCGAGAGCGCGGGCGTCAGGATCGACCAGCGCATGGCCGCGAAGCGGCGGACGAAGAAGCCGGCATTGGCGCGAACGATGTGGTGGCCGGGCTCGAACCAGGCGACATAGTGCGCGCCCTCTTCTGTCATGAGCTCGCGGAAGCGAACGAAGGCGCGCATCTTGTGCATGTCGCGGCGCACGTCCTTGGCCATCGCCTCGAGCCGGCGCAGCAAGGGATCGGCCGCGTCCTCCATCGCCTTGGGATCGGCGCGCAGGCGCGTCAGCAGCGTGTAAAGCAGGGCGAAGCGCTCCGGATCGGCGTGGCAGATCGCCGTGCGGCCCAGATCGATGAACGGCCGCGGCACGGAGAAGGCCGCGCCGGCCCCGGCATCCATCACAGCCTCGTCGCCGAACAGGTCCTGCGGCGCCTCGCCGACCTGCCAGAGCATGTCGGCCGCCGGCACGCGGGCGAGCGCCAGCGCCCGGGCCGCGAGCCGCCAGCCCTCGAAATCGTCCTCCTCGTTCAGCGCGACGACGCGCATGCCCGTTCAAGCGGCGAACAGCTCCAGCTGTTCCGTCTGCGGGCGAAGTCGTGCGGCGAGATCTGCGCGGTCGGTAAGCTGCGTCGGCCGCCAGTCCGCGGCGATCAGGAAGGGGCGCAGCTTCTTCACAGAGACGGTCAGCCGGGCGACATCGTCGAGCCGCAATCGGCGGTGGCGGCGCGCGGCGAGAATCTTGTCGACCGCTCCGGTGCCGAGCCCGGGCACGCGCAGCAACGCCTCGCGCGGGGCGCGGTTGACGTCGACGGGAAAGGCGGCGCGATGCTTGAGCGCCCAGGCCAGCTTGGGATCGACGTCGAGCGGGAGATTGCCGCTCTCATCGGCCGCCGCGCTGACCTCCGCGGTGGAAAAGCCGTAGAAGCGGAGCATCCAATCGGCCTGGTAGAGCCGGTGCTCGCGCATCAAAGGCGGGCGAACCAGCGGCAACACGGCCGAGGCGTCGGGGATCGGCGAGAAAGCCGAATAATAGACCCGGCGCAGGCGGAAACGATCGTAGAGCGAAGCGGCGCGGGCGACGATCACGCGATCGCTGGCGGCGTCGGCGCCGACGATCATCTGGGTGGATTGGCCGGCGGGCGCGAAGCGGGGCGCGGACCGATAGCGCCGCCGGGCGTCATGGCCGTCGACAATGGCGGACTTCATATCCTTCATCGCGCCTTCGATCCGGCCCGAATCCTTCTCTGGCGCGAGGCGGGCGAGGCCCGCGCTCGTCGGCAGCTCGACATTGATCGAGACGCGGTCGGCATGAAGGCCGGCCTGGCGGACCAGCGCCGGATCCGCATCGGGGATGGTCTTCAAATGGATGTAGCCGCGGAAATCATGGTCCTCGCGCAAGGCCCGCGCAACCTCGACGATCCGCTCCATCGTGTAGTCGGGGGATCGGATGATGCCCGACGAGAGGAACAGACCCTCGATATAGTTGCGCCGATAAAAAGCGAGCGTGAGCCCCACCACCTCGTCGGTTGTGAAGCGCGCGCGGCGGACGTTGGAGCTCTTTCGGTTGATGCAATAATGGCAATCGAAGATGCAGGCGTTGGTCAGCAGGATCTTGAGCAGCGAAATGCACCGCCCGTCCGGCGCATAAGCGTGGCAGATGCCCATTCCTTCGGTCGATCCGATCCCCTGGCCGCCGAGGCTGTCCCGCTTCTTCGTGCCGGAGGATGCGCACGAAGCGTCATATTTGGCGGCGTCGGCAAGTATCGCAAGCTTCTGCTGGACATCGAGTTGGGCCATTAGGTCGCTATATGTTCCGGCGCAACCCCTGTCGAGAGGCAAGGAAATACCAATTGCTTCCGATATTTAGGCCGTTTCGGGTCGGCGCCCGCACTCTCGTCATCCCGACGCTAGTTCATGATCTGTTCTTGACAATCAGGCCTTGGCGCACTAGATATCGACCAGCCGGACCGGTGGCCGATTGAAAGAGACGCGCCGGGGCGAAATAGGAGCCCTCCAGCAGCCAACCCCCGGCTGCCGGAGGGCTTCTTCATGTCGCGCGCCGTTGTTGCGCGAGGCGCGGCTCTTGGCCATGGGCGTGCGGGCGATAAGGCGCTATCACGGCCCGGTATCGCGGGGACGTAAGGGGGCCTCATGCGGATCGGTCACTTTTTGGCGGCTTTCGCCATCGGTACGGCAAGCGGGTGCGCTCTGGCGCTGGCGGTGCCCGCAGCGGCGGGCGCTCCGCCCGTCCCTCGGGCAGGGGTCGCGCCCGGCGCGCGCTTCGCGCCCGGCCATGGCAGGGCCCGGCATCCGGCCGATCCCATCTATCGGGACGACGCGCCCGGCCCGGACATCGGCTTTCGCGGCTGTTTGTGGTTCGAACATGGCGATTTCCGCGGGCGCCGCGGCCATACGCCGGCCGGGGCCAATCTCGACTGGGTCGGACGTTCGATGGACGACCGCATCTCCTCCGTCGCCTGCCACCAGGACTGCCGGCTGCTGGCGTCCGAAGACATCAACAATACCGGCGCCCGGCGCGCCTTCCGCGGCAATACCGGCGATGTCGGCCCCGAGTGGAACGACAGGATCAGCGCGCTGCGCGTGGTCTGCGAAGGGGACCGCTAGGCCTCGTCGGGCAGGCGGCAGAGATCGACCCAGCCGCTCGCGACCAGATCGAACAGTCGCTGGGGCGCGACTGCGACCGAAGTGTTGAGCGAGCCGCCGGCGGGATAGACGAGATCGTAGGGCTGGAGCGAAGCGTCGAGATAGATGGGGAGCGGGCTCGCCAGGCCGAACGGGCAGACGCCGCCGACCGGATGGCCGGTCAGCGCCAGCGTCTCCTCGGGGCCGAGCATGCGTGGGCGGCCGCCGAACGCGGCCTTGGACTTGGCATTGTCGAGCCGGGCGTCGCCGCGGGCGACGAGCAGGAAGACGGTGCCGGCGACCCGGATCGCCAGCGTCTTGGCGATGCGGCCGGGCTCCACTCCCAGGGCCGCAGCGGCCGCCGCGACGGTCGCCGTGCTCTCCGCGACCTCGACCAGCGGCAGATCGGGGGCATAGCTCGCCAGCCAGGCGCGGACCGATTCCAGGCTCATCGTGCGCCTCTACCATCGCCTGCGCGGCAGGGAACCCGTTTCGGGTCCGGCCGTTATCCCCGCAGCCGGACCGGTCGCCGATTGAGAGAGACGCGCCGGGGCAGAACAGGAGCCCTCCAGCAGCCCAATCCCCCGGGCCGCTGGAGGGCTTCCCGTTCCGGGGCCGTCGAACCGGGCGGCGAGCGTCGGAACCGGCCGCTCGGGCGAGGGGTTTCAGGTCGCGAGCAAGCCAAGGAGAAAGCCTCACCTCTTCGCCAGCATTTGGGGCGAGATCGGCGTGGACACCGACCCTGCCGTGATCGAGCGGCTGTGGAATCCATTCGTCGCCGCCTGGTTCGAGGGCAAGGACGATCCGAAGCTCGCCTTGCTGAGGCTGGATCCCGAAAGCGCAAAGATCTGGCTCAACGCGACGCCTCTGGGCGCCGCGATCGAATGGCTTCTGCGCCGCGACCCCAAAGAGAGCTATGAGGAGAAGGTCGCCGAGGTGACGCTCTGACGCGCCTTGCGGCCCGCCCCGTCCCGACCAGAAGCGCGCAGCTCAGCCCTGCTCGGCGACCGCCTTCATCCAGCGCGGGACCAGCGCGACGATCGCGTCACGATGGGCCGCCCACTGCGCGACGCCGCCGATGGTGACGACGGCGCGGTCGGAGGCCTTCCAGATCAGGAGGCCGGAATCGTCGGCAAAGACGAAAGCGGAGGTCTTCACTTTGGCGCCGCAGTGGAAGATCAGCAGCAGCGGTCCGTTGGGGCGAACGTTGAAGGTGACTCGGTCGTCGCCGTCGTAGCAGAAGTTCGGCGCGTTCCATTTGACTTGCTCACCGATCCTCGGGTCGGAACCGACGATAGCGGCCCGCAGCTCCTCGATCGCCGGCTTGAGCGGGTGGTCGAGTGCCGCGACCAGCGCGTCGACTCCGGCCGAGCCTGGCCCCGGGCCTAGGGGCCATCGAGGGCGCGCTCGATCACGGCGATGTCGATCTTTCCCATCGTCATCATCGCCTCCATCGCCCGCTTGGCGGCCGCGCGGTCGGGATTGTCCATCGCCTCAAGCAGCACGCGCGGTGTGATCTGCCAGGAAAAGCCCCAGCGGTCGCTGCACCAGCCGCAGGCACTCTCCTTGCCGCCATTGCCGACGATCGCGTCCCAATAGCGATCCGTCTCCTCCTGGTCCTCGGTGACGACCATGAAGCTCACCGCCTCGTCCGGCGTGAAATTCGGGCCGCCGTTGAGGCCGACAAAGGCCCGGCCGAGGACGGTGAACTCCACCGTCAGCTCGTCGCCTTCGTGACCGCCCGGATAGTCGGAGGCGGCCTTGTGCGCCGCCTCGACATGGCTGTCGGGGAAGGTTTCGGCATAGAATTCGGCCGCCTCGCGGGCCTTGCCATGGTCGAACCACAGGCAGGTGATGAGTTTGTTGCCGGTCATTCTTTTCTCTCCTTTCAGCGCGTCACCGAGACGAGCGCGAAATGGGCGCCCTGAGGATCGGTGGCCTGAACGATCCAGCTGCCGTCGGGAACTTCGTGCGGGCCCATCAGCACCTTGCCGCCTTTGGCGTTGATCCGCTCGACCGCGGCGTCGAGTCCCTCGACGACGAAGTAGAAGGCCCAGGCGCCGGCGGGCATGTCGGCAGGCTTGGCCATGATGCCGCCGGCCTGGTCGCCGCCGGCCGCGAAGATCAGATATTTGCCCATCGGTCCCATGTCGAGGCTGTCGGTCTGGGTCCAGCCATGATGCGCGGAATAATAAGCGAAGGCCACCTCTCCGCCATTGGCGGCGTAGAGCTCGTGCCAGCCGACATGGCCCGGAGTCATACGCGCGACCGGCGCGGGCTCCTCCTCGCGCGGAAGCGGGGTCATGATCTCATAGACCGCGCCGCCCGGATCGGCGACGAAGGCGAAGCGGCCGACATTGGGGATGTCGGCCGGCCCCATGTGCACGGCGCCGCCGTCTGCGACGACGCGCTTCGCCTCGGCGTCGGTGTCGGCGACGCCGATGACGCCGACCCAGGCAGGGACGGCGCCGCCCGCCTTCATCTCGTCGGTCAGCGCCATCAGGCCGGCGACGCCGCGCTCGCCGACCGACAATATGGTGTAGCGGAAATCGAGCTCGGCCATAGTCTGGTCGGCGGCCGACCAGCCGACCACTGCCGCGTAGAAAGCCGCCGCACCGTCCTGATCGGACGTCATCAGCTCATACCAGATGAAATTGTCGGCCATATGAGCCTCCCCGTTTTTGGTTCAGGCGTCGATGATCGGGCGAAAGCCGCCCCAGAACATGCGCTTGCCGTCGAACGGCATGTCGCCGTCCGGCTGCATGTCCGGATCCGACATCATCTTCTGCCAGCCGGCGTCACGGGTTTCCTTGTCCGGCCATTCGACGTAGGAATAGATGATGCCCTCGCCGTCCTCGGCTTTCACAGCGCGCTGATAGTCCGTGACCTTGCCTTCGGGCACGTCGTCGCCCCAGGCCTCCACCACGCGGACCGCGCCATATTCCTTGAACTTGCCCGCGGCCTTCTGGGCCATCGCGCGATAGTCTTCCTTCTTGCCCTCGGGAACCGGGAGGAGATAGCCGTCGACATAGCCTGTCGCGCCTTCCGCCCGCTCATCGACGATCGAGTCGAAGCCGCCATAGATCATGCGCTTGGCGTCGAACGGCATGGCTTCGCCCATCATATCCTTCATGCGCGGGTCGTTCATCATTTTCTCGCTGGCGGCGTCGCGGGTCGCCTTGTCGGGATATTCGAACCAGGAGAAGACGATCGTCTCGTCGTCCTTCGCCTGCACGGCCCCGTAGAAATCGGTGACCTTGCCCTTCGGCACGTCGTCACCCCAATTCTCGACCATCCGCCGGACGCCGAATTCCTTGAAGAGCGGCAGAGCCTCGGCGGCATGCTTGCGATAGACCTCCTTGTTCTCGGTCGGCACCGCGGCCACGAAACCTTCTACATAAGTCATTTGCTTTCTCCTTGGCTTGTCGGGGGTTGATCCAAAAACGCATATTCGGGTGGCGGCTTCGCGGTGAAGCCCGCCATCTGGGCGGCGATCGCCCGCTGAAAGGCCGGCCGCGCCTCCCCGCGCGCGACATAGGCAGCGAGATTGCCGTGCGCGGTTGCCATCGGCGTGCCCTTCAGCTGACGCAGCACCGCGATCATCAACAGGTCACCGCCCGAAAAGCTGCCGTCGAGCCATTCGCTTTCGGCCAACCGCCGCGACAGTTCGTCGAGCCGCTCGGAAATCCGCGCGACGATCGAGGGCAGCCGCGGTTTCGACCAGGGCTCGTGATCTTCGAACAGGGTCGCGATGGCATAATCGCTGATCGGCGGCTCCACCGTGTTGAGCGCGGCGAACATCCATTCGATCGCCCGCGACCGGCCGTCCGCATCCTCCGGCACGAGGCCGCCATGGGCACCGGCGATGTGCAGCACGATCGCGCCGGATTCGAAGAGGGTCAGGCCGTCCTGTTCGTAGGTCGGCACTTGGCCGAAGGGCTGGAGCATGCGGTGGGGCGGCTGCTTCTGGGTGCCCTGCGGCAGATAGCGGACATCATAATCCTGCCCGACCTCCTCGAGCGCCCAGCGCACGCGCAGGTCGCGGACCTGTCCCCGGGCGAACCATGGCACCCAATCGAACGCGGTGATCACAGGGTTCGTCATGTCGCACTCCTGCTGCGTTCGCTCAGGCCGCGTCGGGCTGAGCCTGGCCGCACATCGCGTCCTGGGCCGCGGCGCGCAGCTCGTCCTCGCTCATCGCTTTGTCCCCGAGCGGGTGCGCGACCGACCAGCTGTGGCCGAACGGGTCCCTGACCTGGCCGTAGCGATCGCCCCAGAAGGCGTCGTGCGCCGCCATGGTCACGGTGGCGCCGGCGGCCTCGGCCCGCGCAATCGCCGCGTCGGCGTTCGGCACGTTGAGGTGGAGCGTCACTGGCGTGCCGCCCAGCGACAGCGGCGAAAGCAGGCCCCAATCCTTATTCTCGTCGACCAGCATCAGCATCGCGCCGTCTATGCTCACCGCCGCGTGCATCAGCTTGCCGTCCTCGCCCGGCATCCGGATCAGTTCCTCGGCGCCGAACGCGCTTTTGTAGAAGTCGATCGCCTCGGCGGCGCCGCGGCAGACGACATGCGGGGTCAGCGTCGGTGTCGGGCTGGTGAGCTCGGTCATTTCATCTCTCCCTTTCAGGCTTCGGCCGGGGTGGTCGCGGCAGCCATGTCCATCCAATGCGGCTCCCAGATGTGGCCGTCCAAATCCTCGAAGCTGCGGCCATACATGAAGCCGTGATCCTCGGCGGGGCGCGGCTCGCGGCCGCCGGCGGCGAGCGCCTTGCCGACCATCTCGTCGACGCCGTCGCGGCTGTCGCACGACAAAGCGATCAGCACCTCGCTCGTGGCATGCGCGTCGGCGATCTTCTTCGGCGTGAACTGGCCGAACTTCTCATGGGTCAGCAGCATCACGTAGATCGTGTCGGAAAAGACCATGCACGCCGCGGTTTCGTCGGTGAATTGTGGGTTGTTGGCTGCGCCGATCGCTTCGTAAAACGCCTTGGCGGCATCGAGGTCGGCGACCGGCAGGTTCACGAAGATCATCTTGGACATCTGGCGTCTCCCGGAGCGGTTGGAGGTCGGAATTCAGCTATTCTCGGCAGGATATTCGAGCGACGGATACCAATCGGTGCCGCGGCCCTCGGGGGTCCAGTCGAGGATGGTCCATAAGGGTGTCGGATCGGGCGCCAGATGGGGATCGAAACCCGGATCGGCGGTTTCGACCCCGCCCTCGGCGGCCCAGAACAATCGGACTTTCCCGCCGTCGCGCCGCCAGACGATGACCGCCGCGCCTTCGTCCAATCCGTTGTCGGCGTCGGTCAACGCGCCATAATCGCGCGGGAAATCGTCGCCGAAGGTCTGATAGAATTTCAGGTTCTTCCAGCCGCGCTCGCGTGCCACGGCGAGCTGGCGCGCGACGGGCGAGCGGCCGATGATGGCGATGGCGAGACGCTGTTCGATGTCCGGCGTCGGGATGTCGAGCGAGCCGACGAACGATGTGCACATCGGGCAGGGGCGCTCGCGTTCGGGCCCGAACATCCAGAAATAGGTGAAGAGCGTGTCGTGCCGGCCGAACAGGTCGACGAGGCCGATCTCCTTCCCCTGCTCGTCGAGGAACCGATAGTCGCTGGCCTCGCCGCCCGGCGGCAGCGCCCGGCGCTGCGCGGCGACCCGCTGGATCTGGCGGCGGAGCTCGATCTCCTCGGCCAAGAGCGCGTTGCGGGCGCAGCGATAATCGTCGCTCTCGCCCGGATGATGGGGGTCGTGGTTCCGAGCCAGCTCGGCGCCCGGCTTCAGGTCCTTGGTGTCGCCCATCGAGAAATTCCCTTGTCGCGAATCGCTGTTTGACGCTGATGAACCTTTCAGTTATAAAATGCAACTGTGGAGTTAGAAGATCTAACTGAGTCGCAAAACGGTCCGTCGCGGCGGCGCTATCGCGATGCCTGCGGCATGGCGCACGCGCTCGACCTGATCGGCGAGCGCTGGGCCTTGCTGGTGATGCGCGAGCTTATGCTCGGTCCGAAAAGGTTTCGCGACATTCGCGCCGATCTGCCCGGAATCAGCGCCAACACGCTGACCCAGCGACTCGAGGGGCTGGAGGATGCGGGCTTGGTGACCCGTCGCCTGCTGCCGCCGCCCGCCTCGGCCCAGGTCTACGAGCTTACCGAATGGGGCTATCAGTCGAAGCCGATCATGGGCGCGCTCGGCCGCTGGGCGACTCGCTCCCCGCTCCACGATCCGACCCAGCATATCAGCGGCGCCTCGCTGATGCTGTCCTTTCAGGCGATGAACAATCCGGCGGTGACCGGGGATTTCGCGGCGACGATCGGCTTCAGGCTCGGGCAAGAAACCTACGTCGTGCGCATGAAAGAGGGCGTGGTAGACGCGGCGCGCGGCGATCCGGCGGGCGCCGACTTCTGCTTCGCCGGCGCCCCCCGGGCTGTGGCGGGCGCCGTCTATGGCGGCGTGCCTCTGGCGGCGCTCGAGGCGGAAGGCGCGCTCGTGGTCGAAGGCGACCGGGCCTTGGCTGAGCGCTTCCTCACCTTGTTTCCGCTGCCGGCCAAGGCCGGGAAAGCCGGCTAGGCCGGCAGGGGCGCCGACGCGCCGCCCATCAGGCGATTCGACAGAAACAGTTTGAACAATACGAACACCGCCCCCGACCCGGCGGCAAAGCCGGCGTGGACGAGCCAGAAGCTGGTGGCCGGCATCCTCGAATACCAACCGCCGACCCAGCCGACCATCGAATTGCCGACGAAAAAGGCGAGATAATAGAGCCCGATCACGGTCGCGTTGATCGCCTTGGGCGCGAGCCTGGCGAAAAGGGCAAGGCTGACCGGCAGCAGATGGGCAAAGCCGATCGAGTTCACGACGTGGAACATGACCGGCCAGAACAAGCCTATCTTCTCGTCCGCAGGAGTGGTGGCGGCGGCCGCGAACAGGCAGAGCATGCCGCCGAGCGAAAAGGCGGAGCCGATGATGATCTTGCTGAGCTCGTCCGGCTCGCGCCGGCGCTTGCCGTACCAGCGATAGAAGGCCGCGACTCCGATGAGGAAGCTGACGCTGACGATCGCATCCAGAGTCACCAGCCAGGTTGTCGGCAGGCGCGTGCCGAAGAACATCAGATCGAACCGCTGGTCGCCCCAGACCAGATAGGCGTTGAAGATCTGGTTGTTCGGAACAATCGAGACGGCCATCACCGGAATGAGCAGGAGGAGCGCCAATGTGGCCAGCCAATCGGTGCGGGTGAGTTTTGGTCGCGCCGCTCGGTCGGCTTTGGCGGTGCGTCCAACGTGCTCGGCCGGGAGATATTTCTGTCCCGCTACATAGATTGCGAGCGAGATCAGCATGCCCGCGCCGGCCGCGCCGAATCCCCAATGCCAGCCAATGCCTTCGCCCAGCGTGCCGACGATCAGCGGCGCGGCGATCACCCCGGCGTTGATTCCGAGATAGAAGATTTGGAAAGCGTCGGCGCGGCGCAGGTCGTCGGGCCGATAGAGCGAACCGACCTGGCTCGCGATATTGCCCTTCAGCATGCCGCTGCCGAGGACCAGGCAGAGGAGTGCGAACAGGAAGCTGACCTCGAAGGCCATCAGGAAGTGGCCGGCCGCCATGGTGATCGCGCCGATCAGAACGGTGCGCTTCTTGCCCAGCACCCGGTCGGCGAGCAGGCCGCCGAAGATCGGCGTCAGATAGACGCACGCGAAATAGGTGCCGACGATGGCGGAGGCGAGCGGCTGTCCGTCAAGGTTTCCATAGAGTCGGCGGAAGCTGTCGAAGAAGGCGACGTTGCCGACATTTTCCGGCAGAAGCAGATAGTTGACGAGATAGAGGACGAGCAGCGCCTGCATGCCGTAATAAGAGAAGCGCTCCCATGCCTCGGTAAAGGCGAGATAGCCGAGCGCCCTGGGATGGCCGAGGAAGGCACGTCGTCGCGGTCAGTGACGATGTCGAGCTCGGGCGTGGCTTCTGCGAGGGTCATCGGGCTCTCCTTCAGGAGGGACGCTAGTGGGTGGGCCGACGCACGCCAGCGCTTTTTCGATGAAGCGCCATTTGCCTCGGCGGACAGTGCGGATAGGGTGCGCGCGAACGGGAGACATGCGAATGCGCCTGACCATATCGGCCGCGGTCCTGCTGGCCTTCGCGGCGCCGGCCGCGGCGGCGCCGGCGGACGATTTCCGCACCATCCTGGCCGAACATTACGCCTGGCTGCTGCGCGAGAACCCGACCGAGGCGACCGCGTTGGGCGTGCGCGACCATGACGGGCGCATCCGCGACATCTCGCCGGCCGCGCGCGACCTGCGCGCGAGCCAGGCGCAGGCCTTTCTCGACCGGATGAACCGGATCGAGCCGGACGCGCTGCCGCCGGCCGACCGGGTGAACTACGCCATCCTGCGCCGCGACCTGTCCGAGACGGTCGAGGCGAACGGCTTCGCCCAGCGCGACATGCTGTTCACGACTTATTATGGCTGGCACCAGGGCTTTGCGAGCCTGGCGCGCAACCTGCCATTCCGGACCCGGGCGGACTTCGATTCCTATCTCACCCGCATCGCCCAATATCCGCAGCTGAACGATCAGGCGCTGGCGATCACCGCCAATGCGGTCGGGAACGGCCATGTCCTCCCCTGCTCGGTGCTCGACGGCTACGAGCGGACGATCGCCGGCGTGATCGCGGCGGACCCGGCCGCGTCGCGCTTCTACGAGCCGTTCCTCGCCGCGCGCCCGGCGGCGATTTCCGACGCCGACTGGACGGCGCTGCAGGCGCGGGCGCGCACGATCATCGCGGAGAGGATCAACCCTGCCTATCAGCGGCACCACGATTTCTACGTGCGCGACTATAAGCCGCATTGCGCGCGCTCGGATTCGGTCCGCGACCAGCCGGGCGGCGCCGAATATTACGCCTTCCAGGTCCGCTCCTTCACCACCACCGACCTGACGCCGCGGCAGATCCACGACATCGGCATGCGCGAGGTGACGCGCATCCGCGGCGAGATGGACCGGGTCGCGAGCGGAGCCGGCTATCCGAGCCGGGCCGCCTATATCGCGCACCTGCGGACCGAGCCTGTCTACTACGCTACCTCCGCCGAGCAGCTGATGCGCGAGGCGGCGCGGGTAACGACGCAGATCAACGGCCATCTGCCGCGCCTGTTCGGCACGCTGCCGCGGCTGACCTACACGATCGCGGAAATCCCGGGCGAGATCGCCGAGGGGACGACGACGGCCTATTACAGCCCGGGATCGCCCGAGAGCGGCATCGCCGGCACTTATTACGTGAACACGTCGAAGCTCGACCAGCGCCCGCTCTGGGAAGTGCCGGCGCTGAGCCTTCACGAATCGGTGCCGGGCCACCATTTCCAGATCGCCCTCCAGCAGGAGATGGAGATCGCCCCCTTCCGCCGCAATTTCTCGAGCTACACCGCCTTCACCGAGGGCTGGGGCCTCTATGCCGAGAGCCTCGGCGGCGAGATGGGCGTCTACGACACGCCGCAGCGCCGGATGGGCGAGCTCTCCTATCAGATGTGGCGGGCCTCGCGGCTGGTGGTCGACACCGGCATCCACGCCTTCGGCTGGGACAAGGCGCGGGCGATCGCCTTCATGACCGAGAATACGGCGCTTTCGGCCGCTAATATCGAGGCGGAGGTGAACCGCTATATCAGCTGGCCGGGCCAGGCCCTGGGCTACATGATCGGCCGTCTGAAGATCCTCGAGCTGCGGGCGAAGGCCGAGCGGGCGCTGGGCGCGCGCTTCGACGTCCGGCGCTTCCACGACGCGGTGCTGCGCAACGGCTCGGTGCCGCTCGACGTGCTCGAGGCGCAGATCGACGCGTGGATCGCGGGCGAGCGGGGGCGGTCATGATCGCCGCCCTTCTCCTTGCCGTCGCCGCGGCCCAGCCGGCCGGCGGGGAGGGCTGGCATGTCGCCATTGCCGGCGAAAGCGCCCAATTTGGCGTCCCCGGCACCGACGAACGGGCGCTCCGGATAGATTGCCGGCCCGGTTATGGGCTGCGGATCATCGGGCCCGCCGCTTCGGCGCCAGACGAGAACCAGCCGATCCAGGTCACCTTCCGCCGCGGCGACACCTCGGTCACCTTGCTGGGCGTGACGATCATGCTCGGCGAGGGCCTCAGCTTCGCGGTGCCGGTTCAGGCGGGGGAGCTGCCGATCGCGGCCCTGGTCGCGGGCGAAGCGCTGACCGTTGCCCATGGCGGCGAAAGCTGGGTGGTGCCGGGCGAGGGCGCCGCGGCGGCGGTCGGGCCCCTGGTCGCGGGCTGCAGTGTCAGCCGGCGCTGAGTCCGCGCTGCGCCGCCCGCCAGATGCGGCCGGCACGGTCCCTGAACGTGCGGCGGGCGCGCGAGCTCTCCGGGGTGGGCAGCAGCGCCGGGCTCTCGGCCTTGGCCAGAGCCTGCTCCTCGGCATATAGCCTCAGATTGGCCGGCCGGCCGGGGCGGATCCGGTAGCCGTGGCGGCCGCGCAGTTCGTCCTCCGCGGTCTTCAGCGCGCGGACCAGATCCTCCTCGCTGAACGGCTTCACCAGGCAGCCCAGAGCAAGATCGGGCATCGGGAAGCTCGGCGCCTTGCCGGTGGTGAACAGGCACATCACGCCCATTTCGTGGAGCTTGACCGCTACCGAAAAACCGGTCGAGCCGTGCGCGAGCTGGAGGTCGACCAGCGCCAGATCGGGTTTCCTGTCCTCGATCGCGGCAAGCGCGCCGGCGGCGTCCTCTGCCACGGCGGTGACGCTGTACAAGGGATTCAGCTCGACCAGATATTTGAGCGTCTGGGCGAACAGGGGTTCGTCCTCGACGATCAGAATGCTCAACATGGCCGGCCCCTCCCAGCAATCGGCCCGATACTTTATCGAATTGGAAGAGAAGGGAATCCTTGCCCGCCGGATTTGCGGCGAGCGATTCCGGAGGCGCGGCGAAGCGAGCTAGATCCGCATCACCCCTTCCATCACGGTGACGCATTGGCCGACGAGGATGACGCGGTCGCCGGCCAGGCGGCATGTCAGCCGGCCGCCGCGCCTGCTGGCCTGGAAGGCCGTGAAGCTCTCGCAGCCGAGCCGCTTGGCCCAGTAAGGCGTCAGCACGGCGTGGGCCGAGCCGGTCACCGGATCCTCGTCGATGGCGGCGCCCGGCGCGAAGGCGCGGCTGACGACGTCTGTGGCGTCGCCCGGCGCGGTCACGATTGTGAGGAGATCGCCCTCGGCGGCGAGGGCGCGGAAATCGGGCGCGACGGCGCGGACCGCGGCCTCGTCGGCCAGCAGCGCGACCGCATAGCCATTGGCATGCCACAGGGTTTCGATCGGGGTGCAGCCCAATGCGGCGACCACCTTCGGCAATGGCCGCGGCTCCGGCGCCCAGACGGGCAGTGACATCGCATAGCTCCCGCCGTCGCGGCCGACCTCGAGGATGCCGGCGTGGCGGGTTCTGAAGCGCACCGTCTCGCCCGCGATCAGCACATGGCCGCTGGCGAGCGTGGCGTGCCCGCACAGGACGACCTCGGTCGCCGGGGTGAACCAGCGCAGTTCGTAATCCGCTTCACCGGTCGCGTCGGGGACGGTGAAGGCGGTTTCGCTGAGATTGTTCTCCAGCGCGATCGACTGGAGGATCTCGTCGGGAAACCAGGCGTCGAGCGGCATTACCGCCGCGGGATTGCCGGTGAAGGGGCGGTCGGCGAAGGCGTCGACCTGGACGATGCGAAGCTCGGTCATCGGGGCAATCCTTCCGTTTCGTCGCGTTCGGCGAGCGGGTTGTCGGGCTGGTCGATCTGGCCTTCGGGATCGAGGTGGATCAGCACTTCGACGCCGGGAAATTCGGCGGCCAGATCGGCTTCGATCTCATCCATCACGTCATGAGCGCGAGCCACGGTCATCCGCGGGTCGACCCAGATGTGGAATTGGGCGAATTCGCTGGCGCCGCTGCTCCGGGTCCTGAGGTCGTGGATGCCGCGGCCCTCGCCATGGCGGGCCGCGACCGCGACGAAGGCGCGGCGGCGCTCCTCGGGCCATTCCTTGTCCATCAGCTGGTCGACGGCGTGGGCCGACGCGCGCCAGGCGCCATAGAACAGCCAGAGCGCGATGCCGATGCCGAACAGCGGGTCGGCGCCGGCGAGCCCCGCATATTGATCGAGCGCGAGCGCCGCGATCACGGCGCCGTTGAGCAGGAGATCGCTTTGATAATGGACGTTGTCCGTGCGGATCGCGACCGAGCCGGTGCGGCGGATCACGGAACGCTGATAGGCGATCAGGACGAGCGTGGCGGCGATTGCGATCGCCGAGACGGCGATGCCATATTCGGCCCTGGCGGTGACCTCGCCCGCGATTAGCCGCTGGACCGCGCGCCAGCCGATCGCCGCGGCCGAGATGCCGATGATGCCGATCTGCATGAGGGCGGCGATCGATTCGGCCTTGCCGTGGCCGAACCGGTGATCGTGGTCGGCGGGCATTGCGGCGATGCGGACCGCGAACAAGGTGATCAGCGAGGCGATCACGTCGAGGCCGGTGTCGGCAAGCGAGCCGAGCATCGCCACGGATCCGGTGGTCCAGGCTGCCCAGGTCTTGAGCAGCAGCAGGAAGGATGCGACCGCGACGCTGGCCAGCGCCGCGCGTGTGGTCAGCGAGGCGCGGTCGGGGCCGGTGACGGCGCTCATGGGTAGAGCAGGCCCTCCTGCCAGCCGCCGTCTTCGCAGAGCGTGAAGAGCCGGCGCTCGTGGAGGCGGTGCGGGCGGTCGCTCCAGAATTCGATCCGGTCGGGCACGACGCGATAGCCGCGCCAGTAAGGCGGGCGGGGGACGTCCCGCCCCTCGAACTCGGCGACCAGCTTCTCGTAGCGCGCCTCGAAGGCGGCGCGGCTTGCGAGCGGCCGCGACTGGTCCGAGGCCCAGGCGCCGATCCGCGCGTCGCGCGAACGGCTGGCGAAATAGGCATCGGATTCGGCGTCGCCGACCGGACCGACCCTTCCTTCGATCCGCACCTGCCGGCGCAGCGACTTCCAGTGGAACAGCAAGGCGGCGCGGCCGGTGGCGGCGAGCTCGGTGCCCTTGCGGCTTTCGCTGTTGGTGTAGAAGGCGAAGCCGCCTCGGTCATGGCCCTTGAGCAGCACCATCCGCGCCGAAGGGGCGCCGTCGCCGCCCACGGTGGCGAGCGTCATCGCCTCGGCGTCGTTCGGTTCGGCGGCGCTGGCCTCGGCGAGCCAGCTTTCGAACAGTTCGTGCGGGTCTTGGCTCATCGCCGCGGCTCTACTCTCGGCGGCGGCGCCGACACAAGCCGCTTGCGGCGTCGGGGAACAAGGCCCATTTCAGCCCTGTCGCACCGCGCAAGGACGGAAAACGGGTATGGCCGATCTCTATTCGCAGCTGAACGTCGCCCGCGGGGCCAGCGAAGCCGAGATCAAGAAGGCCTATCGCAAGCTCGCCAAGGAGCTCCATCCCGACAAGAACAAGGACAACCCAAAGGCGACCGAGCGCTTCTCCAGGGTGACGCAGGCCTATGACATCCTGACCGACAAGGACAAGCGCGCCCGCTATGATCGAGGCGAGATCGACGAGGACGGCAATCCACGCATGCCGTTCGGCTTCGGCGGCGGCGGACCGCGCTCCGGCGGCGGCCGGGGTCCGGATTTCCGGGGGCCGAACGGCGAGCCTTTCGAATTCACCGGCGGCGGCGAGGCCGCCGACCTCTCCGATTTGTTCGAAGGACTGTTCAGCGGCCGCAAAGGCGGCGGCGGAGGGCCCTTTTCGGGTTTCGGACGGCGCAGCGCGCCGCCGCAAAAGGGCGCCGACGTCGCTTACCGGCTGGAAGTCCCGTTCGAGGATGCGGCGCGGCTCGAAGGGCAGCGCGTTACGCTCGGCGTCGGCAAAACGCTCGACATCAAGCTTCCCGCCGGAGTCGACAGCGGCACTAAGATCCGGCTCTCCGGGCAGGGTCAGCCCGGTCCCGCGGGCAATGGCGACGCCATCGTCGCGATCGAGGTGAAGGCGCACCGCTTCTTTCGCCGCGAGGGCGACAATATCCGGCTCGAACTGCCCGTTTCGGTCGACGAGGCGGTGCTCGGCGGCAAGGTGCGCGTGCCGACGGTGGACGGGCCCGTGATGCTGAGCATCCCCAAGGGTTCGAGCTCGGGCAAGGTGCTCAGGCTGAAGGGTAAGGGCTTCACCGGCAAGAGGGGCGTGCGCGGCGACCAGCTGGTGACCCTGATGGTCGACGTGCCGGCCGACAACGAGGCGCTCGCCGCGTTCGCCGCGGGCTGGAAGGACGAAAGAAACGTTCGCGCCGGGCTGGGCGTTTAGCCCCGCGATGACGGATCCTGCGGGCGAATTGCCGCCACCCGAACAGATCGACGCCGCCGCCGAGGCGATCGAGCATGCGGTCGCCGAGGAGTTCGTCGCCAAGGGCCGCTCGCCCCATTCGCCCGAGGCGCGGCGCGAAACCGCGATCCGCACCGAGCAGGCGATCGGCAAGGGGAAGTGGCACCGCTCCTATGCGCGGGTCGCGCCGGGCACGCGGCCGTTCCAGATCGCCAAGCGCGTGCTGGTCGGCACCTATTTCGACGGCTTCATCCACGCCGGCAATCTCGCTTACATGGCGCTGATCGCGCTCTTTCCCTTCTTCATCACCGCGACCGCGCTGATGAGCGCGTTCGGCGACAGCGCCGAAGGGCTGCACGCGCTCGACGCGATCCTTTCGACGATGCCGCCGAGCGTCGGCGAGACGCTCGGCGAGCCGGTGCGCGAGGTGATGAACGCGCGCACCGGGCCGCTGCTCTGGCTGGGCGCGCTGGTCGGCCTGTGGACGGTGGGCAGCCTGATCGAGACGATCCGCGACATCCTGCGGCGCGCCTACGGCACCCAGTACAGCAAGAGCTTCTGGCAATATCGGCTCTATTCGATCGGGCTGATCGTCGGCGCGGTCGTTTTGCTCCTGCTCTCGTTCAGCGCCCAGGTGCTGATAACGGCGGTCGACGAGTTCATCACCCGCGTGCTGCCCGAGCAGTTCAACGCGGTCTTCCAGATCGCCTTGTCGCGCGGCATCTCGGCCTTCGGCCTGTTCGTCTCGCTTTATCTGCTTTTCTACACATTGACGCCCGGCCGCTACCGCAAGCGCCGCTATCCCAAATGGCCCGGCGCGCTGGCCACTACCTTATGGTGGGTCGCGGTGACCGTGGCGCTGCCGCCTTTGCTTGCCGGCATCCTCTCCTACGACCTCACTTATGGCAGCCTCGCGGGGGTTATGGTCGTGCTGTTTTTCTTCTACCTCGTGGGACTGGGCGTCGTTATCGGGGCTGAGCTGAACGCGGCGCTCGCGGAATCTCCGAAAGAAGCGCAGGACCGGCTGGGGCAAGCAGACGACATGGAGCGAAGGGAGGGGTGATGACCGGCCTGATGGAGGGAAAACGCGGCCTGATCATGGGCCTCGCCAACGATCGCTCGCTCGCCTGGGGGATCGCGCAGAAGCTCGCCGAACATGGCGCCGAGCTCGCTTTCTCCTATCAGGGCGAGGCGATGGAGAAACGCGTGCGGCCGCTCGCGGAGCAATTGGGCGCGGCCTTCCTGATCGACTGCGACGTCGCCGACATGGCCAATCTCGACGCGGCGTTCGAGACGCTGAAGGCGCGCTGGCCGACCATCGACTTCCTCGTCCACGCGATCGGCTTCTCCGACAAGAACGAGTTGAGGGGCCTGTTCGTCGACACCAGCCTCGACAATTTCCTGCTGACCATGAACGTCTCGGCCTACAGCTTCGTCGCGGCCTGCCAGCGCGCGCGGCCGATGATGGCGGCGGGCGGCGGCCTGCTCACGTTGTCCTATTACGGCGCCGAGAAGGTGATCCCGCACTACAACGTGATGGGCGTCGCCAAGGCGGCGCTCGAAACCAGCGTCAAATATCTCGCCATGGACCTGGGGCCGGAGAATATCAGGGTCAACGCCATCTCCGCCGGGCCGATCAAGACGCTGGCGGCGAGCGGCATCGGCGACTTCCGCTACATCCTCAAATGGAACGAATATAACAGTCCGCTCAGGCGCAACGTCACCATCGAGGATGTCGGCGGAGCCGCGCTTTATCTGCTGTCGGACTTGGCCAGCGGCGTCACCGGCGAGATCCACCATGTCGATGCGGGCTATAACGTGATCGGCATGAAGGCCGAGGACGCGCCGGACATCGGCGTCGCGTGAGGGCCGCGTGATGGCGCGGATCAGGCCGGCCGAACCCGGGGACATGCCGGCGATTCGCGCAATCCACCTCGCCGCATTTCCGACGGCGCTCGAGGCCGACCTCGTCGAGGCGCTTGAGCGCGAGGGCGATTCGGTGGTGTCGCTGGTCGCCGACCAGGGCGGCGAAGCGGTCGGCCATGTCCTGCTCAGCCGGATGCGCGTCTCGGGCGACGGGCGCGATTATCGGGCGCTCGGGCTCGGGCCGGTCGCCGTGCTGCCGGGCTATCAGGGCGGCGGGATCGGCGCGGCGCTCGTCGTCGGCGCGCTCGCCATAGCGCGGGCGAGCGGCGAGGAACTGGTCTTCCTGCTCGGCGAACCCGATTATTATCGGCGCTTCGGATTTACGGCCGAGGCGGCGGCGCCCTTCGCCTCGCCTTATGCCGGGCCCTATTTCATGGCGTTGACGCTGCGGCCCGGCGTGGAGGCGCCGGCTGCGGGCACCGCCGCTTACGCGCGGCCCTTCTCCGACATCTGACGCTCAGCGGGCGGCGAAGACGTCGGCATATGGGAGTCGCGGCCGATTGCCCGCGATGTGGCGGGCGATCGCGTCCATTGCCGGGTCCCGCCCCGCCGCGAAATCGGTGAAGCGCAGGGGCGCGGCGATGTCGGGCTGGAGGCTGGCGACCCTGATCGGGTGATCGCGGATCGATCCGTGGCAGTCCGACTCGGGACAGCCGGTCCGATAATCGTGGCGCTCGTCGGCGTAGAGCATCAGAGCGTCGAGACCGGGCAGGGTGACGAGGCCGCCCTCGGCCCAGAATTCGAGCCGGTCGCCGATCGGCTCGCCGACGATGACGAGGCGATCGCCCGCGGCCTGCCTGAGATAGCCGAGGCTGGAAATCGCAGCCGAGAAGGTGCGCCCCGAGGTGATCGCATAGACGCGCCCGTTTTGGGCAATGCCGGGCAGGGCCGCCATGAAGTCGCGGGCCAGATTGAGATCGCCGCCCAGGTTGAAGCGCAGGTCGACGACGATGTTGCGCGGGCGGCGGGCACGAAGCGTAGCAAGGGCCCGCGCGAGGAAGGCGTCGATGCCGAGGCCGCGAGTCGCCTTGAGCTGGAGATAGGCGGCATCGATTCCTTCGGGAAAGTCGAGGCGGAAGGGCTGGTCGGGCTCGCGAAGATAGAGAGGCCGCGCCCCGGGAGCGAGCATCGCGGCGGCGTCGATCAGCATCGGCACGCCGGTGAAGGCGGCATCGCCGCGCGGCCGATCGAGCCGGGCGGGGATCGTGACGCTCTCGCCGCGGCGGCCGCCTTCAAAGGTCAGGCGGAGGCGATCCGGGTCGGTGCCGAGACCGGCGGCGGTGAGGAGGGCCGGAGTCTCCATGAACAAGGTGACGAACTGATCGCGGAACGCCTGCTCTCCGCCCTGGTAGCGGGCATAAGCGCGCCTCACCGTCCGCCAGGGAATGCGGTTGATGGTCGCCACCCTGCGGCCGATCAGCTGGGCTTGGCCGTCCGGCGCGGCGATCACGAACAGGCCGTCGGCGAACAGGCCGAGATGAACCGGGCTGCGCGGATGGCGGGCTGCCCATTGCGGCGGCAGCAGGGCGCTGTGGCCATTGTCGGCCAAAGCGGCGATGGCCGCGGCCTCGAGCTCGAAGCGGACCGGGTCGCCGAAGAAGCTCGGCAGCCGCGCCACCTCGCGCAGCGCCTCGGCGCGCGCGGCGGGCGAATAAGCACGGTTCTTCGCGACATAGTCGCGGACCGCGGCGACGTCGGCCGCGCCCGGCGCCGCGGCGGCGGCGGCGGCGAGGCCGAAGCTGGCAATCGCGGCCAGGATTTGCTTGATAGGCGCCATGCGCCGCCCTCCCTCCGTCTCGCGCTATCGCCTCTGGCCCGGCCCGCCAAGATGAGCGTCAACAGCTTCGGCCGACTGTTCCGTTTCGCGACATGGGGCGAAAGCCACGGGCCGGCGATCGGCGCGCTGGTCGACGGCTGCCCGCCGGGGCTGGCGCTGGCCGAAGCCGACATCCAGCATTGGCTCGACGCTCGGCGGCCGGGGACCAGCGCCCTGACCTCGGCGCGGGCGGAGCCTGACCGGGTCCGGATCCTCTCCGGCGTCTATCAGGGGCGGACGACCGGTACCCCGATCAGCCTCGTCATCGACAATGTCGATGCCCGGCCGGGCGACTATCCGGACGGCGCGCCCGACCGGCCCGGCCATGCCGACGCCGCCATGCGGGCGAAATACGGCCTTCGCGATCCACGCGGCGGCGGCCGCGCCTCCGCGCGCGAGACGGCGGCGCGGGTCGCCGCCGGGGCGGTGGCGCGGCTGGTCGTCCCCGAGGTGCGGATCGAGGCGCGGGCGATCGAGATCGGCGGCAGCGGCGAGGAAACCGAGTGGCCGGCGCTGATCGCTGCAGCTCGCGAGGCGGGAAGCTCGCTCGGCGCGATCGTCATATGTGTGGCGGACGGCGTTCCGGCTGGCTGGGGGGCGCCGGTCTATGCCCGGCTCGACGCCGAGCTGGCCGGCGCGATGATGTCGATCAACGCGGTCAAGGGAGTCGAGATCGGCGCCGGCTTCGCCGCGGCCCGGTCGCGCGGCGAGGACAATGCCGATCCGGCGCTGGCCGGCGGAATCACCGGCGGCATCGCGACCGGTGGCCCGATCGTCATGCGCGTGGCCTTCAAGCCGACCTCGTCGGTGGCGGCGCTCGGCGTCGCCGGGCGCCACGACCCCTGCGTCGGCATCAGGGGCGCGCCGGTGGTCGAGGCGATGGCGGCGCTGGTGCTGGCCGATCACAAATTGCTTCACCGCGCGCAATGCGGGGAGGTCGGGAGATGATGGAGGCGTTGATCGCCGCCGTGCTGGCGCTTGCCGATCCCTGGGACGCGCCGTTGACCATGCACGGCATCGGAGATTTGCGGATCGGAACGCCGGTGGCCGTCCTGCGCGCGAGTGGCGCGACCGGCGAGGGCTATCCGGACGAGGAGGTCGACTGTTCCTATTGGCGGGCGCCGCAATGGCCGGGGCTCGCGATGATGGTCAGCGGCGGCCGGGTGGTGCGGATCGAAACCGAGAACGGCCGCTACCGGACCGGGTCCGGCGCCAGGGTCGGCATGGGCGAGGCCGAGATTCGCGCGATCTACGGCCGCCTAATGCGGGTCGAGCCGCATCCCTATACCGGCCCGCAAGGCCATTATCTGGTCTACCGGGCGCGGAGCGAGCCTTACGGCCTCATCGTCGAGACTCATCCCGAGACGGGCCGCGCGACCCAGATTCGAGTCGGGACCTGGGCGGCCGTGCAGCTGATCGAAGGATGCTCGTAACCCGCCGCTTGCGCGTTACCGGCCGGGTCCAGGGTGTCTGGTACCGGGGCTGGACGGTCGATCAGGCGCGTGCGCTCGGCATCGACGGGTGGGTCCGCAACAGGCGCGACGGCAGCGTTGAGATTCTCGCCCGGGGGCCGGAGGCGGCGGTCGCGAAGCTGGTCGAGCGCTGCCGTGCCGGGCCCGGCGCGGCGCGGGTCGAGCGGGTCGAGATCGAGGATTCGGACGAGGTCGCGAGGCCGGGCTTCGTCCAGGCTCGGACGCTTTGAAAGGAGGGGGCGGCGGCGCGCTCTAACGCAGCCTGCGCCCGACCAGGGTGCCCTTGGTGCCGCCGGTCAGCAGCCGGAACTCGAAATCGGGCCGCATCCGACGCCAGCGGCGGGCGACGAAGCGTTCGCCGGGGCGGGCGCCGTCGTCGAGCATCACCGTGCCGCCCGGCGCCATATGGTCGAACAGGACGGAGGCGCCGCCGCGCGTCATCGGATGGATCGTCCAGGGCGGGCCGTCGATCAGCATGAGATCGATATCCCTGGGCAGAGGGCCGTGATCGTACCACAGGCCGGGCCAATCGGCCGAAGGGCGCAGCGGGACCGCGCGCAAATCGGCCTTGAGCCCGTGATCGGCCAGCCACAGCCGGGTCGCGTCGACGAAATCCTCATGCTGGTCGAAGCTGATCAGCTGGCCGCCGCCGGCCAGCTGCAGGGCGCGAGCGATGATCAGGGTCGAGGCGCCGGTGCCGAATTCGACCACCCGTCGCGGGCGATGTTCGAAAATATGGTCGGTGACCAGGGTGAGGAGGCCGGTGTCCGCCTTCCAGCTGCCGAGATAGGGCAAAGCGTCGTAGGGAAGATCGAGCCGGTCGAGCAACGCATGCTTGTCCGCGAGGCGCCCGCCATGGAGGCTGCGCGCCAGCCACGGCCATTGAAAGGCGCCGAAGGCGACCACCGACGCCCAGTTGGCGAACGAGCGGCCATCGGAGCCGATCAGTGTATCGCCGACGCGGGTCAGCAGGGACGTGGCTTCGCGTGTCGTCATGTGAGGTCCTGCATAGGCTTGCTCCGTCAGCCGGCGAAAGGATCGCGGGCGAGCACGATGTCTTCGCGCTCGGGGCTTGTGGAAACCAAAGCGACCGGACACGCGATCAGTTCCTCGATTCGGCGAATGTACTTGATCGCGCGCGCCGGGAGCTGTGCCCAGCTGCGCGCGCCGGCGGTCGATTCCGGCCAGCCGGGGATGGATTCGTAGACCGGCTCGACCGCGGCCTGATCGGCGGCATGGGCGGGGAAATGATCAAGCTGCCTGCCGTGCAGGCGATAGCCGATGCAGATGCGGATCTCCTCCAGGCCGTCGAGAACGTCCAGCTTGGTGAGTGCGATGCCGGTGACGCCCGCCACGGCCATCGACTGGCGGACCAGCACCGCGTCGAACCAGCCGCAGCGGCGCTTGCGGCCGGTGACGGTGCCGAATTCGTGGCCGCGCGTGCCCAGCCGCTCGCCGATCTCGTCCTCGAGCTCGGTCGGGAACGGCCCAGATCCGACCCTTGTGGTATAGGCCTTGACGATCCCGAGGACGAAGCCGGCGGCGGACGGGCCGAGGCCGGTGCCGGCGGCGGCGGTGCCGGCGACGGTGTTGGACGAGGTCACGAACGGATAGGTGCCGTGGTCGACGTCGAGCAGCACGCCCTGGGCGCCTTCGAACAGGATGCGGCGGCCGGCGAGCCGCGCTTCGTTGAGCGACTTCCACACCGGAGCGGCGAATTGCAGGACGAAGTCGGCGATTTCGCCGAGGTCGCGCTCAAGGCGGACCCGGTCGATGCCGGGCCGGTTGAAGCCGGCGCGCAACGCGTCGTGATGGGCGCAGATTCGGTCGAGCTGCGGCCCCAGCGCGCCAAGATGGGCGAGGTCGCAGACCCGGATCGCGCGGCGGCCGACCTTGTCCTCATAAGCCGGGCCGATGCCGCGCCGGGTGGTGCCGATCTTGCCGGCGCCCGACGCGTCCTCGCGCAGCGCATCGAGATCGCGGTGGAAGGGGAGGATCAGGGGGCAGGTGTCGGCGATCTGCAGCGTGTCCGGGCCGATCGCCACGCCCTGCGCCCGCAGCTTCTCGACCTCGGCCCTTAGCGCCCAGGGATCCAGCACGACGCCGTTGCCGATAACGGAAAGCGTGCCGCGCACGATTCCCGACGGAAGCAAGGAGAGCTTGTAGACCTCCTCGCCGACGACGAGGGTATGGCCGGCATTGTGGCCGCCCTGAAAGCGAACGACGAGATCGGCGCGACTGGCCAGCCAATCGACGATCTTGCCCTTGCCCTCGTCGCCCCACTGGCCGCCGATCACGGTAACGTTCACCACTTTTTCGCTTTCTCGGGGGTTGCCCGCCGCCTCTAATGGCCGCCGCCGTCGCCGTCCAGCCACGCTCTACCGAACCTGAACGAAACGTTGTTTCAGGTTCATGAAACCGGGCGCAGGCTGACGGCGTTGAGGGGCTAAGATTAGCACGAAAAGGGAGTGAAACCATGCGTAGCCTGATTATCGCCGCCGCCGCCACGGCCGTGGCCGTTCCGACCACTTTCGCCTTCCCCACCGATTCCGCCGAGGCGCAGCGCCGTTACTATCGCGACGGCTATTATAATGGGCCGACCTGGCGCGACAATCGCGGCCGCTATCGCTGCCGCCGCTCCAACGGCACGGTCGGGTTGATCGTCGGCGGCGCCGCCGGCGCGCTGGTCGGCCGTGAGATCGACGGCGGCCGCAACCGCACCACCGGCACGATCGTCGGCGCCGCCGCCGGCGCGCTGATCGGCCGCGAAGTCCAGAGGAGCAGCAGCAGGCGCCGCTGCCGCTAAGTCTTCGGATCTCAACCCAATAAGAAGCGGGCCGTTCCTTCCGGAGCGGCCCGCTTTCTCTTTGCCCGGGTCAGCTCTTGGGCTTGGCCGCCGGCTTCTTCTTCGCTGCCGGCTTGCGGGCGGGCGCAGCTTTCGCCTTGGCAGGCGTGGCCTTGGTCGCGGCCGGCTTGGCGACCCGCTTGGTGGTCCCGGACTTGGCGCTCGGCTTGCTCGGTTTCTTGGCCGGGGCCTTCGCCTTCGTGGCGGACGCGGCGCTCGCGCCGGCAGCGGCGCCGGCCGTGGTCTTGTCGCCCATCATTCGGCGGACCGCCTCGGTAGCGGCGTCGATCATCGCCGCGCCGATCCTGTTGGCGCTCTCCGCCGCCGCGTCGGCCGCGGATTCGGCAGCGTTCTGGGCCTGGCGGGCGCTCTTCTTGGCCTTGGCGCGCACGTTCTTGTTGGCGGCGAGCGCGGCGGCGGCGGTCACCAGGCCGGCAGCGAGCAGGCTGCGTGCCACCGGATTTTGCGCCAGTTCGGCTGCGCGGCGGCCGGCCTCGCGAAGCGCGTCGGGGATTCTGTCGGCGGCGCTTTTTCCGCTCGGATTCTTGGTACCGGGTTTCTTGGCCATCGGTGACTCCTTCAGGTTCGTATCTGCAGCGTAACAGACCCGCCAGCGCCCGAACAGTTCCCCTGCGAGGCCGTCAGGCGCGGTCGGTATCATCGGTCCGGCGGGCGCCCCCATCCCGGTCCATGTCATAGCGTTCGCCGTCGGGCGCGGCCGGATCGCCTTGCGGCTGGTTGGCGGCGTGGGCGTCATCGCCATGGCCCTTTTTGCGAACGAGGTGCTCGGGCACGAGATCCTCGCGGGCCTCCTCGCTGTCCGGCAGCGGATGGCCGCTGCCGCCTTCGCCGCCGGTCGGATCTTGGTTCATCGCTCCGCCTCCTCGCCGGACAAGCGAAAGGCCGCCGGAGAAAGTTCCCCGGCGGCCTTTTCACATGGTCAGCGGCCGGAAGCCGACTGCCGGAAGATATTGAAAAGCTTAGGCTTCCATCCTCCGAACGGACTTGACCGACCCCTCTGCTGAACCATGAGACATCGGATCACCTCCTTTCGCTTGCGTTGAACCTGCCCTTGTATGAGTCGCGGTGAATCGCGGATCAAGTCTTGATCTGGATTTTTTTCCGGTTAGGATTCCCGCCTTCGCGAGCGCCTCCGGGCGCTTTTTCATTGCCCGCGGCAATCCTCTGTCACTCGCGCGACTTCGGGCCAGGCCGGCACGATCAGCGCCGGGCCGCCATCGGCCTGGACGAGGAAGCGGCCCCGGCTGAAAGCCATCTGGTCGAACAGAGGATCGGACGCGGCCAGGGTCGCGATCGTCCCGGTTCCATCGCCCGCCGCGGCCGGCAGGCGCCGATAAGCATAAGAGGTGCGGACGACAAGCGCCGGTGCTTGCGCACCGGTCAGGCCGATCCGGATCGTGCCGAGGCGTTCGCAGCGCAGGGTCAAGCTCAGTCGCTCCGATCGAAAGCTGGCGAGCGCCGAATCGCCGTCCTGCCGATAGGACCAGTCGCCCGCGCTCAAGGGTGCGTCCTGCCAGTCGGCCGGCGGCGGCGTCGGCGCGGGCACCGGCTGCGGCGGTGCCGGCCTCGGCTCGGGCCGGGGCGGCGGTGCAGGCGCGGGCGCCGGCGGCGCCGAGCGGGGCACGCAGGCGGTCAGCGCCGCTGCGGCAAGAAGGGCCGCGCCCCCAATCCCGACCTTGGTCATCTTCACCTCGTCGAAGAACGTAACGGCCGGGCCGCGCCCGGGTTCATTCGCGCGCCGGGGCGGCGACGTTGGCGGCCGGGACGGTGGCATTGCCGTCCGCGTCGGCCGGGCCCGGGCGGGTGATTTCGCCAGTCGCGCACTGGCCGATGAAGGTCCCGATCAGCGGGCTCGGCGGCAGGTTGAGCGGCGGCGAATCGCCGATCCGGATCGCGATCGGCCCCGCCGCGCGGCCCAGAACCGCAAGCAGCTGGTCGCTTGCGTTGAGCGCGGCGCGAAGCATCGGATTGGGGCCGCCGCTGCCGGTGACGGCAAGTCGGCGGGTTTCGCTGCCGACCGAAACCAGCATCACCGGCAGATCGCCGCTGGTGGTGAGGCCGTGGCGCTGCAGAAGCACGCCGCGGCGTGAATCGCAGCGAAGGCTGAACAGGGGCGGCGCGCCGGTCGGGCCGAATTCGAGCGCCCGCTGGTCCTCCTGCAGCGTCTCGCGCCATTCGCCCAACTGGACCTCGTCCTCGTTGCGTTCGGGGCGGACCGTTTCCACCTTCTGCACCGCCTGGTTGGAATCGGTGGGTCCCATGCTTGCATCCTCGGACCGCGCGCAGGCGGCGGCGAGCAGGAGCAAGGCGAGAGCGGTGGCGGCGCGAGTCATGTCTTGGATCTCCGTCTGGTGTCGACCCGCTCTAGCCGGGTACGCCGCCGCGCGCATCCCATAGCGCGAGGAATTCGCGCCGGCTCTTCGGGCCATAAGTTGCAAAGCTCGGATTGGAGCGTTCGCGATAGGCGGCGCGGCGCTCGCCCAGCACGCCGCCGCCGTGGAGCGCGGCCACGTCGAGGCCGTAGACGCGGGCGCCGTTGAGGCCGAAGATCTTGCGCTTCGCGTCCGCCGTAAGCGCCGGGTAACCGTAGCGTTCCTGGAACTCCTCCGAGATGGTGAAGGCGCGAAAGGCTTGGATCTGGTCCTGCGGGCTGCCGTACCAGATGGAATCCGTCCCCCACAGGATCCGTTCCTCTCCGAAATATTTGAGCAATTTGCCGATGACGTGGGCCGCCTCGTCCGGGCGGCTCATGAAATAGCGCCAGAGCGAGCCGGTTTCGGCGTGGAGATTGCCCTGGTTTCGCCTCAGGCCCGCATCCTGGTGCGACTTGATCAGTCGGTCGACGCCCTGCGGATTGTCCGGATTGTACGGCCCCTCGACCTTCCCGCCCTCGAAGCCGCCATGATAGACGAGGAAATTGAGATCGGGATTGGCGACCGCGGCCGGACCCATGTCGCGCGGCGAACTATATTCATAGGCGAGGCCGGGGAGCGGCACCCCCTTGTGGACCGCGACGATCTTCACGTCGAGGGCACGGGCGCGCTCGAAGAAGAGATTGGCGGCATCGCTCCGGTCGAGGAAGATGCCGCGGCCGTTCGAGCCATATTGCGGGTAGAGCTTCCAGGCCTCGACCCGGTAGCGCTCCGCCATTTCGCCCATCGCCTCGATCGCGCCCGCTTCCTGCGGAAAGACCCCGCCATGGATGAGAGCGCGGGCGCCCTCGCCGCCGATCGCGGCGACGATCTCGCGCGC
>Ga0190265_10000403_pt1 | contig 31997 bp, 29 predicted proteins | sample Popmic124T_FD_133135 | JGI IMG/M metagenome (GOLD analysis project Ga0190265, IMG submission 133135) | Populus adjacent soil microbial communities from riparian zone of Indian Creek, Utah, USA - 124 T | ecosystem: Environmental > Terrestrial > Soil > Riparian zone | place: USA: Utah | collected...
CCGCTCGCGCACGATGTCCATGTGCAGCAGGCCGAGGAAGCCGCAGCGGAAGCCGAAGCCGAGCGCCTGGCTGGTCTCGGGATCCCAGGACAGCGCCGCGTCGTTGAGCGAGAGCTTCTCGAGCGCGTCGCGCAGGTCGGCGAAGCGATCGGTCTCGACCGGGAAGAGGCCACAGAAGACCATCGGCTTGACCTCGCGGTAGCCCGGCAGCGGGTCGGCCGCGGGGCGCCCCTTGGGCGTCAGCGTGTCCCCGACGCGCAGCAGCGAGACATCCTTGATCCCGGTGATGATGTAGCCGACCTCGCCGGCCCTCAGCTCGTCCACCGGCATCATCTGAGGGCCGAAGAAGCCGATTTCGTCGATCTCGGCCTGAGTGCCGGTCTGCATCGCGACGATCGCGTCGTTCTTGCGCAGGACCCCGTCTACGACGCGGACGTAGGCGACCACGCCGCGGTACTGGTCGAACTCGGAGTCGAAGATCAGCGCGCGCGCCGGTGCGTCGCTGTCGCCCTCCGGCGAGGAGACCTTGGCAACGATTGCCTCCAGCACCTCGGTGACCCCCTCCCCCGTCTTTGCCGACATCGAGATCACGCCGTCGGCGGGCTCGCCGAGCAGCTCGGAGATCTCTCCGGCAACGCGCTCGGGCTCCGATCCCGGCAGGTCGATCTTGTTCATCACCGGAATCAGCTCGAGACCGGCGTCGACAGCGAGGTAGGTGTTGGCGACCGTCTGAGCCTCGACCCCTTGGGATGCGTCGACTACCAGCAGCGCGCCGTCGCAGGCAGCCAGTGAGCGCGAGACCTCGTAGGTGAAGTCGACGTGGCCGGGTGTGTCGATCAGGTGCAGGCGGTAGGTCTCGCCGTCCTTGGCGGTGTACTCGACACGCACCGCCTGGGCCTTGATCGTGATCCCGCGCTCGCGCTCGAGGTCCATCGAGTCGAGCAGCTGCGGCCGGTGGTCGCGCGCCTCGACGGTGTCGGTCACCTCGAGGATGCGGTCGGCCAGCGTCGACTTGCCGTGGTCGATGTGGGCGATGATCGAGAAATTGCGGATGTTCGAGGCGGGCGCGCTCACGACCCTGATTATGCGGGGTGGCGTCGCGCAGCTCAGCTGCGCAGCGCGCGCAGCAGCACGTCGACCTGCTCCTGCTTGCGCATGATCATGTGCTCGAGCCGGTGCTCGACGGCCTCCGAGGCTGCCTCGCGACCGGTCGGCTCGATCGCGTCCTGGAGCGCAGTCAGCACCTCGGTCTCCGAGTCGACCAGCTGCTGCAGCGCCTGCTTCGGATCGCTGCCGAAGCTCGGCGGGGCGAAATCGCCGGTCGCGTCCCCGCCCAACGCCGAGATCTTCTCGACGAGGCGCCGCGCGTCGTCGATCTCCGCGCGGGCAAACTCGCCGAACCGCTCGGCGAGCAGCTGATGCTCGAGGCCGATCATGCTGCCGCCGGTCAGCGTGTACTGAAGCGCCGAGCGGCCCTGCAGTCGCAACGCCGCGTTCAGCCGCTTGATCTGCTCCTCGACGTCCATCTGCTCGTCAGTCATGTGGCTGGCCTACCCACGCGGGCTTGATGCAACCCTGACCGAATTCGTCCCTAAGCCGGCATTGCGGTCAGGGGCAGCAACCGGCACCATTGCCTCATGACCGGCAGGCAGATCGCGATCGTCGCCTTCGACGGCGCCCAATCGCTCGACATCACTGGACCGCTGGAGGTCTTCGATACCGCGGAGCGGCTGGCGACAGGCCGATACCGCCACCTGGTGCTCAGCCAGACCGGCGGGCCGATCCGGACGAGCAGCGGGTTGCGGGTCATGCCGGAGGGCGCGCTCGGAGATCTCTCAGGACCGATCGACACGCTGATCGTCGCTGGCGGCTCGGGCGTCGCGACCGCACGTCACGACCGCGAGCTGACCGAGGCGATCGCCCGGACGGCCGCTCGCGCGCGGCGTGTCGCCTCCGTCTGCACCGGTGCGTTCCTGCTCGCCGAGGCCGGTCTGCTCGATGGCCGGCGTGCGGCGACCCACTGGTCGGCCGTCGACCTCCTGGCCGAGGCACATCCGACGATCGACGTCGACCGCGACTCGATCTTCGTCTGTGACGGCAACGTCTGGACCTCGGCTGGCGTGACCGCCGGGATCGACCTCGCGCTGGCGCTCGTCGAGGACGACCACGGCCGCGAGACCGCGCTCGAGATCGCTCGCTGGCTGGTCGTCTTCGCCAAGCGGCCGGGTAGCCAGGCGCAGTTCTCCGCCCCGCTCGCGGCTCAGCTCGCCGAGCGGCCGCCGATTCGCGCGGCCCAGGAGTTGGCGCGCGCCCGGCCAGAGGCCGCCCTAACCGTCGAGGCGCTCGCCGAGCATGCGCACATGAGCGTGCGCGGCTTCGCGCGAGCCTTCCGCCGCGAGGTCGGAGTGACGCCGGCGGCCTATGTGGAGACCGTTCGCGTCGAGCGCGCAGTCGAGCTGCTTCAGGCGACCGCCGCCGGCAGCGAGCAGATCGCGGCCGCCTGCGGCTTCGGCACGCCGGAGACTTTCCGACGCGCCTTCCGGCGCCGGCTGGGCGTCAGTCCCAGCGAGTACCGCGACCGATTCCGCGGCGCGCTCGAGCGCGCCGCCTGACGAAGGAGATCTAATGCTCGTCGCAATCCCGCTGTTCGACCGCTTCACGGCCCTCGACGCGATCGGGCCATACCAGGTGCTGTCCGGCATCCCCGGAACAGAGGTGCGCTTCCTCGGTCCGGAGGCCGGACCGGTGCGGACCGACGACCGGATGCTCACCGTGCTTGCCGACGGCCGTTGGGAGGACATACCGCGACCAAACGTGCTGGTAGTACCCGGCGGAATCGGGACGCGCGCGCTACTGCACGACGAGCGCCTACTGGCCTGGGTCCGCGAGGCGCATGAGCACTCGACCTACACGACCTCGGTTTGCACCGGCGCTCTGGTGCTCGCAGCCGCCGGAATCCTTGACGGCGTCGACGCGTCGACGCACTGGATGGAGCGTGAGCTGCTCGGAGAGCTCGGCGCATGCCCGGTTTCCGACCGCGTTGTCGAGCGCGGCAAGGTCGTCACGGCCGCCGGTGTGTCGGCCGGAATCGATATGGCGCTACGACTGGCCGAGCTGCTCACTCACGCCGACGTCGCCCAAGCCATCCAGCTCGGCATCGAGTACGACCCTCAGCCCCCGTTTGACGCCGGCGCACCCGAGAAGGCCCGACCCGAGATCGTCGAGCTGGTGCGAAACGTCGTCGATGCGCGCGAGGCCGAGGCGCTCGCGGAGATCGAGACCGAGGCGGCGCCGCGCTAGCGACGGCGCGAGCGCAGCAGCCGTAGCACCTGATCGGCCTCCGGCACGCGGAGCGCCCAGACGGCTACGGCGTACGCGAGCACACCAGCCCCGACGCCCGCGCCGACGGTCACGATCTGGGCGATCAGCGAGCGGCCGAGCAGCTCGTCGAGACCGAACCAGACGCCATAGGCGAAGCCCGCGAGCGCAGCCGCCGCGGCGAGCATCCGCACCACCGTCCCGACCAGCTTGCGGCCCTCGATGCCGCCCAGCTCGCCGCGCAAGATCCAACCCTGGGCAGTCGTCATGACGAGCGTGCCGGCGACCGTGCCGATGACGATCCCCGCGATCCCCAGCGGCTTGTAAAGCGCGAAGGCGACCGCTGCGTTGACGACCATGTTCACGACGGCCAGCGCCGTGGTCGCCCACGGCTGCTGGAGGCCGAAGAAGGTGCGTGAGAAAAGCAGGCTCACACCCTGGAACGGCAGCGAGATCGACCACCAGACGAGCGCCGTCGTCACGAGATCGGTCGCCTCGGGGCCGAACTCGCCGCGTTGGTAGAGCAGCCGCACGATCGGCTCGGCGAGCACCGCCATCAGCACCGCGCTCGGGATCAACAGCAGGCAGATTTGACGGACGCCGTTGCTCATCGTGGCGCGCAGGTCGTCGTTGGCCCCGCGCGCCGCGAGCTTCGACAGCGTCGGGAAGAGCACCGTCGCGATCGAGATCGAGAACAGGCCCTGGGGCAGCTGGTAGATCCGGAACGCCTTGTCGATCGCCGCAGGCGCCGAGTCGGAGACGAGCGTGCCGAACAGCGAGTTGATCAGCAGGCTGAGATTGATCATCCCGAGCGCCAGCGTCACCGGCAGCATCAGCCAGAGCACGCGTCGAACGTGCTCGTTGCGCCAGTCGAAGCTGATCGAGAAGTGGCCGCCGCGTCCGCGCAGCCAAGGAATCGGCAGCAGGAACTGGACCAGCGTGCCGATCAGGACGCCGATCGCGTAGGCATAGACGCGGTCCTGGCCCTCGAACAACGGCGTCAGGAAGATCAGCGCCGCGATGATCACGAGGTTCCAGGCGACCGGCGCCAGCGCCGGCACGCTGAAGTGCTCGAAGCTGTTCAGCATCCCGACGATCACGCCCGAGAGCGCCAGCAGCAGGACGATCGGGAACATCAGCTGCGACAGGCCGACCGTTAGATCGCGCAGCGCCGGCTGGTCGTCGAAGCCGGGCGCGAAGAGCGACATGATCGGCTCGGCGAAGACGATGAACAGCGCCGTCGTCAGGCTGAGCACGAGGAAGATCAGGAAGAACAGGCTCGAGGCGACGTGAAAGGCCTCGCGCTTCTTGCCCTTCTCCAGCAGCTCGGTAAAGACCGGGACAAAGGCGCCCTGCAGCGCCGAGTCGGCGAACAGCGCGCGAATCAGGTTCGGCACCTGGAACGCGATCGTGAACGCGGACATTGCCGCGCTGACGCCGAAATACTTCGCCGCGACGATCTCGCGCACCAGCCCCAGCACCCGTGAGAGGCCGGTCGCAGCCGAGAAGAAGGCCGTGCTGCGACCCAGCCGGCCAGCACGCTGGGTGGCGTCCTCCTCCCGCGGTGCGGGTGCCGCGGTCGTCGAATCGGCCATCCCCGCTACACTACGCCGCCGCCGCGCCGTTCCCTGGCGTGACGGACCCAAGACCATGGCCAATATCGCATCCCAAAAGAAGCGGATTCTGCGCACCGAGCGTGAGCGCGACGAGAACCGTCGCTACACCTCGGCCGTCAAAACCCACTTCCGCCGCCTCGAGGCTGCCGCCGAGTCCGGCAAGGCCGAGGACGTCGAGAGCGAGTTCCGTGCCCTGGTCTCGAAGATCGACCGCGCCATCCGCAGCGGAGCGCTGCACAAGAACACAGGCGCTCGCAAGAAGGCCCGCGCGGCCCGTCTCCGCGCCAGCGTTAAGTCATAACTGCGGTACTCCGCTTGTCCTAAGGACGCCCCTCCAGCGCCGCCGACGTCATTCCGGCCGCGATGAACAGCCGCTCGCCAGCGGCGCCAGCCGGAACAGCCAGAGGAGGCGCAACAGCTTCAGCAGCCGCACCGACTTGAAGGCTCCGATGAACGGCGGCGTCAGCACGACTATCGAGACCTCGAGGAAGTGCGTGCGCAGCCATGCACGCCGAGCTGGGCCGCAACTTCGCCGGCCGGGTGATCCCGTCGATCGCGTCGAGCCAGCTCGCGCTGGTGCTCAAGGAGCCGCTCGGCGTAGTTGGTGCGATCGTGCCGTGGAACAGGCGCAGCTTGGCGGCCAGTAAAGCGCTGCTGCACGCCAATCGATCCGTACTTAACCTTCTGGCCCCGACAGCTACCGAGCCAGGTTCCAGCCTGACCACCCTGAAGGCGTCCAGTGATTCGTCCATAGGTACTGTTCATCGTCCACGGCAAAGACCTGAAGTTGTCCGGAAGTGGGAGACACGGAAGCGGGATTCGAGGCCCAAACTCCGCCCAGCGACTGCCATGCTCCCCAACCGCTAGCAGTTCGTGCGCGATGCCATATGGCTCCGTCATTTCCTCGTGCAAAGACGTTGAGTTCACCCGATTCACGACTGGCGACTGCAGGGTCCGAAGCAATCTGGCCGCTGGTCGGTCCACCGAGTGAGGCCCACGATGACCACCCAGCGGTGTCACCGTATGACGCGTAAGTCAGATCGCCGGCGGCTCCGCGTACCAAGAGGTCAAACTCGCTCCACGCGCGTGATATGACTGCTGGCCCTGACGTGGGGCCACTCCGCAACGGTCCCCAAGGCATCCAGTTAGCGGCGTCGGTATACCACTGGTGGAATAAGGTCGTGTTGTTGTCAAGGACGAAGAGATTGACCACAGAAAATCCTTGATAGCGCGCTACCGCGGCTGGCGCTGAAGCCATGTCTCCTCCGTGGCTTCCCCATTCCGACCATTCCTGGGTGCCTGAGTAGTACCACCGTCGGACAACGTCGTCGTCTTCGCCGAGGGCGTATAGATCAACGATCTGGCTATCGAAGTTCTTGTAGACACCCGGATCGGATGCGATCGCTCCCCCTAGCCGCTCCCAGCCGGTCCACCCGTCGTTATATGTCTTGTGTCGTAGGGTGTTGTCGGTCCCGCGGGCGTAGACATCGATAGTGCCATTCGCAAGTGATATTGCGTCGAGTCCAAGGATGTCGTCTGTTCCTTCGCCAGCGACGGTTGCTGGTGCGAATGCGTTCTCGTTGTTGATGTCTAGTAGTGGCTCTTTGTCTTCTGGGTTTGGGCTGGTTTCGTCGTCGTAGCCGCCGTTGGTTTTGGTGTTGGGGTTGGCGGTGGTGAGGAGGGTGTTGCGGATGGTTTGGACGTTGGTGGCGTTGTTGGGGTTGTTGGTGGAGGCGAGGATGGCTGCGGCGGCGGTGGTGTGGGCTGCGGCGTTGGAGGTGCAGATTCCGGGGGCGGCGATGTCGACGCCGGGGGCGTTGAGGGTGTTGGGGCTGGCTGCGGGGCCGTAGTTGCTGGCGTTGGAGTTGGTGTCGTCGTGATCTGTGGTTGGGGTGGGTCCGGTCGGCCAGTGGCAGGTGTCGCCGCTGGTGCCGCCTGCGCCGGATAGGCCGTTGGAGTCATAGATCGCGGTGGCGGTGATCACGCGGGGGTATTTCGCGGGGATCGATTGTGTGGCTGGCGCCGCCTCGTTGCCGGCGGCGACGACGTAGACGACGCCGGCGTCGATCGAGTCGTCGATCGCTTCCTCGAGGGCTACGCCTAGCGCCTCGCCGGCGCTGTCTTGCGGTAGCGGGAAGCGCATGCTCATGTTCGCGACCTCGATGTCGTCGGCGTGGTCGGTCACCCACTCCACTCCGGCGATGACATCAGACATGTAGAACGGCTGCGGATCCCACTGGCAGTGCGACGGCGACCGAACGTCCTTGTCAGCGACCGCGACACTCCAGATCCGGGCACCCGCGGCGACGCCGACCGAGCCGGTGCCGTTGTCGAGGCCGGCGATCAGGTCGGCGACCAGCGCCCCGTGGACCTCAAAGCACTCCGGCGACTCGTTCGGCCCGGTTCCCGGCTCGCAACCCGTCCCGCCGCTGTCGAAGCAGTTGACATTGGACACCACGTTGAGATCCGGCGTCGCGGGATCGATCGGAGTGTCGAGCATCGCCACGTCAACGTCTACACGGACATCGTCGAGACAGTCGATGTCGAGGTTCTGATTGACATCCGCATTGTCACCAGGTGAGCAATCGCCATCGGCAGCAAAGACACGCCGAGCACCCAACGGCATCGACTGCGCAGCGAGCTCACCGACCGGATCCAACCCGACCGCAGCCACACCAGGCTCACGAGCAATCGCCTTGGCCTGCACCGCCGTCAACCGCGCCGAATAGCCGTCAAGCGCTTTAGTGAACACGCGCTTGACCTTCGCTCCGAAACGCTCCGAGTGACGCTCAGCGACCCGCTTCGGCTGACCGGCCGACTCCTCCAACACAACGACGTAGCGCTGCGCACCAGCCTTCGCGGGCGCCGTGGCTGGCGATTCCGCCACCGCGATCCAGCCACAGGCGATCCAGACGGCCGCCAGCGCTGCCGCGACCATGCAGCGACCGAGCCTACGCCGAGATTGCAACCGAACAACCGCGCTCGCATCGACCGTTCTCGCCATCGTGACCCCCTGAGTGGAATGAAGGGAGCGTCACGACACCCGGGCCAGCGGTTGCCGCAACGCCTCACCAGCCAGTTGGCCGGCAAGGTCAAGATAAGAACACATGCATACTCATCGTGTCAAGTGGGACCTCCAAAGGGAGCGGTTCGTCACGGGTCGAAAGCGCTACGCAGCCCGCGCCAACGTAAGAGTTACGGCGGTTTCCTCGTCCAGGGTTCCGCCGCCGCGGAGGTTGATCTCGAGGTCGGCGAAGCGGCAGATGGCGCGTTGGAGGGTTTCGCGGTCGGCGCGGCGGGCTAGGGCGACGACTTTCTTGGCGCGCCAGGGTGGCATCTTGAGGGCGCTGGCGAGCTCTTTCTCGGTTAGGCCGCCCTCGAGCAGCTCGACGGCACGGTGGACCTCGCGGAGGCGGCCGACGATCGGGTAGACGAAGCGGCTGGGGCGCTCGCCCCACTCGCTGAGCTCCTCGGCAAGCTCGATGGCAGACTCGACGTTGCCGCCGACGACGGCGTCGGCGAGGTCGTAGACCTTGGGGCTGGCCTCGCCGGCGGCGAGTCGCTCAACGTCGTCGACGGTTGCGGTCGGCTCTGGGTAGAGGGCGATCGACAGCTTCTCCAGCTCGCGCGAGAGGCGTTGCTGACCTGATCCGACGATCGTCACGAGGGTCTTGGCGGCCTCGTTGTCGAGTCGTATGCCGAGCTCCCGAGCGCGGCCGATTGCCCACTTGGGCATCTCCCAGGGCTTGGGGGCGGCGTGCTCGTGGACCTCGCCGCCGGCCTTCTCGACGGCGGTAACAAGGCTCTTCAGCGGCTTGCCGCGCACAACGAGGACGAGGACGGTGTCGGGCGGAAGCGCGCCGATGGCGTCGAGCAGTGGTGCCGTGTCGGCTGCTTTCCAGGCGCCGACGTCGTCGACCATGACGTAGCGGGTGCCGGTCGCGAACGTGAGCGCGGCGAGCGAGGCAACGACGGCGTCTGCGTCGTCGCCGCTCGCGTCGAAGGACTCGAGCCCGCCAGGACCGTTCTCGGCCTCGGCGCGCTTGCGGACACGCGACCGCCAGGCGTCGGTCTTGGCGTCGTCGTCGCCGCAGATCAGGTAGACGGGCTTGAGGTCAGCGGCCATGGGCCGATCCTAGGCGGCTGGCGGACGGCGAAGGTCTGGCGGCTATCAGCGTCGGACTTCGACGGCCTCTCCGTGGTCGGGATCTACGGTCAGAATGCCGTGATCGACCGACAAGCGGACGGTTCCGTCACGGTCGTTGCGCCAGGTGGACACACGGGCGGCGCGCAACGCCGCGAGCGTCGACGGCGCTGGATGGCCGTAGCTGTTCTGGCCAACCGGGATCGACGCGACCTCCGGTCGGAGATGTTCGAGCACCTGCGGCAGCCCTGGATCGGCGCTGCCGTGGTGGGGCAACTTCATTGCGTCGACGTCGGGGAGCGACAGTGGCAGCAGGGTCTCGCTCTCGGCGTCGCCAGAGAGCAACAGGTCGAAGCCGTCACAACTGACGATGGCGACGACTGCGCGCGGGTTAGGGTCCTCGGGCGGCGGACCGGGCGAACGCGGACTTGGCGACAGGATGTCGATCCGCAGCGAACCCGCGTGCAGGGTCAGCGGGGCGACGGCTGTAACACGCCGGACCCCGCGGGCGCGTGTCGCCGCGACGATCGCGCGGAAGTCACGGTCGCCCGTGCCATCGCCACCGTCGAGAAGCAGATCGATCGGGAAGCGTTCGACGACCTCGGCGAGGCCGCCGTGGTGGTCGCGCGAGGCGTGGGTCATGACGACCGCTGACAGACGCCGCACGCCGGCACGGCGAAGCAGGCGCGTGACGCCGCCCTCTGGTGGTCCGCCGTCGAACAGGACGGCGCTGCCGTCCGGGTGCTGGACGAGCGTCGCGTCACCCTGGCCGATGTCGAGGAAGGAGACCGTCAGCGTCGCGGGCGGACGCGCCGGCGTCAAACCGTGGGCGACCGCAAGCGCGAGCAGGGCGGCGCCGGCCACCGAGAACGCGAGCTTGCGCCCGCGCGGCAGGCGGCGCAGCAGCGCCACCGCGGTCGAGACGCGCGTGTCGAGACGATCGGACACCCGCCGGGCTGCCAGGACGGCCAGCCCAAGGACCGCGTATGCCAGGGCGACGTCGAGCGGGTCATCAAGTGGGGCCGTCAGCGTGCTGCCAGGCGCATCGGCGAACAGGGCGGCCAGCCGTTCGAACGCCGACAGCAGCGGCGCGAGCAGGTGGCCGAGGAGATCGTTGAGCACGGCGAAGGGGCCGCTGGCCTGTCCCAGCAGGCCGCGCAGCATCCCGAGCCACATGATCGGGGCGATCAGCGGCAGCGCCGCGACGTTCGCCGGCACGCTGGCGAGCGAGACGGTGCCGAAGTGGTGGGCCACGAGCGGCGCCGTGGCGACAGTCGCCGCCACGGTCAGCGCGATGCCGTCGGCGAGCGGACCGGGTAGGGCACTGAGTCGCCGGCCGATGCCTGGAGCCAGCAACAGGATCCCGAGGACGGCGGCGAACGAGAGCTGCCAGCCGGGCTCGGCCCACGTGCGCGGGTTGATCGCGAGCGTCACGCAGGCGGCCAGGAAGAGCGCGTACCAGCGTGAGGCCGGGCGCGAGAGCAGGATCGCGAGCAGTCCTGCCACGCCCATGACGCCTGCACGCTGGATTGACGGACCGCCGCCGGCGAGCGGGACGTAGAGCGCGATCAGTCCGATCAGGGCCGGGATGCGGCCGGTGTAGGAGAGGCCGGCAGCGGCCAGCAGTGGGATCGCCAGCGCGACGAGGAGCATCACGTTGGTGCCCGATGCCGCTAGGACGTGGCCGAGCCCAGCGTCGCGAAAGTCCTCGCGGACCGCGTCTGGCACGTCCTGGTCAGCACCGAGGACCATTCCCTGTCCGAGGGCACCGAGCGCGGGTGGCAGGCCGGAGGCGATGCCATCGAGTGCCCGTTCACGAACGCCGTCGATCCCGCCTTGGAGACCCCCGCGGCGATCGCCCGTGACCCCCACGCGATCGACGATCAGCTCACCGGCGATCCCACGTTGCTTCAGATGGGCGGCAAAGTCGAAGTCCCCCTCCCCGGCCTGCGGGCGTTTGAAGCGCCCGGCCAGCTCTAGCTCTGCGCCCGGCGCAGCGTCGGCGGGAACCTCCGCGTCGCGGCGGAGCCGAGCCAATAGCCGCGCCCCGCGCTCGGCGCCGGACGTCAGCTCGATCTCAGCCGAGAACCCGAACGGTCCTGGGCGTGGCCGTTCGACGAGATGAGCGGTACCTGCGATCGCCTGGCCGTCGGTCAACCGTTGCGCGGGCGCGTCGATCCGCTCGAGCCGCACCGCCCCCACCACGACTGTCAAGCCAACGACCGCCGCCAGCGACGCGAGCCGCTGCCAGCTCACGGTGTCAGCGCCGTCTTCAGCGCCTCGAGTCGCTTCTCTCCAATCCCTTCAACCTCGGCGAGTTGGTCCAGTGATCCGAATCCACCCTTGGTCTGGCGGTACTCGATGATCCGCTCGGCCAGCGTCGGCCCGATCCCGTCTAGCTCGTCGAGTTGATCGGCGGTCGCGGAGCCGAGGCTGATCGGCGCGTCAGCGCCGGCCGCCAGCGCCTGGCCGGCGGTCCCCGCGGTGGCCGGGACCACCACCTGTTGGCCGTCCTGGAGCCGCGCCGCGAGGTTGATCAGATTCAGATCGGCACGAGCTGACGGTCCGCCGGCGCGGCGGACGGCTGCTGCCACGCGGGCGCCCTGCGGCAGGCGGTAGAGGCCCGGTCGCCGCACCGCGCCGGCGACGTGGACGTAGGGACCGGTAGGACCCGACCTCGCGACGGCAGCGTGCCCCTCCCCGCCACTCGGACCGCCTACACGGACGGGCGGCGGTGTCGGACCTGAGTCCAGCAACCGCGTAGCCAGCACGACCGCCACGATTGCGGCGACCGCCCATCCCACCGCCTGCCAGCCGCGATCGTCCATCCGCGCGACGCTAGGCGCGCGTTTGCGCGCGGAGACAGCTCAGGAGTTACAGCAGCGTGCTAGCGCAGCGACAAGGCGTACTGGAAGCCGGTCGCATAACCGGGCTCGCCACCGAGGTCGACCATCAGCTCGGCGGCGTCGGCGAGCTTCTCCGCGTCGCGGTAGGTGATGCCGTGGCGACGGTCGATCTTGGTCAGCTGGTCCGAGATGTTGCGCTGGATCTTGCGCGCCAGCGGCGTGGCGCGGTAGTCGGCACGGACGATCTGGGCAGCGGTGCGAGTCGGGAACTCACGCACCCGCTTGGTCAGCTTGTTGAAGACGGTGCAGTTGGCCTTGATGGCGCGAATGTCGTGGTAGGAGGCGACGCGACGTGCCTGTGCAGCGATCGCCTCACTCAACGTCGGATCGGTCACCGAAGCGGTGCGCAGTTGCGATACGAAGCGTTGGAACGCGGACTCATAGACCACGATCCGCGGCTGCTGCCCGTCGAGCAAGAGCTTCATGTCAGCCAACAGACGACGCGCTGAGGCTGTGTAGAGAGCGCGCTGCGGCGCATGCTTGATCGCGCGGATTCGCTTCCAGCCGGGCCCGCCGCGTAGACACGGGCGGAGCGTGGACGAGCTGCTGCTCAGTCGCGCGACCTTGCTGGCGGCGGCGCGCTTGGCGCGACCGAGCTCTCCGGTCGCATCCTGGAGCGCGAGGACCTCTTCGTCGACGAAGTCCTCATCGTCGACGAGCTCCTCGTCGTCGAAGTCATCGTCGCCCGGGTCCTCCTCGAACTCGTCGTCGCCTGGCTCCTCATCGTCAAACTGCTGGCCAGCGCTCTGGGCGACGGCGCTGGTCGGCACGACCGCAGGCAGGGCGAATGCGACGGTGGCGACGAGCAGTGCGGCGAGGACCAGCGCGAGCCGGCGAGCGATTGCGAGTTCCACACTTCGCCCATCGGCAGGCGTGAGCCCGCGGCCAACTGTCCTCGACGGCCCTGGACGGTTGTCCTAGGAGGCGCTGTTACTTGGCGACGAGGTTGACGAGGCGCCCCGGCACGACGATCGCCTTGACGATCTCGCGGCCGTCGAGCCGCTCGCCGACCTTCTCCGAGCCACGCGCGAGGCTCTCGAGCTCGTCGTCGGCGATCCCGGCCGCCACGTCGAAGCGGTCCACGACCTTGCCGTTGAGCTGGATGACGATCGTGACCGTGTCGGTCTCGAGCAGCGCCGGGTCGGCCTCCGGCCACGGCTCCTCCCAGACCCGCCGGCCGGTCAGCAGCTCGTAGACCTCGCTGCCGAGGTGCGGCGCGAACGGGAAGATCAGCGACCCGGCGGTCGCGGCCGCGAAACGGTACTGCGAGGCGCCCTCCGGCGTCGCGAGCAACTCGTCGCGGTGCTTGGTCATGTCGTTGACCAGCTCGATCACGGCGGCAATCGCCGTGTGCGTCGCGAACCGCTCGCCGAGGTCGGTCGTCACCTTGTCAATTGCCCAGTGCGCCTTGCGCAGGACCGCGGTGGGCTCGCCGGTGGGACCGTCGGAGGCATCGGTGTTCGCGGCCGCATCGGCCGCTGCGCGCCACAGTCGCGCCAGGAAGCGGTGGATCCCCTCGATCCCCTTGTCGTTCCAGTCGCCGCCCTCGGCGGGATGGCCGACGTAGAGGATGTAGCTGCGCGCCGCGTCGGCGCCGAACTCGTCGACCAGCTCGCGCGGGCTGACGACGTTGCCCTTCGACTTCGACATCTTCGCCCCGTCGCGGGTGACCATCCCCTGAGTGAACAGCCGCGCGAACGGCTCCTGGAAGTCGAGCAGCCCGATGTCCGCGAACGCCTTCGTGAAGAAGCGCGCGTACATCAGATGCAGGATCGCGTGCTCGACGCCGCCGATGTACTGGTCGACTGGCATCCAGCCGGCGAGCACGTCGCGGCCCCACGGCGCCTGGTCGTTACGAGCGTCGCAGTAGCGGATGAAGTACCAGGACGAATCGACGAAGGTGTCCATCGTGTCGGTCTCGCGCTTCGCCGGCGCGCCGCACTCCGGGCAGTCGACGTTGACCCAATCCTCGGCAGCCGCGAGCGGCGAGCGGCCCGCCGGCGCGTAGTCCTCGATGTCGGGCAGCACGACCGGCAGCTGATCGTCGGGGACCGGCACGAGGCCGCAGGCGTCGCAGTGGACGATCGGGATCGGGCAGCCCCAGTAGCGCTGGCGCGAGAGCAGCCAGTCGCGCAGGCGGTAGTTGATCGCCGGCTCGCCCTTGCCCTCGGAGCCCAGCCACTCGACGATCTGCGCGAACGCCTCGCGGTTGTGCAGGCCGTCGAAGCGGCCGCTGTCGACCATTGGCCCGTCGCCAGCGTAGGGAAGCTCGCCGTCACCGTCCGGGTCGTTGCACTCAATCACGCGACGGATCTCGATCCCGTGCTTGGTCGCGAACTCGAAGTCGCGCTCGTCGTGAGCGGGCACCGCCATGATCGCGCCGGTGCCGTACTCCATCAGCACGTAGTCGGCGACGTACATCGGGATCTGCTCGCCGTTGACGGGGTTGGTAATGGTGGTACCGAGCGCGACTCCAGTCTTCTCGCGGTCCTCCGCCCCACGCTCCTCGGCCGACTCGGTCAGCGCGCGGCGGACGTACTCCTGCACCTCCGGTGAGTCGTTGAGCTCCAGCACGTCCGGGTGCTCGGGCGCCATCACGAAGAACGTCGCCCCGAACAGCGTGTCCGGCCGCGTCGTGAAGACGGGGTAGTCGGCGTCGAGCGCGTCGCAGTGGAAGACGACCTGGGCGCCCTCGGAGCGGCCGATCCAGTTGCGCTGCATCGTCACGACGTTTTGTGGCCAGTCGATCGTCTCGAGGTCGTCGAGCAGCCGGTCGGCGTAGTCGGTGATCTTGAAGAACCACTGCTCGAGCTGGCGCTTCTCGACCAGCGCCCCCGAGCGCTCGCCGCGGCCGTCGATGACCTGCTCGTTGGCGAGCACCGTCTCCTCGACCGGGTCCCAGTTGACCGCCGCGTCCTTGCGGTAGGCGAGGCCGTTCTCGAACAGGCGCAGAAACAGCCACTGCGTCCAGCGGTAGTAGGACGGCTCGTGGGTGCCGAGCTCGCGCGACCAGTCGATCGAAACGCCCCAGTCGTTGAACTGGCGGCGGAACTCGGCGATCGAAGCCTCGGTCGACTCGCGCGGGTGCTGGCCGGTCTTGATCGCATGGTTCTCAGCCGGCAGGCCGAAGGCGTCGTAGCCGAGCGGATGCAGCACGCGGTGGCCGGTGCGGCGCTTGAAGTGGGCGATCGCGTCGCCGACCGAATAGACCTTGAGATGGCCGATGTGCGGCTCGCCGGACGGGTAGGGCAGCATCTCGAGCACGTAGGACTTCGGCCGCCCGTCGTCCTCGTTGGAGACCTCCCAGGTGCGCTCGTCAGCCCAGACCTGCTGCCATCTGCGCTCGATTGCGCGCGGTTCGTAGCTTTCGGCTGCCATAGCGGTGCGCAGCGTATCGGTGCGGGGTATCCGAGTGATCGGCCTGCAAGGATGCGGCGGCAGTGACCGCTACCGCACCCGCCATCGAAGTCCAGCGCCTGAGCAAGCGCTTCGGTACCACGCTCGCCGTCGACGACCTCTCGTTCTCGGTCGAGGCGGGGAAGATCGTCGGTTTCCTCGGTCCCAATGGGGCCGGCAAGACGACGACGCTGCGCGCGCTGCTCGGGCTGATCCGGCCGACGGCGGGCAGCGCGACGATCGAGGGCCGCCCGTACGCCGAGCTCGACGACCCGACAGCCACCGTAGGCGCCGTGCTCGACGGCGGCATGTTCCACCCCGGCCGCAGCGGCCGCAACCACCTTCGCGTGATCGCGCTCGCCGCCGGTGTCCCCAATGCGCGCGTTGACGAGCTGCTCGAGCTGGTCAGCCTCAGCGACTCGGCCAAGCGCCGTGCCGGCGGCTACTCGCTCGGCATGCGCCAGCGGCTTGGCCTCGCCGCGGCGCTGCTCGGTGATCCACGCGTGCTGGTGCTCGACGAGCCGGCCAATGGCCTCGATCCCCAGGGCATCCGCTGGCTGCGCGACTTCCTGCGCTCACTGGCTGCCGAAGGCCGCGCGATCCTCGTGTCGAGTCACGTCCTGTCAGAGGTCGCCCAGACCGTCGACGAGGTCGTCGTGATCCACCGCGGCCGCTCGATCGAGCAGGCACCGATCGGCGAGCTGCTCGCCGGCCGCGGCGGTGGCGTGCGGGTCGCCGGGCCCGACGCCAGCCGGCTCGCCGAGCTACTGCGCGCCGACGGCGCCGAGGTCAGCGACGGTCACGGCGGCGCGATCGTCGTCGCGGATCGCAGCGGCGAGCAGGTCGGCGCGCTGATTGCCGCCAACGGCATTCACATCTCCGAGCTCGCCTCGGCCGGGCAAACGCTCGAGGAGGTCTTCTTCGAGCTGACATCCGACGAGCAGCCAGAGGCCGCCGACGACGAGCAGGCGGCGTGAGCGGCGCGATCCGCAGCGAGCTGCTGAAGCTGCGCACGACGCGCACCTTCTTCGGCATCGTGATCGCGACGCTCGCCCTCGTCGCGCTTATCGCCGGCGCGCAGGCCGCGGCCGACTCGTTCGACGCCGGCTCGACGCCGGGCGTCGACCTGCTCGACGTCGCCGGACTTGCGCAACCGTTCGCGCTCGTGCTGGGCCTCCTCGCCGTGAGCACGGAGTTCCGCCACGGCACGATCACCCCGACCCTGCTCGCGACGCCGGACCGGATACGACTGATGATCGCAAAGCTGTCGGCGCACGTCACCGCCGGCCTTGTGCTCGGCGTCGTCGCCTACGCGCTCGCGGCGATCCTGATGTGGATCATCCTGCCCCTGCGTGACATCCCGACTGGACTGCCAGTCGGCGACGGAGTCGAGCAGGTCGTCGGCGGAGTGGTCTGCATCGCACTGCTGGCGGCGATCGGCGTCGGGGTCGGCGCGGTGATCCGCAACCAGGTCGGCGCGGTGATCGGCGGACTCGCCTGGTACTTCATGATCGAGCCGCTGCTGACCGCGATCCCGAAGGTTGGCGGTTGGATCGAGGACTACGGCATCGGCGGCGCGATCGCGGCCGTCAGCGACACCCAGTTCGAGGGCGGCGCGGAGATCGGCCAGATAGCAGGCGGACTACTGCTGCTCGGCTATGCCGCGCTGTTCGCCATCGCCGGCGCGATCCTGCTGCGCCGCCGCGATATCAGCGCCTGACAGCCGCTATGTCGGCAGCGACGAGCCGGCGAAGAAGAAGAACCAGATCGTCAGCGCGACGACGCCGATCGCGACGCTGATCACCATCACGACATCGAGCACGGTGCGCGGCGGCCGGCCCTCGTTCTCGCTGCGCAGACCGCGATGCCAAGGCAGCACGATCCGAACCGGCTCGTCAACGCCGGCAACAGTCCCGTAGAGCCGGTTCAGTCGCTGCAAGAGCTTTGCCAGCACGACCGCGGTGATCGCGATCCCGAACAGCACCACCATGTACGGCCCGAAGCCGGCAGCCTGCGTGTCCTTCTGCATCTGCGAGGCGATCCACAGCCAGCCCAGCGGCGAGCCGATCCAGAGCAGGATGCTGCCGAGCGCCATTAGAGCGATCAGCGCCGCTTTGGCAAGCGGTTGCAACGGAGACGCAACCATCTCCGAGAGTCTAGGCCGCGTCGAGACGCTGCGGGCCAAGTGGCTCGGCCGGCGGGCCATCACCTTGCGGGCGTAGGACGAGCTGCCACCAGCTGACGTCGCGCCAGGCGCCGGCCTTGTAGCCGATCCGCCGGTAGGTCCCGACCTGCTCGAAGCCAAGCGCCGTGTGCAGACCGGCGCTGGCATCGTTCGGCAGGGTGATCCCCGCTAACGCGACATAGAAACCCTGGCGGCGCAGCAGATCTAGCAAGGCACCGTAAAGCTCCCGGCCGACGCTCGCGCGCTGGCGGCCATTGGCCACATAGACGCTCGTCTCCGCTGTCCAGCGATACGCCGGCCGCGCCCTGTGCGGTGCCGCATACGCGAATCCCGCCACGACACCATCGCGCTCGGCGACGAGCCAAGGATGCGTCCGCGATACGCGCTCAATCCGCTCCGCGAAGTCATCCGCATCCGGCGGCGCCTCCTCGAACGACGTCGCCGCTCCAGCCACGTACGGCGCATAGATCGTCGCGCAAGCACCGCTATCGGTCTCGGGATCCGCGTGCCTGATCACGCCGCAACTGTCGCAGACAGTCCAACATCAGCACGGCCGGGCGGTCCGAGCTCCGCATACGGCGTCCCGTGCCGGGTGATCACAACGCTATGCCCCGCCGCGGCCTGCTCGAGGTGATATCCAAAGTGGTTACGGAACTCGTGCGAGCCGATCGTGGCGATGTCGGCAGGCGACGTAGAAGTGGAGCTAGCCGGGCTCGAACCGGCGACCTCTTGCGTGCCACGCAAGCGCTCTTCCAGCTGAGCTATAGCCCCGAGACACCCTTCCGGGTAAGCCCAGTCTATCTGGGCGAAGTCGAATTGCGCTGCCCACAGGATACCGGCGCGCTGACCGTTCCTCGGTTGGGCGAGACGGAGATGAAAGTGGCGACGACCCTCGACCAACGAGGCCGGCAGGTAGAAGCAACGATCGATGTCCGGACAGTAAGCCGCCAGCGCGTCGATGTCCTGCGACGAGTATCCCCGTGTCAGGAGTCCCTCGCGTGTCCTGCGAGCAGACTGCGATCTGACCGCCACGACATCTCCTCGCCGGCGAGCCCACTTGACCTGTAGCCGAATGAGCCGGGGACGCAGATCGAGGATCAGGTCATAGCGCTCCCCCTCGTTCACCGGACGAGAGACGCCAAGGCCGAGCTTGACAGCCGCGTGGGCGACTGCGGTCTCAGCGATCGCTCCCTTCTGATCGGTGGTAAGCACAACTCCACGCTACGCCAGCCGACACCGGAGTTGAAGAACCCGAACGCCTTCGTTACAGAACTGTTGCGAGCTAGTCGACGCTGCGTTGCGGGGCGTCGCCCCAGAGCTTGTCGAGGCGGTAGAAGTCGCGTGCGTCGGGGGTGAAGATGTGGGTGACGCAGTCGAGGTAGTCGAGCAGGATCCAGCGCGCCTCGCCGGCTCCCTCGGAGCGACGGGGCATCAGGCCGTGATCGTCTTTGAGCTCCTTGTGGATCGCGTCGCGGATCGCGGTCGTCTGGCGCTCGGTGTTGCCGGAGCAGATGACGAGGTAGTCGGTGTAGCTGACGAGGCCGCGGACGTCGACGACGCGGATGTCGATCGCCTTGCGGTCGGAGGCGATCTCGGCAATGCGGTTGGCGAGCTGCTCCGAGTCGAGGGCGGCGCCATCGGCGGTTGCCGACTGCTCGGCGTTCATCGGGCGACCTCCGCGCTGGAGGTTGCGCGATAGAGGCCGGTCGTCGCGATGTGCTCGGCGACAGCATCGGGCACGAGGTAGCGGATCGGAAGGCCGGCGGCGACGCGCGCGCGGACAAGCGTCGAGCTGATCTCGATCCGCGGCATCTCGAAGCCCTCGATCTCATCGGCGCCCGGTAGCCCGTCGAGCTCGGCGGCGACATCGTCGCGCCCCACGCCGCCGCGGTCGGCGACCGCGAGCCGCGCCAACTCCAAGACCTGCTCCGGCTCGTGCCAGCTACGCAGCTTCATCGCCTGGTCGGCGCCCAGGATCAGCATCAGTTCGGCCGCAGGCTCGATCTCTCTCAACAGCGTCAGTGTGTCGGCCATGTAGGACGGACCGGAGCGGTTGGTCTCGAGCGGCGACACGACGAGGCGCTCGTCGTCGCTCGCGGCGATCTGCGCGAGCCGTAGCCGCTCCCGTGGACCGGGGTCGGCGTCAAGCACACGGTGCGGCGGCTCTCCGAACGGCACCAGCAGGACACGGTCGAGGCCAAGGCGGGTGTGAGCCTCCTGCGCAAGCCAGAGGTGACCGAGATGTGGCGGGTTGAACGCGCCGCCGAGGATCCCGACACGATCGCGCTGGCCGCTGCCGACGACGCTCACTCCCGGATCTGGCCGGTGCCCTCGGCCACGTACTTGTAGGTCGTCAGCTCGCGCACACCGATCGGCCCGCGCACGTGCAGCTTCTGCGTCGAGTTGCCGATCTCGGCACCCATGCCGAACACGCCGCCATCGGTGAAGCGCGTCGAGGCGTTGACGTAGACACAAGCTGCGTCGACGGCGTGGGTGAAGCGCTCGGCCGACTCCGTCGAATCGGTGACGATCGCCTCGGAGTGGCCGGAGCTGTAGCGGTTGACGTGGTCGATCGCCTCGTCGAGCGAGTCGACGACCTTGACCGCCAGGATCAGCGCCAGGTACTCGGTCGCCCAGTCGTCCTCGTCAGCGTCGCTCAGCGAGTCGGCGAGCTCGCCGGCGAGCGAGCGCGTGCGTGCGTCGGTGCGCAGCTCAACACCCGCCTCGCGCAGCTCGCCGAGCACACGCGGCAGGAACTCCGGCGCGGCATCGGCATGGACGAGCAGCGTCTCGGCGGAGTTGCAGACGCCGGGGCGCTGGACCTTGGCGTTCAGCACGATCTTCAGCGCGTCGTCGAGATGGGCGCTGGCGTCGACGTAGACATGGCAGTTGCCGGCCGCGGCGTAGATGACCGGAACCGTCGCGACCTCTTGCAGTGCCGCCTTCAGACCCTCACCGCCGCGGGGAATGATCAGGTCGACGACGCCGGCTTGGGTGGACAGCTCAGCCAACTCCTCGCGCCCACCGCCAGCGACCAGCGAGACGACCTCGCGCGGAAGGCCCGCCGTCTCGACCGCGCTCGCGGCGATCTCGGCGAGCACCGCGTTCGAATGCGTCGCCATCGACGAGCCGCGCAGCACGATCGCGTTACCGGACTTCAAGCAGAGCGCCGAGCAGTCGATAGTCACGTTCGGCCGCGCCTCGTAGACGACGGCGACGACACCGAGCGGGACGCGCAGCTTCCGCATCTCCAGCCCGTTCTCGAGCCGCCAGCCCTCAAGCACCTCACCGACCGGGTCCGGCAGCGCGGCAATCTTGCGCACATCGGCGGCGATTCCGCGCACGCGCGCCTCGTCGAGTTTCAGCCGGTCGAGCAGCGCTGCCGACAGCCCCGCCTCGACACCCGCGGCCATGTCTCGCTCGTTGGCCTCCAGCACCTCGCCAAGCCGCTGCTCGAGCGCACTCGCCATCGCCTCGAGCGCAGCGTCCTTGGTCTCGTCACTGGCAGTCGCGAGCGCGCGCGACGCGTCGCGCGCGGCCTTGCAGACGTCAGCTACCAACTGGGCGGTGGTTGCCATACAGGCAGGGTAACGCCCCGCGCCAGCTAGTCGAGAACGAAGTAGTCGCGGTGAACGGCCTCCTCGGCGGCGCGCGGGATCGTCTCCAACACCGCCTTGGACTTCATCCCCTTGATCCGCCGCAGCTCGGCCGCCGAGTAGTTGACGATGCCCTTGCCGATCGGTCGACCGCCGCCTGCCACGGGCCGGATCTCGACGGCGTCGCCGGCCTCGAACTCGCCGCGCACGTCGACGATCCCAACCGGCAGCAGACTCGTCCCGCGCTCGCGCAAGGCGCGCTCGGCACCCTCGTCGACCGCCAGCGAGCCATGCGTCGGCTTGGCGTACTTCAGCCACAGCTTGAAGCTAGACACGCGTCCGTCCTGCGGATGGAAGAGCGTCCCGACGATCGCGCCCTCGAGCGCCTGACCGACAGTCTCGGGATCGAGCCCGGTCGTGATCGTCACGGGAATGCCAGCCGCCGTCGCCATCTCAGCGGCGACGACCTTCGACCGCATCCCACCCGAGCCGAGCGGCGACGATGAAAAGCCGATGTCGAGCTCCTCGAGCTGCGCGATGCTCGATATCTCAGCGACCGGGCGGGCGGTCGGGTCGAGCGTCGGATCGGCGCTGTAGAGCCCATCGGTGCTGGTCAGCAAGACCAGCCGGTCAGAGCCGAGCAGAATCGCCACCTGAGCGGCAAGGAAGTCGTTGTCGCCGAACGAGATCTCATCGGTCGTCGTCGTGTCGTTCTCGTTGATCACCGGCACGACGCCCCAATCGAGCAGCTTGCGCAACGTGTGGCGCGCGTTGAGGTAGTGCGTCCGCGCCGACATGTCGAAGAACGTCAGCAGTACCTGCGCGCTCGGCACATCCCGCGCGGCCAGCAGCTCGTCATAGGTCCGGTAGAGCTTGCCCTGCCCGACCGCCGAGGCCGCCTGCAGCTCCTCCATCACAGCAGGGCGCGCCGGCAGACCCATCAGCCGCATCCCGCGCGCGATCGCGCCCGAGGTGACCAACACGACCTCGTCGCCAGCAGCGTGCCGCGCCGCCACCGCGTCGCAGATCCGCGCGAGCACGTCCTCCCGCACCTCTCCCATCGGGTCGGCCACGATGCTCGACCCCATCTTCACCACCAGCGATGCCATGGCGGCAGGCTATCCGGGGTCCAACTCGAAAACCGTGCCCGCAATCTCCACGTCATCGCCGGGCTCGAAGCCGGCGGACTCCAGCATCGCGATCACGCCCATCCGGCGCAGCCGGTCCTCGACGTAGCGCTGCGCCTCCTCATTCTCGAGGTCGTGGCGCGCGAGTAGGCGTTCGACGCGCATCCCGGTGACCCGGTAGCCGCCTGAGCCGGTCCGCTCGACATAGAAAGCGTCGTTGGCTCCCGGCCGATAGACCCGATGCTCCGCCACAACCTCGGCCGGCGCAACCACCGGTGCCTCGTCCTCAGGCACCGCCCGCACGATCGCCGCGCGCAGCTCCTCGAGTCCCGTCCCTACCGCCGACGACGTCGCCACCACGTCGAGCACCCGCTCACCCGTCGGCTGGACTGCACCCACGAGCAGATCCTCGGCCGTCGCGTCAATCGCGGGCTCGGACCCAAGCCCCAACCGCTCACGCCACTCCGCGATCGCCTCCTCCACATCCTCTGGCGCCACCAGATCAGCTTTCGACAAGCACAGGATTCGCGGCAGCTGCGCGAGCCCATGCCCATGCTCGCGCAGCTCATTCTCGACCGCCACATGGTTCTCCAACGGATCGGACCCGTCCAGCGGCGCCAGATCCAGCACATGCACAAGCACGCGGCAGCGCTCGACATGCGCCAGGAACTCATGCCCCAGCCCAGCGCCAGCGCTAGCCCCCTCGATCAACCCCGGAATATCAGCGACCACAAGCTGGCGCTCGTCCGCCTCGATCGTCCCCAACACCGGCGAAATCGTCGTGAACGGATAGCTCGCCACCTTCGGCCGCGCGGCAGTCAGTCGCGCCAGCAACGAGCTCTTGCCCGCATTCGGCAGCCCGACCAGCCCAGCGTCCGCCAGCAGCCGCAACCGAAGATCCAACCAGCCCTCATCGCCAGCCAACCCGCGCTCAGCCAGCCGCGGCGTCTGCCGCGTCGGCCCCGCAAATGCCTTGTTCCCCCTCCCACTCCGACCGCCCTTCGCCACCACAGCCCGCTGCCCAGGATCAGTCAGCTCCCAGCGCGCTCCCCGCTCCTCATCCTCAGCAACCGTTCCCGGCGGCACCAACAGCTCCAACGGCTCAGCCGTCGCCCCATGCCGCTGCCCGCCCTCTCCATGCCCCCCACGCTTCGCCTTGTAGTGCCCACCGCGATGAAACTCCGACAGATCCCGCCGCGACGGATCGCAGACCAGAACCACATCGCCCCCCTCGCCCCCATCCCCGCCGTCGGGTCCGCCCTTGGGCACGTGGGCCTCCCGCCGGAACGACACGCAGCCGGACCCGCCAGCGCCGGCAGCTACAAAGATCCTGGCGCGGTCATGGAACATCTTGCGATCGTAGTGTCGGAGGGGCTTGTGGGGGTTTGCGGGGACTTTGCCAAGTTGCCTATGCACCTCCACCGGGCTTCGGCTGGGTAGGGCGGCGTGAGGTGTGGCTGGCGCCCGGACGGCGCTCGATCTGTCCGCCGCCCTTGGCTTTGTGGAGCTACCCACCTATGTGGTGGCCAGCTCCACAACGACGAACCGGCAACGCCGATACATGGTTCTCAGCAGTATCCGAGCCGTCGACGCCGCTTCCGCGGGTGGCGACGATTTTGCGTTTGCGCGCGCAGGCGTAGCGAGCGGAGCGTCCGGGCGGAGCCCCTCCCGTCGACCAACATAGAGCGCCCTACACCCCAAACGCGCCAGGGACGGGGCGTAGTCCCAGCGGAGCCGCGGAGCCGAGCACGGAAACCAAAATCGGAGACAGGACCCGCGGCCACGCCGCCGAGCCCTAGCTACTCAGCAGCAGACTCTACGGAGATGAAGCGGCCGCGGTGCTTGGTCTTGAACTGGACCGTGCCCGGGCGGGTGGCGAAGATCGTGTCGTCCTTGCCGATGCCGACGCCGTCACCTGGCTTGAAGCGGGTACCGCGCTGGCGCACGATGATCTCGCCGCCGGTGACCGCCTGGCCGGAGAAGACTTTGACGCCGAGACGCTGGGCGTTCGAGTCGCGGCCGTTGCGGCTGGATCCAAGACCCTTCTTATGCGCCATCGCCGTCCTCCTTCTTCGCGGCCGGCTTCTTGGCCGCAGGCTTCTTAGCAGCGGGCTTCTTCGCCGCCGGCTTCTTAGCGGCCGGCTTGTCGGCAGCGGCCTTCGCGGCAGGCTTCTTGGCTGCCGGCTTCTTCGCCGGCGCCTTCTTCGGCGCGGCCTCGGTGGTCGCAGCCTTGGCAGCTGGCTTCTTGGCGGGCGCCTTCTTCGGCGCAGCCTTCGGCTCAGCGGCGGCCTCGGCCTTCGGCTCGTCCGCCGTCTTGGCCGCGGCGGGTTTGCGGCTGAGCAGCTTGATGTCGCCGATCTCGAGCCGGGTGAGGTCCGAGCGGTGGCCCATGCGCCGCTTGTAGCCGCGCTTCGGCTTGAACTTCAGCACGTGGATCTTCGGACCGCGCTCATGGCCGGTGACGACAGCCTCGACCTTGACCTTCTCGAGATCGGAGCTGGCGAAGACCGCGTCGTCGGAGTCGTCCTTGAACAGCAATGGCCGCAGCGCCACCTTGGCGCCCTCGTCATCAGGCATGCGATCGACGAGCAGGGAGTCCCCCTTCTCGACGCGGTACTGCTTGCCTCCGACTTTGACGATTGCGTACATGACAGGAAAATGGCGCCCGCAGGGGAGCGCCGGCCAGGCAGTGTAGCGACTACTCCTTGTCCGCTGCGGCTTCGGCCTTCTTGCGCCGACCGCGACCGCCGCGCCGGCCACGACGCCTTGGCTGCTTGGAGTCGGGGTCCGACGCCTTCGGCGCCGCTGCGCCGTTGGAGGGCGCCGCGTCGCTGACCTCGGCCCCCTCGACGAGCGTGGCGGAGGCAGCCGAGCGGGCGACCTTCTCGATCCGCACAAGCGTCTTCTTGCCGATCAACCGGCCCGCCTTGGCGACCGAGATGACGTAGCCGTCGAGCTTCGCGACGGCGGCGTCCTCGTCGTACATGTGCGGCTCCTCGATCGTGACGAGCACCTCGTCACCCTCGGCGAACGGCAGCGCGCGCTGCTCAACCTCTTCCCGCGACCCCTCCATCGAAACTGCGAAGTGGTCGAGCGGGAGCGCCTCGGAGCCCTCGAAGTGGAAGCTCTTGCCGGTCTCCTCCTCGATCTGCAGCAGCGGCCTTCCGACGCCACCGGCGAGTAGCGCCGCGACGCGTGGGTGGATCTGGATCAGGTAGGCCTCTGGCTCGGGCCGCTCGGCCGCCAGCTCGCGCAACCTGCGCTCGGCGTCGATCGAGACCGACTCCTCGGACAGGACGACGCCCTCGCCGTCGCAGGTCGGGCAGGTCTTGGTGAGGATCTCGCGGACACCCTCGGTGACGTTCTGACGCGTCATCTCAACTAGGCCGAGCGGTGAGATCTCGACCACGTAGGTCTTGGTGCGGTCCTCGTCGAGCGACTTGCGCAGCGTCTTGAGCACCGCATCGCGGTTGCGCGCGCGGGCCATGTCGATGAAGTCGATGACGATGATCCCGCCGATGTCGCGTAGCCGCAGCTGCCGGACGGCCTCCTCGGCGGCCTCGAGGTTGGTCTTGGTGATCGTGTCCTCGAGCCGAGCGCCCTTGCCGCGTCCGACGAACGAGCCGGAGTTGATGTCGATGACGGTCAGCGCCTCGGTGTAGTCGATGATCAGGTAGCCGCCGGAGCGCAGGTCGACGCGTCGGTGCAGCGTCGAATGGATCTCCTTGTCGATCGCGTACTTCTCGAACAGCGGCGTCTTCTTGTCCTCGTACAGCTCGAGTCGCGGCAGCAGCTCGGGCGCGGTGCGGTTGAAGAACGACTGCAGGCGGTGGTGCTGCTGCTCGTCGTCGACGATCGCGCGGTCGAACTGCTTCGAGAAGATGTCGCGCACGACGCGGACCGACAGATCGGCCTCCTGGAAGATCATCGCGGGCGCCTTTGCCTTCTTGGCGCGCTCCTGGAGCACCTCGTGCAGCTTGTGGAGGTACTTGATCTCGTGCTCGAAGTCGGCCCGCTTGGCGCCTTGAGCGGCGGTTCGGACGATCACGCCGCCGTCGCCCACCTCGAGACCCTTGGCCTCACGGCGGACGCGGTCGCGCTCCTTGTCCTCGAGCCGGCGTGAGACGCCGACGCCCTCGCCCTGCGGGGTGTAGACGAGGTAGCGGCCGGCGATCGAGAGCTGCATCGAGAGGCGCGAGCCCTTCGACTTCAGCGGGTCCTTGATCGCCTGGACGACGATCTCCTGACCTGGCTTGAGCAGATCGCCAATCTGGCGGCCCTTGCCGCCGCCACGTCCGCGGCGTGCGACCTCGACGCCTTCCATGACGATGTCGTCGGCGTGCAGGAAGCCGTTCTTGTCGAGCCCGATGTCGACGAACGCAGCCTCGAGGCCAGGCAGCACGTTGTCGACGCGGCCTTTGTAAATGTTGCCGACGATCGAGCGCGATCCGCGCCGCTCGACGTACAGCTCAGCGACCTTCCAGTCGTCTTGCTTCTGTTGCTGGGGGTGGCCGCCTTGGCCGTTGCCCTTGGGCTTGCCGTCCTCAGCGGAGAGCGTGCCCTCCGCCTCGAGGATGGCGACTCGTGTCTCGCCACGGTCGGCCGTGACAAGTACTTGCTTTTTCAAAGGGTCCTCTTCTCATATGACTAGGTCCCGGCCCTTCGCGAACGCTGTCTCGCGCGCATGCGCGTGGACGCTCTGCAGAAGTCCGAGAGCAATGAAGGTGGCGATGACCGAGGATCCGCCGTAACTCATGAGAGGCAGCGTGATGCCGGTGATCGGCATGATCCCGATGGTCATGCCCACGTTTATGAAGATCTGATGCATAAGCATTGCAAGAACGCCGGCCACGATCAGTGTGCCGAACAGATCCTTGGCCATCGTGAGGATGCGCAGGGTGCGCCAGATCAGCAGTGCAAAGAGGGACAGCACTAGCGCCGCCCCCATGAATCCGAACTCCTCACCGACGACGGAGAAGATGAAGTCGGTGTGGTGCTCGGGGAGAAAATCGAGTTTGGTCTGGGTCGCTTGATCGCCGCGTCCGGTCTTGCCGCCGGCGCCGATCGCGACCTGTGATTGAAGTTGTTGGTAGCCCTGCTTCGCAGGGTTCTCGGAAGGACTCAGGAAGGCTGTAAGACGGTCTTGCTGGTAGGGCTGGAGCACCTCGACGCCGAGCGCCGGCGCACCGATCAGGACGATCGCCCCGGCGGTGGCCGCGAGCGCCCCGAGCGCGGCGAAATGTGTCCACGGAGTGCCGGCGACGAAGAGGATCACGAGCGCGATCGAGATGTAGACCATCCCGGTGCCGAGATCCTGCGAGATCACCAGCAGCGCTGGGATCAGCGTCAGCAGCATCACGATGCCGGTCGTCCGGCGGTCGCCGATCTGGCGGACACGGTCGACGATCACGGCCGCCAGCGTGAGGATCAGCAGGATCTTGCCGAGCTCGGAGAACTGCAACTCGAAGAAGCCAAGCTCGATCGCACGGCGCGTGCCGTTGGTGACCGCCCCAAACGCGAAGACGAGCAAGATGCCGCCGATCAGCGCGCCGTAGATCTGTGCCTTCCAGTCGCGCAAACGCGTGTAGTCGAGCCGCGAGATCAAGAGCATCAGGCAGATACCGATCGCCGCGAAGGCGATCTGACGGTAGAGGAAGTGGTGTGGGCTACCGGCGACGTCGTCGCGGGTCGCCTCGCCGATCGTGTAGAGCGAGCACGCCGTTAGGCCGAGCACCGCCAGCAGCAGCAGCACATCGATCCGGACGAAGCTTGGTCCCGAGCGGTCTCGGAACTCGCGCACGGTGGCGCCGAGAGGGGTCGCCTGCATCAGTGGTCCACCCTACTCACCGGCTAGTCCGGCGCCGTCCCGGCGAGAACCTCGCCGTTGTCGTTGACGTCGAGCAGCGGAGTGAGTATCTGGCGCACCGCCGGCGCAGCCGCCTCGGCACCGAAGCCGCCGCCCTCGATCGTCACGGCGACGACATAGCGCGGATTCGGGTACGGGGCGAGCGCCACGTACCACGACTGGTCACCCTGCGGAGTCTCAGCGGTGCCTGTCTTGCCGGCGATCTCGACCGGGAAGGTCTCGAAGACCGGCGTCGAGGTTCCGCCCGGGTCGTTCGCCGCCGAATGGAGACCATCGAGGATCGCCTGGCGATACTCGGACGCGACCTCGACCCGGCGCGCCGGCGGCGAGGCCAGCTCCTGCAGCACGCGGCCGGTCGAGTCCTCGATTCGCAGACCAAGGTGGGGCTTGACGACCTTGCCGCCGTTGGCAATCGCCGCATAGGCAATCGCCATCTGGAGCGGATTGGTCAGCAGGTCACCCTGACCGATCGAGAAGTTGACGTTGTCGCCGACGGTCCAGGGGCGATTGGTCAGGCCGCGCTTGTACCAGTCGTTGCGCCACTCGGGCGTCGGCACGCGGCCGATCTGCTCGTTGGGCAGGTCGATGCCCGTCTCGCGGCCGATCCCCAGCTTGTGCGACCAGCGCTGGATCAGCAGCCCGTCGCCGCTGCTGTCCGCCTCCTGGCCGAGCAGGTAGAAGTAGACATCACTGGAGACCGACAACGCGCGGCGCAGGTCGACAGGACCGTTGACCGCCTTGCCCGCGTTGATGAAGTCAATGTCGCCGATCCGGATCGAGCCGCCGTCGTTGATCACGTCGCCCGGGCCGATCAGCCCGCCCTCGAGCGCGGCGGTCGCAGTGACCAGCTTGAACGTCGAGCCGGCCGGGTAGCCGCCCTGGATCGCACGGTTGAACAGCGGCTTGCCCGCCTCCTCGGACTCCAGCGCCTTGTACTCAGCCGTCGTGAACGGACGCGAGAAGAAGTTCGGGTCAAACGACGGCGAGCTGCCGAGCCCGAGCACCTCTCCGTCCTCGATATCCATCGCCACAAATCCGCCAGGCCGCCCCGCAAGCGAGGCCTGGCCGGCCTCCTGGACGCCGAGGTCGATCGCAAGACGTAGCTGGCGGCCCTGCTCAGGCGCCCGCGCGTCAAGCTGTTGACCGCGAACGTGGCCGAGCGCGTCGACTTGGACTCGTGTCGCGCCGTTGCGGCCGCGCAGGAAGCGGTCGTACTGGGCCTCTATCCCCTGCTTGCCGACGATGTCGCCCATCGCGACATCAGGGAAGCGGCCGCCGTCGAGCTCCTCCTGGCTGATCTCGCGGCTGTAGCCGAAGAGGTGCGCTCCAGTCTCGCCCTGCGGGTACTGGCGGACGAAGACGCGCTCCGGCTCGACGCCGGGGAAGTCCGACCGGTGCTCGAGCAGGTAGGCGACGATGTTCTGATCGACGTCCTGCTTGACGGTCGCCATCGCATACGGCAGCTCACGCAACTGCTTCTCGACGCGACGCTCGATCCCGCGCGGGCGCATGTCGAGCACCTCCGCCAGCCGGCGATAGACCACGCGGCGCTCGGCCTCGCCATCCGGCAGCAGCTTCGGCGAGACCTTGACCGCGAGCGCGACCCGGTTCTCGACCAGCACCTGCCCGTCACGGTCAACGATCTCGCCGCGCGGCGCCTGGACCTTGATCTGGCGAATGCGGTTGTCGTTGGCCTCAGCGCGGTAGGTGTCCCCCGACAGCACCTGTAGGTACCAGAGGCGGAAGAAGACAAACGCAAAGGCAAGCAGCGCGATCCCGCCGAGAATCGCTACCCGCATCGCGAGCTGCGGCGTAAGCGACGGACGGTCGCCGGGATCGAGATACACGTCAGGCCCCCAGCCCGCGCAGCCCGATCGGACCGGCCTCGAGCGGCGCCTTGCGACGGCGGCGCAGGTCAAGCGGGTCGACCAGCAGCACCGGTCGCAGCACGCGACGACAAACAGCGAAGACCGGCAGTGCGAGGATCGCGCCAAGGATCGTCGTCGCGACCATCTCGCGGACGACCAGCCAGCTCACGGTGGCGCCGACGTCGAGCATGAACGAGACAGCCGCGTAGGCGAGCACCCAAGCGAAGGTAGCGACGGCGCCAACCGGGATCGGCATCAGGCCGTGCGCAGGATCGCGAACCTCGCGGTAGCGGCCGGCGCCATAACCGACGGCCGTCAGGACGAGCGACGACGCGCCCATCGTCTGACCGACGAGCAGGTCAAGCAGCAGGCCGGTGGCGAAGCCCATGGCAGCCCCGGGGATGGACCCCGCGTAGATCGCCACGGCAGCCACGACGAGCGGCACCAGATCGACATAGGCACCGAACACGCGGCCGCTACCGAGACCCGAAACCTGGAGGATCACGGCGACGAGTGCGAGCGCGCCGCAGCGGACGAATGCGCTCGGGGTCGGCCTCACTGGAGCGGAACTCCAGCCTGGGTGCTGACGCCGCGCTCGGTCAGGACTTGAACGTAGTCGATCCCGCGGATGTCGGCGAGCGGCTCGAGGTGCACGCGCTGGAACTGCTCGGCCTCCTGCGGATCGACCTTCGTGACGCGAGCGATCGCGATTCCCCGGGGAAAGATCGACTGCACGCCGTCGGACGCGAATCCGGTCGTGACGACCGTCGTGCCCTCAGTGACGCGACGGCCCTTGGTGATGTAGTCGAGCAGCAGGTCGTTGGGATCGCCGACCACCGGGTGGACGATCCCTGTCGCGCCGTTCGGCATCACCTGCGCCGAGACTGCGCTCGACGAGTCCGTGATCAGCGTCACCTCGGCGGTGCCGCCAGTGACATCGGTGATCTTTCCGACGAGACCACCGGCCGCGACGACCGGCTGATGGCGGCGGACGCCGTCGTTGGATCCCTTGTCGATCTTCAACGTCGAGTACCAGACCGTCGGCGACCGCACGATCACCCGCGCGCCGACCGGATCGGTCCCCTGCGGGTAGCCGTCGCTCTCGGTCAACCCGACGAGCGAGCGCAACTCGCGAACGTCATGGCGCGCGGTCTCGGCCACACCAAGCTGTCGGCGCAGCTGCTCGACCTCGGCGCGTAGCTCCTCGTTCTCGCCCTTCGCATCCATCGTGTCGCCGAACCAGCCGAAGAGATCGCGAGCCGGCTTCAGCGCGCGGCTGGCGCCAGTCTCGAGCGGCGCGAACGCCTCCTGGGCTCCGCGCTGGAAGGTGTGGAAGACGCCGCCGTCGGACTCGCCGAAGTAGACCGTCAGCATGCCGATCGAAAGCACCACGAATATTGCGAGCGCCGCCCTCCTACGGCGGATCACCTTGCTGTCGAACACGTCCGGACTCCTCCGGCGCCGTGCTTAGCGGCGCCGACCGTTTCGGGAATTCTTGTTGGCGCGGTGAATTGCCTCGAACTCCTCGAGGCTGCGACCGGATCCGACCGCCACACATGTGAGCGGCGACTCGGCGAGATGGGCCGGCATCTGGGTCTCGTCACGCAGGCGCTCGTCGAGCCCCTGCAGCAGCGCACCGCCACCGGCGAGCATGATGCCGCGATCCATGATGTCCGAGGCGAGCTCAGGCGGAGTGCGGTCGAGCGTCTCCTTGACCGCGTCAATGATCGCCTGCAGCGGCTCCTCGAGCGCCAGGCGGACCTCCTCGCTGGTCAGCACGACCGTCTTTGGCAGTCCGGATACGAGGTCGCGGCCACGAATCTCGGCCTGCATCTCCTCGCGCAACGGGAACGCCGAGCCGATCTCGAGCTTGACCTCCTCCGAGGTCTGCTGCCCGATCATCAGCTTGTACTCGCGCTTGACGTAGTTGATGATCGCCTCGTCGAGCTCGTCGCCGCCGATGCGGATCGACTGC
>Ga0190265_10000404_pt1 | contig 31916 bp, 29 predicted proteins | sample Popmic124T_FD_133135 | JGI IMG/M metagenome (GOLD analysis project Ga0190265, IMG submission 133135) | Populus adjacent soil microbial communities from riparian zone of Indian Creek, Utah, USA - 124 T | ecosystem: Environmental > Terrestrial > Soil > Riparian zone | place: USA: Utah | collected...
CCGTGCGCTTCATCGCGCGGCCGACTGGTTGGGCGCGCACGGCGTAACCGTTCCGGGCGGCTGGACGCTTACCGAAGTGCGGGACGTCACGATCAACGGCAACGTCGTCACGCTCTGCGGAAACGGCACCAACCCCGAGGGCAATCCCGAAGCCTGGATCGCCCGGTACGCGCTGCCGGAGGAATGCCAGCCGGCGGTGATCGAGCAGGAGCCGGGCGCCGCGACCGAGCCGTTTGGCGGCGCGGTGCAGTTTGACGTCGTCGCGAGCGGGACGGAGCCGTTGTCGTATCAATGGCACTTAAGCGACGAACCGCTGGCCGACGGCGTGAACGGCTGCGGCGGGATCGTCAGCGGGGCGACGACGGCCACGCTGGTGCTGCAGAATGTGACCAGCGCCGACGAAGGCGATTACACCGTCGTGGTGACGAATGAATGCGGAAGCGACACGAGCGCGGCAGCGGCGCTCACCGTCACGCCGCCGGCCGTCTGCTGCCAGGCCGACGTCAACGACGACGGCCAGATCAACGCGGGCGACATTCAGGACTTCGTCGACGCGCTGTTGACGGGGCAGACGTGCCAGTAGCTAGCGTAAAGGCAATAGGCACGAGGCAAAAGGCAATAGGCACCCGTTGCCTGATTCCTAACCTGCTGCCTGATGCCTACTGCCTGCTCCCTTCTTCCCCACGGAGAGAGAGGCCCGGCGGTTCGACATTCGAACCGCCGGGCTTGCTTTTTCTGAAGTCAATAGACCGGCAACGGGCGCACGCGCACGCGCGCTCCCTCGACCGTCACCAGCGCGCCTCGTTCCAATTCGGCTTGAATCTCCGGAAGGAATTGATCCAAGCGCCGATTGAGTTGCGGCGACCGGCGCCGGGCCAATCGAAAAGCGATGACGCTGGGAAGCTTTTCGCCGGAGAGTGCGACAATCTCGGCCATGCCCATGTCGAAACACAGCACGACTCTCGCTTCGGACGCCGCAAATCGAATGATTTCGGCATCGGTCGCGGTGGGAGGGAGACGCGCGGTAACATGGATGGCATCATAACCGGCCGTGCATAGATGCGAGATGGTTGAGCGACTGATCGGAATGTCCCCGAGAAACTTCATCCTGCAATGGCGATATGCCGCTCAGCGGCAAGCTGTGAGCCGAAGCGCAGGGCGGCTTGGATATCCTCTTCAGTCAGGAAATCCCATTCAGCCATCAAATCGGCGTGTGTTTCCCCCTCGGCGAGAAGGGCAAGGACATGCTCGACGGTGAGGCGATGACCGCGAATGCAGGGCTTGCCGCCGCACTTGTCGGGCTCAACCGTAATGCCGGGAAAGATATCCATATACGCAGCTCCGTGCTTTCATGCAAATTATATGCAGCGTGTCGAAATAATGCTCGCAGGGGTCGGAACGACCGGAAACGTCATGTGTATTCTGACAAACGGCGCGTGACTTCTTCGAGCGAAATGAGCGACTCGGGATTGGCATCGGCCTCAGCGAGCCTGCGATCCAGCTCGGCCCGCTGAATTTCGGTCAATTCAGACGAGGCCCCCACCGCCTCCAGATTTTCTGAAAGATCATCCATCCAAGATCGCCCTAGCTTTCTCGCTTTGGATTTACACTCGCCGCAGCGCTTCGCGCATCAGGCCGATCGCTTCGTCAATGATGTCCGGGCGGATGTCCATCACCGGGCGCAGGCGGACCGAGCGTTCGCCGCTGCGAAGAACCAGCAGGCCGGCGGTGAAGCACGCCTTCCAGAACCGGTCGCGCGTGCCGGTGTCGGGCAGGTCGAACGCGAGGAGTAGACCGCGGCCGCGGACTGCGGTGATCGTCGGGAACTCGGCCGCGAGTTTATTCAGGGCGGCGAGGAATGTCTTGCCCGTGTCGCGGGCGTTGGCCGCCAGGTCCTCATTCTCAAAAATATTCAGGAAATGCGTCGAGCGGACCATGTCGGTGAAATTGCCGCCCCAGGTTGAGTTGATGCGGCCGGGCTTGCGGAAGACGTTGTATTTGACCTCGTCCATGCGTGCCCCGGCCATGACACCGCAGACCTGGGCCTTCTTGCCGAAGCAGAGCAGGTCGGGGGTGACGCCGAAGTGCTGGAAGCACCAGTTTTTGCCGGTGACGCCCATGCCGGTCTGGACCTCGTCGAAGATCAGCAGCATGTCGTTTTGATCGCAGATGCGGCGCAGCGTCTTGAGCCAATCGCCGCGGAAATGGCGGTCTCCGCCCTCGCCCTGGATCGGCTCGATGATGATGGCGCAGATGCGGTGCGGCCGGTCGGCGATGGCCTGCATGATCTGGGCCTCTGCGGCCTTCTCGGCGGCGATGACACGGGCATTGCGCTCAGTCTCCGGTAGCGAGTAGTCGAGCACGGGCGCATCGACGCGCGGCCAGTCGAACTTCGCGTAGAGCCGCACCTTGTTCGGATCGGTGTTGGTGAGCGACATGGTGTAGCCGCTGCGGCCGTGGAAGCAGTTTTTGAAGTGGAGAATCTCGGTGCCGATCTCGCCCCGGCCGGCGGCCATGTTTTTCTGCACCTTCCAGTCCATGGAGGCCTTGAGGGCGTTTTCGATCGCCAGGGCGCCTCCTTCGACGAAAAAGAGGCGCGGCAACTCTGCGACGCCGACGACGCGGGCGAAGGTTTCGACGAAGCGGGCCATCTGCACGCTGTAGACGTCGGAGTTGGCGACCTTGACCATCGCGGCGGCCAGCAGGTCGTCCTGCACGTCGGGCTGCTGGAAGTAGGGGTGGTTGAAGCCGACGGGCAGCGATGCGTAGAAGCCGTAGAGATCGACCATGCTGCGGTTGGAATGGGCGTCAAACAGGCGGCACCCGTGGCTGCGCTCGAGGTCGATGACCATCTGGAAGCCGTCGACGAGGATGTGCTTCTTGAGTTCGGTGAGGACTTCGGCGGGACTGATTTTGGGGAGTTCAGAGACCTGGACGGACATGAGACACCTCAATGGTGAAAAACAGACCTGGGGCGAGACAATGAAAATATCGGCAACGGGATGAACGGGGGCGACGAGCGCGGGCGTGCGGCCGCGCGGTCAAGGCGTAGGGGCCTGCTTCAGAACCGTGCCGGCCCGAAAGCAGGCGAGGCTTGCGGTCATTCGTTGAAGATTTTGGACATGAAGTCGGCCAGCCCGGTGGTGTGGGTGCGCTCGACGCCGGCGAACCAGTGGCGGCGTTCGTGCCCACGAATGCAGGTCAGGCGGGCGACGAGTTGTGCGGCGAACCGGGTCATCTTCTTTTCTCTTGGGGCTGACTTGAAACGAACCCACGCATTATAGGGATCGGAAGTTTCATCGGTCAATTCGAAGGGTCGACGAAAGTCGATGCTCCTCTCCCTCGAAAGGAGAGGTTGGGTGAGCTGATTCCCGGGGCCCACCATTCCGAGCCCGACGCACGAGCGGGGTGTATTCCAAGCCCGACGCGTCCATTCCGAGCCCGAAGCGCAAGCGAGGGAGTAGCGTCCGCGCCAGAGTTTACCCGCCACGGCGGGTGCCGGCCGGCGTCCCCTTCTTCGTCGCTACGTGGCTTCGTGGCTGCGTCGCTTTCGCCATGCCCAAGGGGGTCAAACGCAAACAAAGGCACACACCCGCGTTTTTTCGCTTGAAACGGGGGATGAAACCGGAACAAACCGAAACGGGTAGCGTCCGTGCCTGAGTTTACCCGCCGCGGCGGGGTGGCTCCCCGCTTTGAGCATATGGGAATTGGGCTTGCTCGCCGTTCTACTTCATCGCCCTTACGAACTGCATAAAATCTCCGTCAATTCGTCCTTCCAATTCCGACCTTGAGCCTGGACCTTCGTCGAGAATCTGAAAGCGAAAGACGTGGTCTTTGAAATCCTCGGCGAGTTTCTGCCCCGTAGCGCGCCGACAGAAGAATCCGAAGCGCGTGGCGCCGTGGCTGTCGAGTCGGTCGCGTGAAGCTCAGATCAGAAAGCGTTGGCAATCGCTCGAATATCGCACAACTTCGCCGCAAGGATCTTGTCCGGCCCGCTGGATCGAACGAAGGACAGGATCACGGAAGATGGCGCGCGAACGCCGGCCCGACGCACACGATCCACGGCTTGTTGTTCCAAATCGGTCGCAGGGCGTTGCGGAAACTTCGCATGGGCTTCCGGCGAGTTGAAGTCGTACCAGAACAACAGATCGTTCGACATGCTCGCTCTCTTCATTCGCGTTCAATTACGATGCTCATGAAATAATTTTGCGATCACGCGCGTTCTCCGCAGAGTGTCCTCATTCGTAGTCTGGTGGATCGAGAAGCCGCTGAAGGCGCATGGCAAGCTTGTCAGCATCACGCATTTGACACTCCCACACCACCAGCACGCGCCAGCCTAAACGGCGAAGCCGCGCACGTGTTCGTCGATCGCGCTTGGCGTTGGCTTCGAGCTTGGCACGCCAGAAGTCGTGCCAAGTGCGGGGAATAACGCGCCCAAGATGACACGCGTGGCGGTGCCAGTAGCATCCATGAACGAGCACGACCGCGCGTCGTGAAGCGAATACGAGGTCCGGCCGACCTGGAAGGGCGCGCCCTTGCAATCGATAGCGGTATCCCATCAAGCTCAGGACGCGACGCACGATCATTTCCGGGCCGGTATCCCTCCCGCGTATCGCGGCCATGCAACGGGAACGTTGTTCGGGCGTAAGAACATCCACGGTCAGACCTTCACCAGCGCCAGTGCCCAATCGATGAAATCGGACACGCGCACGAGCTTCACGCCCTCAACCTTCGGATAGTCCTTATGCAGTGCTTCGGGCACAATCAGCGTCACCTTGGCCCTGGTCATCTGTTTCAGCTGCTTCTCGGAAATGCCGCGCTGCATGGTCAGGAGATGCTTGCGCGTGATTCCCTCGCCTTCGTGCAGCACCTGCCGCCAACGGTCCTTGCAGGTCGTCTTAACACCTAGAAGGCAGAGCCGGTCGCGCGGATACTTTTTATCCAAGTACGCCGCGACGCTCGGAATCAAAATGTCGGGCTCACCCTCAACCTCGCTAGGGCGTGCAGTGTATGGGATCTTCGCCTCGGTCAGGATGTGTTCGACATGGTTTTCCAGCGACCAGCCCGCGCGAGACTTGCGCCGATTCATGATACTTGACGCGGTTCTGAGGAAGTCATCAACGGACTTGAATGGGCCCTGCTATGCTGCTTCGACGTTCACGACCCGCTCAATCGCGGATTCGACCAACTGGTTCAGCAGCTCTTTACCGAGTGTCGTCCACATCGCTTCTGCGATGGCGTCCCACACGTCGTAGAGATGAGGCAGCTCGCCGCCCCACGTCGCGGTCGTCCCGTGCTTCACTCGGAATCGTTCCATAATCTCGCCCGCCTCGGCGATCTGCATGATCACGCCCACCCAGCCTTCATACTCCTCGGTGAGAGCGTCAAAACGGTCCTTGTCGGTTGTTGCGTCCGATTGCACGGCCTCGGTTTGCCCGGAGACCCCGACTGCGTGCCCGCCTTTCTGCATCAACGCCTTGGGCGTTTCCGCCGCGAAGCGCTGAGCTTTCCTAACCAACATGAACCCGAGACGCGCGCCAAAATCCCGCGTTTCAGTTCGTAGATCGAGTCCGCAGACTCGACATTTTCGCGAAACGATCGCCGAAGCGCCGAGCATTCCTGCTGAACAGGATGGTGGTCAAAGCGACGACGCCAGGCATTCGCAATCGGGAACCAGGTTGTCCCGTACGCGGCAAACGGAGCGCGGAGCACCGCGCACGCCAATTTCAGAAATACTCAACTTTTTCAACCCCCGCGATGTATGCGGAATGCGCCTGAAAAACCTGAAAAAAACGCGCTCTCGCAGCCCAATCGCCGGATCGCCCGGATTGAAAACACGCTTGTCTGCCATGCCCGCCAAATGGCCGGCCCGGACGCGGCGCGGCGGAGGGGCGTTTCCATCCGGCAGCGGCGCCGGACGCGACTGCCTCGTTTGCGCTTCGGGCTCGGAAAAAAAACCGGTGCCACGGCAGCCGGTGCAACACCAAACGTGCAGAACGCCCATCTAAATCGCCGTTTATCTAATGGGGAGTCGCGTTCGAGCCTCCTAGACTCTCACGGCGCTTTTTGCGAAAGGGTGAAACTATGAACCGCGTGTTTTTGTTTGGCGTGTCGGTGTCGCTGCTGGCGTCGGCGGGGTTGGGCTGCGGCGGCGGGGGACACGATCACGAGTATGACTACGAATACGATCACGACGTCGACTACGACGACGATGGGCCGCGCGGCGCCGTCATCTACGAAGAGCATCGGTACTATCCCGATCGCGGGCCGTACTATTATCGCCACGATCATCGGCCGGGGCACCGGCGTTATTACCGGCCCACGCCGCACTACAGCCATCCGCAGCATTCGCGCGGGCCGCGTCGGGATCATCACGTCGATGCCGGGCGACAGCGGGCGCAGAACAAGGACGGCGGCGTGCGGCATCGCAGCCGTGGCGATGGCGATCATGATCGCGGGCGAAGCACGGAGCGGCGCGGCGGTCGATCGGGCCGCGGGGGTGATGGGGATGGGCGGCGGAGACGGGGCGGCGGCGACTAAACGACGAAGAGTCAAAAGTCGAGAGTCGAAAATCGAAAGTCGAAACCTGAATGCAGGGCCGCACCGGCGATTGGCCGGTGCCACATGTGCGTCGTGGTTGGATTCTTTGCGAGAAGGGATTCTCGCTTCAGGGTCGAAGATCGAATCGACCGCTATCTTGGATCAAGATCCTCTCGCGCAGTCGAGCGCCCGGACTGGAACAACGGGCGCCGGACCGACACGGACCGGCTCGCAATGGCCTTGCGATTTTCTGGGCAACATCACATCACGGTGAAGTAGACCGAGGCGGCGTAGTCGAACATTTCGGGTGACAGGACCGCGTCACGGCCCGTGTACAGGCAGCGGTTCTTCACTTGCAGCATCAGGTCGCGCGGCTGGCAGCAGCGGAACGGGCGGCCGGTCTTCTTGTAATAGGTTTCGATGAGGTATTCGATGGCCTGCCGCGAGGGGTCGTCGAGCTCGAAGCCGACGCCGGGGGCGACGAAGTCGAAGAGCTGGCGATACTGAGCCTCGGTCGGATCGGGCACGTTGATCTTGTAGGGAATTCGGCGGAGGAAGGCGTCGTCGCACAGGTCTTTCGGCTCCAGGTTCGTCGAGAAGATGATGAGCTGGTCGAAGGGTACCTGCAGTTTCTTGCCGTTGGGCATCGTCAGAAAGTCGTAGCGCTTTTCGAGCGGCACGATCCAGCGGTTGAGCAGTTCGACCGGGCGCATGCGCTGGCGGCCGAAGTCGTCGATAACCAGCGTGCCGCAGTTCGACTTGAGCTGGACGGGCGCCTCGCAGACGCGGCTGGTCTCGTTGTACTGGATTTCGAGCGTCTCCATGGTCAGCTCGCCGCCGACGATGATGGTGGGCCGCTGGACCTTGAGCCAGCGCTGATCGATTTTGTCCTTCTTGAGGATCGATTCGTTACGCTGCTCGGCGATGACGTGGTTGGCCGCGTCGAAGAGCTTGATGATGAAGCCGTCGCAGATGAGGCACTTGGGGAGATAGATGCTGTCGCCGAAGCAGCGGGTGATGCGCTCGGCGATGCTGGTCTTGCCGTTGCCGGGATAGCCGTAGAGGAACATGCCGCGGCCGGAGTTGATCGCGGGGCCGAGGATCTCGAACATTTCCGCGCTGACGAGCAGATCGCTGAAGGCGCGGCGGAGGTCGTCTTCGCGCGGATGGCAGGCGGTGATGGTCTGGGCGCGCATGGCGGCGATGTATTGATCGACGGGCACGGGCGCGGGGCCGACGTACATGGACTCGCGCATGAAGCGCTGGGCGCGGTCCATGCCGGCGTCGGTGAGGCGATAGGTGAAGTCGCCCATGGCGGCGGCGCCGACGTGGACGACGATCTGCTGCTGCTTGAGCATGGCAAGGTATTCGATGATCGGCTCGCCGGGAAGGCACAGCTCGGTGGCGATCTGGCCGCCGGTGGCGGAGCCGACGCCGGCGAGATATTTGAGCATGAGTGATTCGACGACGCCGGTGTCGAGGCCGGCTTCGTTGAAGGTTCGCACCGGCCGCGGATACCACGCGGAGGGGACTTCGACGAGGCCCTGCTTACTGTCGGGCACGAACGTTTGCGAGACGGTTTTGACGGGGGCCTGGACGCTCATGGGATACCCTTTCGGTGGCCGGTTCTTTGGATGAAAAGCCGTAAGAGAATCGGATTAAGAGAAGGGCGTCTTGATAGATTGGCGGCGCGTTGGATGGGTGACGGTCCGCCGCCCCTTTGGGGCGGACTCATGCGCGAGGGATCGATCCCACGGGTTCCGCTTCGCTCCACCCGTGGCTACAGCCTGTCGCCCCCTTTGGGGCTAGTGGTGGGGGCGATAAGGATGAGCTGGCAACGCGCTACTTACGATTGCTTTCTCGCGCGGAAGTGTGACCGCTTCCTTACGGGCGCGGCTCTGATGGCAAGGGCTTATAATCGGCGGGCATGAGCAGTCTTGACTATCGGACGGCGGGAGAGTCGCACGGCAGGGCGGTGATTGCGTTGATCGAGGGCCTGCCGGCGGGGCTGCCGGTGGACGTGGGTGCGATCAACGCGGCACTGTTGCGGCGGCAGGGGGGATTCGGGCGCAGTGCGCGGATGAAGATCGAGCGGGATGAGGTTGAGATCTTGAGCGGGGTTCGGGCGGGGGTGACGATCGGGTCGCCGTTGACGCTGCAGATTGCGAACAAGGACGTGCGGCTGGATTCGGCGCCGGCGGTGCATCGGCCGCGGCCGGGACATGCGGATTTCGCGGGGGCGATGAAGTATCTGACGACGGATTGCCGCGAGGTGCTGGAACGGGCGAGCGCGCGGGAGACGGCGGGACGGGTCGCGGCGGGGGCGGTGGCGAAGCTGCTGCTGGAGCGGTTTGGGATTCGGGCGATCGGGTATGTGGTGCGGATTGGGGATGTTGACGGGACGGTTATTGGCGAGGTGATGAGGGACGAGGAGTTATCGCAACGACGAGGTGCGAGCGAGGTCTATTGCCCGGATGCCGGGGCGTCGGCACAGATGGTTGATGAGATTGGGAAGGCGCGGGCAGACAAGGACACGCTGGGCGGCGTGGTGGAAGTGCGTGTCACGGGCGTGCCACCGGGACTGGGAAGTGTCATGCGATGGCAGGACAAGCTGGACGGGCGGATTCTGGGGGCGGTGGGGTCGATTCAGGCGATCAAGGGGGTGGAGATCGGGCTGGGGTTCGAATGCGCGGAACGGCCGGGGAGCCGAGTTCATGATGAGATGGAGTTTGAGGAATCGTCGCGAGATGGCCCGGCCCTGGGTTTTCGGCGGCGCACGAACAATGCCGGCGGTCTGGAGGGCGGAATGACGAACGGGATGCCGATCGTGGTGCGGGCGGCGATGAAGCCGATCAGCACGCTGCTGAAAGGGCTGGATAGTGTCAATATGGAGACACTAAGGGCTGAGCGTAGCGATTACGAGCGGAGCGACATCTGTGCCGTGCCGGCGGCAAGCGTGGTGGCGGAGCACGTGGTGGCTTTTGAAGTGGCGCGGGCGTTTCTTGAGAAGTTCGGCGGAGACACGATTGGAGAAGTCGAGGCCGGTTACAAATATTATTTGGCGGCGGCGCGGGCGCTGCCGACCGGGCTGGATCGTGAGTGATCCGGCGTAAGGTGGGTCGATAAGGCTGACCCACCCTACGGGTTCCTGTTAGATCGGTTCGTCGCGGACGTTGTAGAGTGCCATGAACAAGTCTCGATTGCTCATACTGCTGGCGGCCGTTGTTGTGTCATTGGGGTCGCTGGTGCTGACCTCGGCGTACGCCATTCATTTGCGGAGCGAGGGTTACCGCCGGGAGGTCGAGCAGGACCTATCCGGGTTCTTTCAGTTGCCGTGCGAAGTGGGGGGCATTCGGGGCAAGACGTTTTCAAGCCGGGAGTTTCAAGACGTCGTGATTCATCTCCCTGACCGGCGCGACCAGGTCTTCGCTTGCCAGCGCGCTATCTGGCACGAAGACTTGATCGAAGGACGACCGACGCAACGGCTGGAGCTGTCAAACGGGGTGCTCCATTTGGGGTCGGATCGTTGGCAACATGGCGACTATCACACGGTCTTCGAGTCGGGGCTGGGTCACGATTTCGCGGCAATGAAACTTGGACGAGTTCATCTGGCGGACTTCAAAGTGGCGTTCCAACGGCAGGAATTTGTTCTGGAATGCGGCGGCGTCGTCGGTGAAGTGGACTTTCAGGGGCAGGAGGAGGGCACTGCCCGGCTAGAGGCATTCGAGCTGAATGGAATGCCTGTGCGCGAGGGTGTGTCGATCGTTGCTCGCTTTTCGCTGCGCAAGGGTGTGGACGTGAAGGACGTCACGCTGGAACTCCCGGAAGTTCCGCTGTCGAAGATCGGCCTGGAGTCGGCGCTCTCGGGCGAAATCACCCAGGGCAGCTTCGCGGGAACGGTTCGCTACACAAGTCCGAAGGACGAGGATGCGCCCGAGGTTTGGCTCAGCGGGAAATTGCAGGATTCGAAGTTATCGGAACTGTCCCGCAGGCTTCCATTCGGTCCGTTTGAGGGAACCTTATCGGTCCGTATCGAAGAAGCGCGCGTCGCGAAAGGGATGCTCACCGATTTGCGCGGCCGCGGCGAAGTTCACGATCTGTCATTCGCACCGTTCGCGGCGTTACTTGGCGTGGCGCGTCTTTCGGGCCGGGCGAGCTTTGATCTCAATCCGGTGGACATCTCGCGTGGAACAATTCACAAGCTGGAAATCGAAGGTGAGATCGAAGAGGTCTCTTTGGAGGAGGTCTTGCGTGCGCTGGGAAAGGGAACCGCGACGGGTCGAGCCATCATCCGGGTCAACCATATCGATATTGTCGAGAACGCGGTGAAATCGGCTGATATTGAGCTCAACATCGTGCCACCGGCAGGACAGCCCGGGCTGGTGAGTCGGACGCTGATTCTTGACGCGGCGGAGCGGTTCTTCGATTTTACATGGCCTTCGTCGTTGCCGCAGGGTATTCTACCGGAACAGTTGGAATACGTGGAATGCGGCGTGCGATTCATGGTGCGGGATAGCCGCCTTCGGTTGATGGGCACGCATGGCGTGGATAATGACACGGTTTTGACCATCCAGATTTTCGGTCAGCGGCTGGGTGTGGTCAAGGCGCCAGCTACGACCTACGACCTGACGCCGTTTATCGAGCGGGGCCTGTCACGGCTGCGATCCTATGACTCGAAGCGGATGAAGGAATGGCTGCGAACGGGCGGCCGTCAGCCGGGCTGACGACGCGGTTGCACGTGTCGCCGCGGCACTCGTCAGCAACCGGCGGGTGCAAAATGAGGCGCTGGCACGGGCTTGACATTGCCGAATGTTCGTACGAGACTTCGCGAACCGGGCCGGTTTAAGACACCCGTAGAGACAGGTTGCGGGAATGTACTGGGATTTTGAAGGCTTCTTTCGCGAGGCGGATCAACGTGCAAGACCCATCGACGTTGGGATTGCGCAGCACGAAAGGGCAAGATTCCTTCGGATTACTTCGACGGGTTACGCCGTCACTTCGTGACAGTGACGAAACGCCCCGGACACTTTTTTAAGGGAGGGCTTACATGGCGAGAACACTTCTCGTCGATGGCGAGCATCTGACACGATTGATGAAGCTTTGCCGATCGATTCACCAAAGTGGAGGCGCGTCGCTCCAACAGCTTCAGGGAAAACTGAAGACGTCGCGGCGGACGGTGTTTCGCGATTTGAGCGCGCTGCAGCAATTCGGGATCGACGTGAATTCGACCTCGAAGGGGTACCAGATCAAGCAAAACCCCGCTGTATGCAAGAAGCAGATTGCGACTCGATACGAGCGCGATCTGGGCGAGCTGCTTCGAAACAGCCTGAAGTAAACGCCAAAGCGTTGAGACTCGTCCGAAAAGCGGGCGGGGCAGTCGGTTGCAAGGGATAGGAACACGCCCCCCGACGGGGGGAAGGCCCGGTGGCCCTCACGGTACCAACGCGGCGCAACCGCCTCTTCGAAAGGCGTAGACTCAGGCGATTTCGACGAATTTACGAATCGAGACTTCAAGGTCGTCGATGCGTCTTGCCTTGGACAGATCGAACGGGAGAAACGTCCCGTGGCTGTGGTTGCTCGCCAGAATGATGAGGCGATCGAACAGCACGGCGAAGCCCATTTCCTGGGGTTGATGTCCGAGGAGAAAGACGTCGACGTCCAGGGTGCGCGCCAAGTCGTCGAGTTGCTGAGGCGTCTGGCGCCGCCCCCACACCAGATTGAAAATGGAGCGGTTGCCGCGCAGATCGTCGAGGGTCGGCGCGCGCTGGAAGATGCCGGCGTCGAACTGGTCCATGTCCTGCGCGTTGGGCAGTGAGTGCGACATCCATACGCGATTGGGGGTGCGGACTGCGAGCGGAAAACTGGCGATGAACTCATTGATCGCGTGCAGCACTGAACGACCAGGGTCGCCTCCATAGGCGGCGAGGACCGCCGAGTTGAATTCCTCGATGACCACGCGTCCATTCTTCGCGATGAGATAGCCGGTCAGTTGAGCCAGTTCGTGATTCGACTGTAGAAAGTGGACTTGGTCGGGGAAGTCGCACTTGTATTGAGCGGCTTTGAGCAGCAGGTGGTGCGACGTATCCACGTCGGAACGGGCGACGAGGTCGGCGTGGATCAGCTCGTGCAAAATGACGTGCCGCGCGGGCGCTCGATCGAGCATGGCGTATTTCTGCAGTTTTTCAAAATTGCGCTCGTGACCGTGAAGGTCGCCGGTCATGACGACCTGACCGTAGGCGGGAAGGTGCAACACGCTGCCGCGCAGGTGGAGCTCCTCGCGATTGAGCCGGGCCGCCTGTTGAAACGTGCGAATGGCGGCATCGGCATCGTATTTTGATTTTGAAGCGAAAGTCATCGTGCGATCATCCATGGCGGGATGCACCCGGGGTCCCGCAGTCAGTTTTCAATGTCGGAAGGGGCGGCTGCCGAGCGCGCGGCACTCGGAGCGGCCTGCTCGTTCTTGCCCCGGGCGGGCGGAGGAAGGAAGGCGCCGAGCCGGGCGAGCACATCCTTCATCGTCCTGGGCCGATCGGCCCGATTGTGTTCACAGCATTCCATGATGAGTCGCGACAGGTCCCGCGGCACGTCCTGATTTATCGTCGCGGGTTCCGGCGAGGGAGCCGCTTTTCGCGGTTCGGCTTTCTTTTTTCCTTTTGCGAGGACGGTCGCGAAGGTCTGGCCGGTCAGCGCCCAATAGAGCGTAGCGCCAAAGTTGAAAATATCCGTTTGCGGCGTGAGCTCGAGTCGCTCGACCTGCTCGGGGGCTATGTAGTCCGGAGTGCCCTGGATTCGGGGTTTGCGGAACCCAATCTCACAACACTGGCCGAAGTCGATGATTCGCACGTCCCCCTTGTATGCCAGCAGAATATTGTTGGGCTTGATGTCCGCGTGAAGAAATCCTTCGTCGTGCATGGCCTGGAGACCGTCGCCGACGCGTAGAAATATTTCCACGGTTCTTTCGAGCCGGGCGGGGCGCGCCTTGTCGAGGCTGGTTCCATCGACAAATTCCATGAAAACCTGGATTTCCACCAGACGCAGGAGCTTCCGAATCCGCTTCAGCTCGAACGCTTTGCGAAGGGTCGGGTGCCGCATTTTGGCGGCGATGTTGTATTCGTTGATTGCCTGATCGAGGTAACGGGTGTCTTCGCCGGCTTCGCGCAGAACGCGTTTCACCGCGAAGACCTGTCCGGTTGATGGATGGACCACTTGATACACTTGCGAGCGAGCGCCCTCGCCAAGCTTGGAGAGAATGTTGTAACCGGAAACGACATCCGCCACGTGTACTCGACCAGATTTCGCGCCTGCCGGGTGGGCATTTGGAGCAACGCACACAGGTACATCTAAGCCATAAGACGAAGGCAATCTTAGGTAGGGCGCGCGGCGTGGTCAAGATTGGGCGGCGCCTCCGGATTGGCGCTGATTTGGAGGGGCGTAGGCCACGCATTGGCAAGGCAATCACGGCGCTTCCCGGTTGCTATTCGAGGTCGCCGTCGCGCAGGGATGGAAGGCTGTTGCTTTGGGGTCGCGTCAAGCGATTTTTGCGCCGGGCGGGGGAAGCAAGGACGAATTTCGTCGTTGACGAAATCGACAGGGTTGGCGAGCGACGTTTTATCAGACGGGTCCCGCGGACGCGTCGCACAATTTCTCGAGATTCTCTTGCTACTGATTCGCGCGTCAGGCAAGGCCGATATTTGAGAGTGCCCAGGTCAAGCGCGACCGTGAATTTCCCGGGAGGTTGGTCATGAGCGTTAGAAACGTCGCATTATTTTCTTTTGCCGGGTTCGCCGTTGCCGCGGCTGCGGCGCCTGCTGAAGCGCAGTTCGGGGGCCTGCAGCGCACTCTGTTTCGCAATCTGGGATTCGGCCTCGAACCGGACCTGATTTCGACGCCGCAGAACGGACCGCTCTTCAACTTCAACAACTTTCACCAGCGGCTCGAATACGATCGCGTGGCTGACGGATACTCCTACGAGTTCTACCGATTCTTCGGGGAGGACTCCTATGGCGAAGATACGTTTCTCGATCTAGGCGCATTCAAGCTGGAGCTGACGCCCGACCTGACGCTGAATCAATCTCAGCAGACGGGATTTCACGGTCGCGTCGGCTACTCGACACGTACGATTCCCGAAGTCCATTTCCTCGCGGAAACCGGCCAGCGGGCTTTCAATCAGTTCAGCGGCGTGTCGACTTTCAGCAAGGAACCGATTCGCTATGTCGCCACGCTCGATGCAGGCGTTCAGAAATACGAATGGACCGGCAACATGCAGATCGACAGCGAGGGCTCGATCAACGCGCTGGGGTTCTACGATTTCAATCTCCGGCTGGTGAACGTGGGCGGCTTCACGGCCGACGGCGTGCTGGTGGAGGATGAGCAGGTTACGGATTTTGACACGGGACCGATCGACCTATCCGGGCACATCGGCCTGGATTTGATCGGAAGCCTGCTGCAGGCGGACGGAAACGATCTGGCGGCGGCGCCGCCGCGAATCTTCTCGGCGGCGGCTCAGAAAGAGCGCACGGCCGACGAGTTGATGGGTGCAATGAAGGAAGGCGAGAAGCTGACGGAGGAAGAAGTCCAGTTCATGATCGAGCAGATGTTCATCCAGGCGTTCATGGATGATCCGATCGGATTCTTTTTGAATGGTCCGCAGGCGGCGCTCTCTCAAATTGAAGGCTTGGAGATCGAGATGTCACCCGCTGGACCCGAGGCAGGCGACGCGCCCACGGATTCGCCGGAAGCCGTTCCGGAGCCGGGCACGCTGCTGCTCATTGGTCTTACGGTCACACTGGCGGTTCTCATCCGCAAGCGAGGCGGATTGGCTTTGCCGGCGCTCTCATAACTCCACTTCGGGCCCGGATTACACGGGCGGCTCAGCAGAGCCGGCTGCCCGACGGGCGCGCGACTGATGCGAGTGTCGGCACCATGAGGAATTTTCTGAGCGAGACAAGCCGCAAGCGCTCGTGGAATTCGCCGGGTGAGCCGAATAGACTTAGATAGACGCTCGGTCGACGGTGATCGGAACTCACCGGCGTGCCGGGCCTTTATTCTTGATGAGAGGCTTGCGCCGGATCGCGCGGCGCCGTTGAAGCACCGATGAATTCCGAACGCCCCACCAGCCCGCTCAGAGACGTCGAGGCGCACCGCGCCGAGATGCCGATTACCCGTCACCACAATTTCATGAATCACGCGGCGGTATGCCCGATCTCCGGCCCGGCGGCGGCGGCGCTGAAGCGCTACGCCGACGAGGCGGCGGATCACGGGCACACGCTGGGCGGCCTCTACCCGGAAACGAAGCGGGTGCGCCAGCTTTCGGCGAAATTGCTGCACTGTCATCCCGAGGAAGTGACGTTCGTGTCGAACACGAGCCAGGGGCTGTCTTACGTCGCCAATGGCCTGCAGTTTTCACGGGGCGACAACATTGTGACCACGGGCGTGGAGTTTCCGGCGAACATTTATCCGTGGATGCACCTGCGGCAGCAGGGCGTGCAGCTCAAGATGGTGCCCGAGGACAAGGGCCGGGTGCCGCTCGAACGGCTCGTCGAGCTGATCGACGATCGCACGCGGATCGTGACGGTTTCGTCGGTGCAGTATGGCAGCGGGTTCCGCACCGATCTGGCGACGCTCGGCGGGATATGCCAGGACCGCGGCGTGCTGTTTTGCGTGGATGCGATTCAGTCGCTCGGGTGCATTCCCATCGACGTGCGGGCAATGAAGATTGATTTTCTTTCCGCCGACGGGCACAAGTGGCTGCTCGGTCCCGAGGGCGCCGGCATTTTTTATTGCCGCCACGAGCTGCTGGGGCTGTTGCGGCCGTCAAGCGTGGGCTGGATGAGCGTGAAGGCGCCGATGAATCTGGGACCATACAGCATGGACTTCCGCGACGATGCGCGGCGGTTCGACAGCGGGAGCTACAACATTGCGGGGTTGTGGGCGCTGGGCGCCTCGCTCGAATGGCTGATGCAGATCGGCATCGACAACATCTGGGAACGCGTGCGATTCCTGACCGATCGGCTGGTGAAAGGGGTTCGGGAAAAGGGCTATCGCGTAGTCAGCTCGCGGGAGGCGGGCGAGGAGAGCGGGATCGTCGCGTTCGTGTCGGATCAGCACGATCACACGCGTCTAGTCAATCATTTGTTGCAGGAATATCGCACGGTGGTGGCGGCGCGGCTGGGCCGGATTCGGGTGAGTCCTCATTTCTACAACACGGAAGAGGAAATCGATCAATTGATCGAGCATCTTCCGGGGCACTAAATCCAAGAAATACATCATCCGCACGGATGCGAATCGCGGCTAAGATCGTTCAATCGATGTCGCCGGTCGCCGGGACGAGCGCGGATGACTCCGTCCGCCGGGACGGCGGACGCTACGTCGCGCATGGGTGATGGCATTCAATGAACTTTTCGATCTGGTCTGCCCTCTGGACCTGTTACTATCTGGTCGTCATTCTGGCGGTGGAGAACATTCTGCGCACCAAGCGCGAGCCGCGCGGCATGATCGCGTGGATTCTCGCGATGATCTTCCTGCCGTTCGTCGGCATGATCGCCTACATGCTGGTGGGGCCGGTGCCGATGCAGCGGAAGGTGCGGCGGCGCGTGTCGCGGCGGCGGCTGATCGCGGCGGCGCTCGCCGAAAAGAAGGCGATGCTGGCGGACCGGCACAACGTGGGCGATCCGGCCGTGTTGGACCAGCGGACGCGCGGGCTGGTCAATCTGGCCGGCAAGCTGAGCGACGCCGTGGTGACACGCGACAACGGCGTCATCGTGCATCACGATCCGGAGAAGGCGTTTCTCAATCACTCGCTCGCGATTGAGGCGGCCGAGCATCACGTTCACATGGAGTATTACATCTACCGGCCGGACGATACAGGCTGCGCGATGTGCGCCCTGCTGGAAGAAAAGGTGAAGCAGGGGGTGGAGGTGCGGCTGCTGCTCGATGCCGTCGGTTGCTGGGCGTTGCCGCGGCGCTTCGTGCGGGAGATGAAGGCCAAGGGCATTCAGGTGGAGTTTTTTCTGCCGTGGGGGTTCACGACGCGGCGATTTCAACTGAATTGCCGCAATCACCGGAAGATGACGGTGGTCGACGGCAAACGGGCGTTCACCGGAAGCAAGAACATCGCGGACGAGTACCTCGGTCGAAAGAAAAAGCTGGGCCCCTGGCGCGACACTTACATGGAGATGCAGGGGCCGTGCGTGCTGCAGATGCAGGGGGTCTTTGTTGAAGATTGGCATTTTGCGACGAAGCAGGATTTGTCCGCGGCGACGTATTTTCCTCCGCCCGAGGTGGCGGGCAATCAGGTGATTCAGGTGGTGCCCAGCGGGCCGGATGGGCGCAGCGACGTGATGCACCAGCTCCTGAACGCGGCGGTGGCGGATGCCGACAAGTCGGTTTCGATCGTGACGCCGTATTTCGTGCCGGATCGGGCCATGCTGCTGGCACTGACCGGGGCGGCGTATCGCGGATTGTCGGTGAAGCTGCTGCTGCCGTCGAAGTCGGACAACTGGCTGGTGCTCTGGGCGGGTCGGACGTTTTATGAGGACTTGCTGGAAGCCGGCGTCGAGCTTTACGAATATGACGGGGGCATGATCCATTCCAAACAGGTGGTGGTCGATCAGCGTTGGGCGATGGTGGGGTCAGCCAACATGGACGTGCGGAGCTTTCAGTTGAATTTCGAGTTGACGTGCATTCTGTACGACAAGCTGGTGGCGGAGTATCTGCAACAGGATTGCGAGCAGCTCTGCGCGAAGGCGCGGCGGATCGACAAGGCGTACTTCAAGGATCTTTCCTATCCGCAGACGCTGGCGGCGGGGCTGGCGCGGCTGGCAACGCCGATTCTGTAACGACATCTGGCGATTTAGTGATTTGGCGATCTGGCGCTCTTGTAGGCCAGTCCGAGCTACGTCTTAGACGCATTGCCCAACTACAAGCAGCGCTGTTCAATACCCCGACTAAACGGGTGTGCTACCGTTGCGCGCGGCGTCCCCATTTTCGTAATCCATGCCGACGCAACGGCCGTCGGCATAGCACCCGATGCACGGAGGTTGCGAGATGGACGTTGTTGGTGTGGCGAAGGTGGTTCCAAGCGAGCTGGGAATACGCGAGCTGATCGGGCGGGCGCAGCGGTGCGAGACGCTGCCGGAGATCGAGCCGTATCTGCCTTATCGCAACTTCGGCGACATGTGGCGGCGGCAGGTGGGCGACGGGCCGGACCGGCCGTGGATGACGTATTATCCGTGCGCATCGAGTGACGAAGAGCCGGCATCCTACACGTATGGGCAGTTTTCAGAATTGATCGACCGGGTCGCGGTTCATCTGCAGCGGCGGTATGGGATCGGCGCGGGGTCTTCGGTCGCGACGCTGACGATCAATGAGCCGCTGACCGTGGCGATTTATTTCGCGGCGTGGCGGCTGGGGGCGCGGGTGGTGCCGATCAATCCGGGAGAGGCGGACGAGCGAGTCGGCTACATCGTGGAGAATTCCGAGGCGACGGTGCTGATCGCGCATCGCGGGTGCCGGGAGGACTACACTGGCGTGGAGAGCCGGCCGGCATCGACGGTTCAGCGGGCGATGGTGGGCTTGCGCGAGTGCGGCGGAGTGGTTTTGCCGGGTTGGAATGATTTTGAGTCAGAGTTGGCCGGCGTGACCGGCACGGGGCCGGGCGCGCCCGGGCTTTCGCCGCTGGAAAGCGTGACGTGGGAGGCCGAGGCGCTGGTGGTGTATACCAGCGGGACGACGGGCAACCCCAAGGGCGTGGTGCTGAACCAGAAGCAGATGTTCGCGGATGCGTACGCGATTTCGGCGTGGCATGGGGTGGACGCGCACACGGTGATGATGAACGTGCTGCCGATTCACCATGTGAACGGAATCATTGTCACGCTGGTGACGCCGTGCTTCGCGGGTGCGCAGGTGGTGGTGAATCGGCGATTCCGGAGCCAGGGGTTCTGGAACAAGCTGGAGCGGCACGACGTGGCCATCGTCAGCGTGGTGCCGACGCTGTTGCAGTTCCTGATTGACGCGGATGAGGAGCTGGATGTCGAGCGAATTCCATCGTTCAGGCATTTCATCTGCGGGGCCGGGCCGCTGTCGGTGGAGTTGGCGCGGGACTTTCAGGACCAATTCGGGCTGAAAATCATGCACGGTTACGGCCTGTCGGAGACGGTTTGTTATTCGTGCTTTCTGCCGACGGACCTGGAGTGGCACGAGCACTGCGCCTGGATGTACGACCACGGCTATCCCTCCATCGGCGTGCCGGTGACGACCAACGAGATGGCGATTCACGATGCCAATGGAGAGGCACAGCCCGACGGCCGGAAGGGCGAGATCGTCATCCGCGGCCACAACGTCATGTGCGGCTATTTCAAGAATCCCGAGGCCAACGCGACGGCCTTCGCCCACGGCTGGTTCCGCAGCGGGGACGAGGGGTTCAAGCAGCGCGGCGACGACGGGCTGGATTATTTCTTCATCACCGGGCGGATCAAGGATCTGATCATCCGTGGCGGGATCAACATTTCACCGTTCGAGATCGACGAGGTGCTCAACTCCATGCCGGGCATTCGCGTGGGGCTGGCCGTCGGTTTCGAGAATCGGTACTACGGCGAGGAGGTGGGGGCGTATGTGCAGGTGCAGTCCGGCGAGACGCTGACCGAAGCGGTGGTGATCGAATATTGCCGCGAGAAACTGGGCGGCTCGAAATGCCCGAAAGTGGTGATTTTCGGAGATGACATTCCGGTGACATCGACGGGCAAATACCAGCGCGGCAAGCTCAAGCATTTGTTCGAGCAGCATAAGGATCGACAGTTCAAGTGATCTGGCGATTAGGTGATTGCCACAACCACGGAACGGAATGCAATCCCAATGCATCTAGTTTATCTCGACGAGTCAGGGAACTCAGGCAATAACCTGAACGACTCGCAACAACCGGTCTTCGTGCTATGCGCGATGATCGTACCGGAAAATCAGTGGCTGAAGCTGGAGCGGGAACTGGCCGCTGCGGTGGACAAGCATTTTCCGCGGCCGCGCCCGAACAACTTCGAGGTCCATGGTACGGAGCTGCGGACGGCCAGAGGTTTCTGCAAGGGGATGAGCGTCGGAGCTCGCGTCGCATTTCGGGATGAATGGATGGACATTGCCGCCGAAAATGGCGTGAAGCTGATCCATCGGGCCATCGATAAGAAGCGCTACCAGAAATGGCTCCACGCGACCTTTGGTACAGGCGTCGTGATCAATCCTCACGTTGCCGCCTTTGCATCAGTTGCGCGGGTCGTGGATGACTATCTGAACGCATTGCCCGGTCCACCGCTCGGCATGTTCATCTCCGACGATAACAAGGAGATCGTCGCGGACGTTGAGAAATCCATCCGTGTGCTTCGCGGCACGGAAGGCACGCTGCGATTGAGCCAAATCATCGAGAAGGGTTTCTTTATCGATTCGGCGCACAGCTTGCCGTTGCAATTGTGCGACGTGTTTGCGCTGAGCCTTCGTAAACACGAAGAGATTAAGACTGGAAAAGATGGCAAGTCGGTCGATGAATCAGGTATCAAAAGGGCCCTCAGTCTGACCTATCGCGGCATTGAATCTCAGCGGGAGGTGGACGTGATCGCCTGGCTGACGCAGCAGCACAGCTAGCGCAATAAAGAAGCGACCAGGGGATAAAACCCAGAGTCGGTCGAAACCGGCTCAATCTGGCCGCTAAGGTAAGTATATCATGATTTTTGCGCAGTGGCGACACAAAATTCCAGCGCTCACGACTTGGCAATTTGACGGAATTGGCGATTTAGCGATTGAATTCCAAGCTCGAAGCGTTTGCCAGGGCGAAACAGCCGCCCCCGCGAGGAAGCGGTGGGGGCGTGTCGGGATCGCGGTATGAAATTTCGGCCGATCAGTCTGTGACCTGCCCCCACTTTATGTACCACCTGCTATGAGAGTCGTTGTCTGATCTTCACTCCCCCGCGTGCGGTGGGGCGGGCGCAGCGCAGCGAGGGAACGGAGATCAGGACCCGGGTCTCCCGAGTCCACTCAGTTGGCAGATGAATCGCCCATCCGGTCGAGGCGCGCGTCACAATTGAAATGAGGTAGAAGGGAATCAGGACTCACGATGGCCGGCTCACCTCTCTAGTCTGGTCCGAACCTGTGGCACATCGCTGACCGCTTCCTTAAGAGGCGCGGCTCTATTTTACGGGCCTTGCGCCCCTTCAATTTGCGCAGCAGTAACGCGCCCGGGCGATTTCCGGACGGACCGGGAACTGCGTTGCGCCTGCCTTCATGCGGCCGCCATTCCGCACCCGGCCTGGGCAAATTCGAATTCACAATCTCAAAAGCGGCTCCGAGAAAGAAACTTCGCCGGTCTCGGGCACATCGTCATGTCAGGTGATGGGGCATGTTCGCCGAATTGAGAATGGCGAATCCCGCGCTGCCGCCGGATTGGGACACGGCCGCGGATGCGTACGCCTTGTGGCCGGCCTGGCAGCGTCCCATATTCGAGGTTCAAACCATGTTGACGCAAACCATGTCCATGCCAAAGCGGTGGGGTGGAAGAGTCGGCGGTTGGGGAAGCGGTTGAATCAATCGAAGCGCAACTCGCGGAAATCGGCGCGCGGCCCAAGGCGCAGCCGACCGACTGGGCCGCAAAAGCCGCGGACGTTCATCGCTGGACCAAGATCGCGATCTTCGCGGGCCTGGTGCTCATCCCGATTCCGTTCGCCATCAACTTCCTGAGAAAAATGAGCGAGCCGGGTTTCGAGGTCACGGGCGCCACCATTGGGCGTTTTGCGGCGGGCATCATGCTCGTCGGCGGATTTATTTATTATGTCTTTGGCCGCAAGCATGGGCTCAAGATTGAGCGCATTGGCTTGCGCGATACGGCTCTGCGAGAACTGGCTTCGCGGATCCGATCGCTGCGATGCGGGGATTTTTCGAAAATCACGGGCGAAAGCGTCGGCACGCTGCCCTGGCTCGCCACCGAACTGGATTACGTGGTCGAGTGCGACCTATACGGGTCGTATCGCGGGCATCAGCTGGCGCTGCTGCGTTGCACCTACGTGGTGGACACCTCGCTGACCGGCCTCGAAACCTCCGTTGGAAAAATCGCCGCCAAAGTCATGTCGCACGTTCAGCATGAAGCGGTGCGCCGCCAGCAACTCGAAGCCGTCGTCTTCTTCGAAGCGACGGAAGCGCTTCCGGACGTTTTCGCCGCCGCGCGGAAGCAGCCGCTGGTCTGGTATTTCAAACGCGCGTTTCAGGCCTTCGGTCTTGAAGTGACGACCAGCGATTCTTACTGGCTGTCCAGCAGCGACGCCGCCTGCGCTCGGAAGTTCCTCGATTCACGGGCTGGCCGATTGCTGGCCACCCGCCCCAATGCAATGCTCCAGGTGCTGGGAGGTCATATCGCGGTCATTCCGCACACCTGGGACTTTCATCGCCCGGAGATGGCGACCGACGCCGACGAAATCCGTCAGAATCTGGACTGGGCCTGCGATTTGTATGAGGCACTCGCCCCCGGCAGTGCATCCGCCGCTGATCCAGATTCAGATTTCGAAATAGATAATGAGTCGGACAGAGAAACAGTTACCGGCGCACGACGCGCGCTCCACGACCGTATTTCTCGGGACCCCATTCGATCCGGGCCTGCCGCCGCATGGGATCATCCGGCAGCGGTCGTTCCGTCCCAGCGTGCCAAGGCGGGGCCGGTGCGCCGCATACTGTCCCTCACCTTCGGCTTTCTCTTGTTTGTCGCGGGCGGCATCGTTTCGCTCGCCATGTTGACCGGACCGTTGCAGGCCAGTCGCGCCGCCGACTGGCCCACGGTCGAAGGACGCGTCGACAAAGCCGAGGTGGGTGTCAGAGAGGGCCTGTCCACGCTCTATTTCGCGGACGTCGAGTACGACTTTACGGTCGCGGACCGGAACTTCCACGGCCGGCGCCTGACAATCGGACCGCCTGAAAAGGACGGAAACCGTGCGAACGTCGAGGCCGTTCTCGCCAACTACGCGGTAGGCCAGACCGTCAACGTTCACTACGATCCGGCCAACCCCGGCGAAGCGGTGCTTGAGCCGCGCCTTGCATCCGCGGGGATGCACATGGGTGTGTCGGCCTTCTTCGCCTTGATTGCCACCCTGGGTGGCTACCTCCTTTATCGTGGATTTCGCCGACCTCGCGTGCCGACGCTGACGGCCGCGTGGTGATTCTGGTTATCACCGCGTCGAGTCACACCGGACTATCGGAGAGGCCTTCGTCGGGATTTCCGCCGGTTCAATTTGAGCAATAGCAAGGGAAGCAAGCTCATCGTCGCGCCTGCCCCGCAGTCTATTCCGCAGAAATCGGGTGGCGGCGGGGCGTCTTCGGTGATGTCGAAGGCATCGCTCTCCGCTTCGGCAAGGCCGTCGGCCGTAGCGACCAGTGTGTAGCCCGTCCCGGCGGCGTTGACACGCAGGTCGTCGTCCACGTTCCAGGAAACCACGCCCGCCGCGGTTGGCTTGGTGAGGCTTGTGCCGACTTCGAGCGTTCCGTTGCCGGGATTTTCGCCCAGTGCCAGCGTCACGTCAGTCCCGTCGACGGCCACCAGGTTGTCAAAGGCGTCCCGGGTTTCGACGGCGATCAGCAGGTCCTCGCCCACCGCCGAGTCCACGGGCTGCTGCGTGATGACGAGGCGGTCGGGCGCGCCGGTCAGAATATCGAACGCGTCGCTTTCATCGGCCGCGCCGACGCCCGAAGCCAGAATGCGATACCCCGCCGCGGCCACTTCGATGCGCAGGTCATCGGTCGCATCCCAGGTCGCGACGCCGTTGACGGTTTCCTTGGTCAAGTCCGTGCCGACTTCGAGCGTGGCGGCGCCGGGGTTGACGCTCAGATCGAGCGTCACATCGACGGGCGTCTCGGTGTTAGTGTTGTCGAACGCGTCTCTCACCTCCACTGAAATCAGCAGGTCTTCGCCGGCGGTGGTGTTGACGGGCTGGTTCGTGATCGCCAGCCGGTCGGGATCGGCCGGCGTGATGTTGAATGCATCCGTTTCAACCGGCGCCCCCACCCCCGACGCAGTCAAACGGTAGCCGGTAAGCGACTTGTTGATGCGCAGGTTGTCCGCTTCGACCCACGAAGCGACGCCGTCGTCGGTGGTCTTCGTCAGCGAGGTATCGATCAGCAGCGGCCAGCCGCCGGGGTTGAGGGCGGAATCGAGCGTGACGTCGACGGGATCGTTTGTGACGAGATTGTCGCCGGCGTCAAAGACCGAGACGCTGACCAAAATCGGGCTGCCGGCGTCGGTGTCGACGGGCTGCACTGTGATCTCTAGGTGGTTGGCCGGCCCGGCGAGGATGTCGAAGGCACCGCTGATGACGGTGTCGCTGGTGAGAAAATCAGCCCCGTCGTGCGTGGCGCTGAGCGTGTAGCCATTGGCGGCAGGATTGATGATCAGGTCATCGACGTCGGTCCAGACGGCGATGCCGTTCACGGTCGGAAGTGAGTTGATCCCGTTGAGCGTGGCGGCGCCGGGATTGTCTTCGATGGTGAGTGTGATCTGGCGGGCGTCGTTGTTAATGATGTTGCCGCCGAAGTCGACCATCGAGACGGCGGGAAGAAGATCGTCGCCGGATTGCACCGTTCCGGGCTGGACGGAAAAGACCAGCCGATCGGCGGCGCCCTTAACAATGTTGGTGGCGACAATGCCCTGATCGGTGAACGCCCCGCCGGCGGTGGCGGTGGTGACCTGCATCGTCGTCTGTGCCGGACCGGCCGCGCCGATGGCGCTGAGGATCTTCAGTTTGAAGCCGGTGACGCGGATGATGTCCTGCACGGCGGTGTTGGTGCCGCTGGTCAGCTCGAACGTGAGCGTTTCATCGGCGGCGCCGGTCGGAGTGAGAACGGCTGCGACATTGATGGCCGAGCCATTGAAGCCGACTGTCGCGCTCTGGATCGACACAGGCGAGCTCGGGTCGAACTGGTAACCGGGGCGAACCTGGAAAGTCAGCGATTCGCCGTTGCCGGAGGAATACTCGGGCAGAGAGATTTCGGCGAGAGTAATCGTGTTGACGGCGACGGCCACGTTGCCGGCGCCATTGCCGCTGCCGACGGCGCGGTTCGTGTCGACGTTCATGGTGATGTTGGGCGAGTTGACCGAGTCAGCGCGCCCCGAGGCGGCGGCGAGCAGGCAGAGCCCGCCGGCCAGCGCGTTCAACGCGAGGCGGCGTGCGGATCGAGCGAACGAGTGTCGTGTGGTCGTTGTCTGAAAAGCGTTCAAGAGGATCTCCTGTTTGCGAGCGAGCTTCAGTCGTGGACGATGTTACCGCGACCGCGGGGCGCGCCACAACTGTTCTCCGTCGGGGGACTCGGCGAACGGGCGCGAGGCATTAGTTCATACTGGGTATTCGCGGCCGGCCCCGAAATTTCTCACTGGCGTGTAAATCCGGAGCTGGATTGGGTCATAGCTACCATCTCACGATAAAATTGGGCTAAACTTGGGCGGGAGTTTGCAATGCCGCATACCATCGTTGAGCCAAAGCCGGGCGTGGATATGGGCCGCGTTATCGTCACGGTCGAGATCGCCAACGTGGAGGACCTCGATCGCTCCGGCCGCGGTGAAGTGAAACCCGCGGACATCCGTCGCGCGACCGTGGAAGCGCTGGTGGACACCGGCGCGACCTTTCTTTGCCTGCCGCAGAGCGTGGTGAATGCTCTGGGACTTCGATTCGAACGGACGAAGGAGGCCCGCACGGTGACGCACGTCGTGCCGATGGACATCTATCGCGGCGCGCGGATCGAGGTCGAAGGACGGGCATGCACGGTTGAGGTCATGGCGATAGCGGATGACCGATCACCGCTGCTAGGCCGGATTCCACTGGAGACGCTGGATTTCTGGGTGGACGTGGCGAACCACAAGCTGGTGGGAAACCCGGAGCACGGGGGCAGTGGATGGCGGAAGTGTATCGGTGCTAAACCGCGACTCCGAAGCGCGTGAATCTCGCGTTGCGATTTGCTACGATGGGTAGAGAGCGACGAGTTAATCGCCTGAGACCAGCCCATATCGGAGGAGTTCAAGATGCAAATAGAGAGAATTACCCGCGATCCTGCGGTCATGGGTGGAAAACCCTGTATTCGGGGCATGCGGGTAACGGTGGGCACTGTCGTGGGTTTGCTCGCGGCGGGACGCAGTGAAGCGGAGATACTCGAATTGTACCCCTATCTTGAAGGCGAGAACCTGCGCGCCGCGTTAGTTGTTTCAACATCGCGGTTGGAAGACCCAGGGTAGTTGCGTCTGCTGCACGGTGCAGTCGATCTCATTCACTACGGTTAATTTTTCGCGCCAGGCGAGCTCGGCCGTCAGATTCATTGATTCTGGTTGCCCACGAAAGGAATGGCAAGAGTTTGGCTAGACGGACGGGATGCCTGAGCTTATTGATCGCTCTTGGCTCGATCTGACTGACGTAACCGCGGGATATTTTGAAAATCGTACCGCATTCAGACTGGGTGTAGGTAAAGCCGTCACCGATGCCAAATCGGAGCTTGAGAATCTCGCGCTCGCGATACGTCAAGCTCTTTAGTACGTGGTTGATACAATCTTCCGCTTTCTGCTCTCGAGTTTTTCGAACAGGCTCGATGTTAAATTCGCGCTTGACGACAAATTCTGCGTCTTTCCAGGCAGCGTCGAAATCAAAACATCCAATGAACTCATCAAAGGGAACACGCCAGAGTCGCTGTCGCCTGATCCGTATCCTCGGAGATGAACACCCCGGACAACAATTCGGTCGAGATTGATCCTCTTGTTTCCAGATGTGCTCGCACTTCAAACATCGATACTTCGAGTGCATGATAATCCTCCTGAATTCTCTTGGATGAGTCATAATCATGGCACAATGCTATCCGAAAACACCTGCTGTGTCAAGCAGACAAGCCGTTATGACGTGTCGTAAGTAAGGCACACCATCGAATTTGAAACAAAGCCACGCCGCGCTTATACTCTGATTTGATAAAAAACTGCACGGGAGAGTTTTTTGCGAACAGACTGCGATGCGTCGGCGGCGGTGTAGGTAGCTCGAGAGCCCGCGAACTATCGCCCGTTTTTCTCAATGACATTTCGGTCTGGAATCAATCGCCAGGGTTGCCCGCGCCGGCGGATTACCCTAGATCGCCAGGTCCTGCAAGGTACCGCGCCCACCGCTCCCTGACGGTCGCGGCTCTGTTTTACCTCGCTGGCGCTTCGGGCTTGGAATCAATCGCCAGATCACCAAATCGCCAAATCGCCAAATCGCCGCTACGATCTGGAAAACTTCCTGAGGAGCGGTTCCATGCGGCTTTGTCAATTCTATCATTCAGCAGACGAGCGCCTGAGCGACCTGGCGCGACGGGTGCCGGTGCATGCCCGGCTGGGCGTGGTGATCGGCGGCAAGATTGTCGATGTCACCGACAAAGCACGAAAATTCCATGACATCCACGATCCCCAGTACGCAGGCGTGCTGACGGCCGCCGTGGCGGGGTTGCCGCAGTGGGGCGAATTTCGCGCGGAGATCGCCACGCTCGACCGCGAGGGCGGCGTCGAGCCGGCCGACGTGTTCTTCGGCCCGTGCGTCCTGCGGCCGTCGCAGTACCTGGATTTCTACGCCTTCGAGCAGCACGTCATGACCATGCGCAAGCAGCGCGGCTTCGACACCATCGTCCCCGAGTGGTACGAGATTCCGGCCTATTACAACTCCAACGCGACCAGCTTCCTCGGCCACGGGATGACCGCCTACTATCCGCCGGGCGAGGAAAAAATGGATTACGAGTGCGAGCTGGCCTGCGTCATCGGCCGGCCGGTGCGCAATGCCACGCCGCAGTCAGCGGCCGAGGCGATCGTGGGCTACACGATCTTGAACGACCTCTCGGCGCGGGCGCGGCAGACCAAGGCGATGCCAATCAACATGGGTCCGGCGCCGGGCAAGGACTTCGCCAGCGCCCTGGGGCCGTACCTGGTGACGAAAGACGAGATAGCCGACGTGGGCGCGATCGGGATGCGGGCCTACGTGAACGGCGAGAAATGGACCGACGGGAAGTACGGCACGGTCACGCACCGGTTCGAGGAGATGATCGCGTATGCCAGCACGGCGCGAACTTTTTTCCCGGGCGACGTGCTGGGCAGCGGGACGGTGGGCGGGGGTTGCGGGGCGGAGTTGAAAAAGTTTTTGAAACCGGGGGACAAGGTGCGGATGGAGTTTGATGGACTAGGGGAGCTGGAAAACAGCGTGGAGCATGAGGCTTCGCGCCAAGCCTGAGATTCATTCTCGATCGCCCAGCCACTCGGCGGGCAGATGTTGCCGGCCAACGACTCATGAGGCGATGGCGAACAGAATCGGGATTGAGCGGATTTTGTTTTTGTGTTTCATGACGGCGAAAAAATCGGTCCACATATGCTTGCGCGAATTTCCAAGCACACGGGTCTTTCGACTTCCGATTTGTGAAATCACCATTATGTACATCGACCTCTCCAACACCGAGCACTCCTTTCGCGCCATGCACCGGCTCTACCTCTCGTTCGTGCAGCCGCGGCCAATCGCCTTTGCCTCGACGATCAGCGCTGACGGCAGGCCGAATCTCGCGCCGTTCTCGTTCTACAACATGCTGTCGGCTAATCCGCCGGTGGTGATTTTCAGCCCGGCGCTGAATCGGCATAGCCGCAAGAAGGACACGCTGGTGAACGTCGAGGCGACGAAGGAATTCGTCATCGCCACGGTGACCGAGCCGATCGCGGAGCGGATGAACGTCTGCAGCACGGAATTCGAATACGGCATCAGCGAGTTCGAGCGGAGCGGGCTCACGCCGCTGCCGGCGAACCGGGTGAAGCCATTTCTCGTAAAAGAGAGTCCGGTGAACATTGAGTGCAAGCTGCTTCAAGTAATTTCGCTAGGCGACGGACCGGCCGCGGGGCAGGCCATTCTCGGCGAGGTGCTCGCGGTTCACGTGGCGGACGAGATGCTTCTCGAAGGAGACATGGTGTGCGACCCGAAGAAGCTGCAGGCCATCGGCCGGATGGGCGGCGAGCTGTACACGCGGACGGTGGATCACTTCGCTTTGAAGAGCCTGCGCGACCCGGCGGAGCTGGAGGCGCAGGGGTGGCCGGGGATCGTCGAGTGACTTGACGCGGTGCGGCTTCACGAGTTGCTGCTAATCCGGGGGTTATCTTCGTTGTTCGTGTGTGTGCCGAAACATTATAATGTGGTAAATGCATCCTGAAGCAATTGACCGCGAACTTTCTCGTGAGCCGTTCGTGCCCGTGCGACTCTATCTTTCGGATGGCACGACCGCGGACATACATAATCCCGGACTGGCCTTCATCGCGCGCATGGCACTTTATCTCGCCCGAACCGATCGGCCGCACACCCGTATTATGGATGACTTCCGGCTGATTTCACTGCGGCATATCGTCCGGCTCGAACTGCTGGACAACGGCGAGGCGGCTCAGCCCTAGCGTCGGATGTTCGACGGAGTGACGACGCGGCGTGCCCTCTTTTTTCCAAACTCTGCTCGCGCCATGGAAATTCTTTTCGCCGGCGAATTGTGCGCTCACGATGGTGGCGGCGCCGCGGCCGGCGTTCTGGACGAGTTATCTACTTGGCGTCGTGATCGTCTCCGTGTCGTGGATACCGTGGGCGGTTCAGATAGCCACGGTTGAGGCGAGCTATCAAGGCAATTCCAATAAAGCCACGTTGAAGACTCGCACCATGGCGCAGGTGTGGACGGATTGGCACACGCAGGGCGCCCTCGGGCCCATTGAGATCGGCGCGCTGGCGGTTGCATGCGTGGTCATCCTGCTCGCGCTTTTTACGTCCTGGTTGTTCCTCCCAACGATCTATCGCGGCGGCAGCGTGTGGACCGCGCTGCGTGACGCCTTCCGAATGGTTGCGTCTGGCGTCGGAGTGCTGACAGCACTATTCATGTTATTGCTGGCAGTGATAACACTGGCAGATGGCGTCACCGATGGAGATTATTTCCGCGAGCCAGTGATCGTGGCGATGCCGGGAACTCTTATTTCGATTGTTATTCTGTTAATCTGGTTGACGCGTGCCGCACGTGCCATGGGTGGTCCGGCGGTTCTGCTGGACGCAAATCCTCGCTGCGAGTTCTGTGGGTACGATCTGACTCACGTGGGCATCGACGGTCGATGCTCCGAATGCGGTGAGGCTACTCAAAAATCGATGGAATTCGGCATTTGCCGCCGGCAGAGCCGCTGGCAGAAGGAGCATACCTTTCCGGCGTTTTTCTCGTCCATTGTCGGGGTGATCGTGCGGCCGGCACATTTCTACAAGTGCCTGGCGCTTCGTGTGGACATGCACCGCCCGCGAGCCTTTTCACGCCTGAATATTGGTTTCATCGGCGGAGGAGCGGCTGCCTGGATTTTTTGCAGTGCGTACATGATGGGTGCGCCCGGGCACGAAATGGCTGCGCCCATTTGCGCCGCCGTTCTTCTGGTTTCGTTGATCGCATGGACGTTATTGCGGCTGGTTGGATCCATCATGACTTCCTGGGCGCTCGTCACACAGAATCTCAGTGAGCCGCTGCATGCCCGCATGGTGCTGGCCTACGAGTCTGCGTTTCTCTGGACGTTTTGCGTATGGAGCGGACTCGTGATTTCCAGCTTCATGATCTGGGGCAACTGGATCAGCAGCCTGATTAAAGGACGCCAAATTCATTTTTTTGGTCCAGAGGAACCAGAAGTGATGGTGTTCATTGGCGGCAACGTCGCCCTCCTGCTGCTCTGGGGCTGGCGATTCCTGATCGCATTTCGGCATACGAGGTGGAGTAATTTTTGAGGTGGTTTTCCGGTCGGCGGAGTTTTTCTGCGCGATGCGAATTGGCGTTGATCAGGGCCGCCCGGACTGAAGTCCGGGGCTCGTCGTTCGATTCTCGCCTCGCTGGCGCTTCGGACCTGGAATGAGCGATCGCCGCCGCGAAGGAATCTGCCTCGGAATATGCTTTGCCCGCGGGATACGATATACGCATGACCGATATCATCACCAGCACCCAGAACCCGCGAATTAAGGCCGTGGTCGATCTGCACCATGCCCGGGCGCGGCGCGAGAGCGGCCAGATGCTGATCGACGGGGCGCGGGAGATTGGGCGGGCGATCGATGCGGGGATTCAGATTGACGAGGCCTACTTCTGTCCCGACCGGCTTGATGGGGGGCAGGTGAAGAACCTGGTCGGCCGTTTACAGGAAACCGGCTGCGCGATGATCGCCGTGTCCGACCGCGTTTACGACAAGATCGGATATGGTGAGCGGAGTGACGGAATCGTGGCGGTGGCGCGGCGTCCCGTGCGGCGACTTGAAGTATGCGCCCCCAAAGAGGCTGCCTTGATCGGCGTCATCGACGGGCTGGAGAAACCGGGGAACATCGGGGCGATCGTGCGCAGCGCGA
>Ga0190265_10000405_pt1 | contig 31777 bp, 31 predicted proteins | sample Popmic124T_FD_133135 | JGI IMG/M metagenome (GOLD analysis project Ga0190265, IMG submission 133135) | Populus adjacent soil microbial communities from riparian zone of Indian Creek, Utah, USA - 124 T | ecosystem: Environmental > Terrestrial > Soil > Riparian zone | place: USA: Utah | collected...
CCGACCGAGCGTGCTGCCGCCGGTGCTGCCGCCGACGTCCGGCGGCGGCTCGTTGCCGGCGACGCGCTTGATGCTCAGCGACAACCGACGGCGCTCGGAGTCGATCTCCAGCACCTTGACCTTCACCTCGGCGCCGGGCTCGACGACCTCGCGCGGGTTCTCGACGTGGTGATGGGCGAGCTCGGAGATGTGGACGAGGCCCTCGACGCCGTCCATGATCTCGACGAACGCGCCGAAGGTGACGACCTTGGTGACCTTGCCCTCGAGCTCGTCGCCAATGTTGTAGGTGTCGACGACACGCTGCCACGGGTCCTCCTGGGTCTGCTTGAGACCCAGCGAGATGCGCTGGCGGTCGCGGTCGATGTCGAGCACCTTGACCGGCACGGTGTCACCGATCGAGAGGATCTCCGACGGGTGGTTGACGTGGCTCCACGACAGCTCGGAGATGTGGATCAGGCCGTCGATCCCGTCGAGATCGACGAACGCGCCGAAGTCGACGATGTTCGAGATCGAGCCTTCGACCACCTGGCCGGGCTGCAGGCGGTCCAGGATCTGCTGCCGGACCTCCTTGCGCTCCTCCTCGAGCACCGCGCGGCGCGAGAGGACGACGTTGTTGCGGGAGCGGTTGAGCTCGATGACCTTGCACTCGATCTTCTGCGACATGAACTCGTCGAGGTCCTGGACCCGACGGATGTCGACCAGCGACGCGGGCAGGAAGCCGCGCACGCCGAGGTCGATGATCAGGCCGCCCTTGACGACCTCGATGACGTTGCCCTCGACCGGCTCGCCGGACTCGGCGGCGGCCTCGATGCGCCGCCACGCCTTCTCGAAGCGGGCGCGCTTCTTGGACAGCAGCAGGCGACCGTCCTGGTCCTCCTTGGTGAGGACCAGCGCGTCGACCTCCTCGCCCAGCTCCACTTCGTCGTGCGGGTCGACCGACTTGCGGATCGACAGCTCGTTCGAGGGGATGACCCCCTCGGACTTGTAGCCGATGTCGACCAGCACCTCGTCCTGGTCGATTCGGACGACCTTGCCGCTGACGACGTCGCCCTCCTCGAACGGCACGAGCGTGGCGTCGTAGTTGGGGACGATCTGTCCGTCGATCTCCAGCAGGAGACCGTCGGAGCCCTCTACGGGGCGTGGTGGAGTTAGGGTCTGGGTATCGGTCATAGCGCAGCGGGGTAGGTTAGCGCCGCTTGCAAGCGCCCGCATCCTGCGCTCGGCTACCCTGCCGAGCCCAATGCCCGTTCGAGCGACCAAGCGCGGCGACCAGCGCACCCCGCTGTCGGGCGACTACGACGTGCTGATCTGCGGCGCGAGCTTCGCCGGGCTCGCGGTGGCGCGCGAGCTGGCCGGCGCGACCCGCCCCGACGGCGCGCCGGCGCGCATCCTGATGATCGACCGCTACGAGATCGGCGAGCGCCAGACCTCGGCGTGCGGGATCCCGACCGGTTGGCTGGAGGCGCTCGACCTGATGGGCTCGCACCGCCAGACGTTCGGCGAGCTGGTCGTCGGGACCCCCTACGGCAAGTCGCGCTGGCCGCTGCCGTGGACCTTCTCCACCTTCGACTATCGCGAGCTGTGCGCGCTGCTCGCCGCCCAGGGCGACTGCCAGTTCGAGACCGCGAAGGTCGACGGCCGCACCGCCGACACCGTTCACACCGATCGCGGCGACCTGACCGCGCCGCTGATCGTCGACTGCCTCGGCTGGCGCCGCATGCTCGCCGCGGACGGCGGCTACCAACCCCCCGACGCCCCGCTCTCGCGCGGCCTCGAGGTCCATCCGAGCGGCCGCGACGACGACCTCGCGATCTGGATCGACCGCTCGATCGTCCCGGCCGGCTACGGCTGGAGCTTCCCCGCCCGCGACGAGCTGCGAATCGGCGTCGGCTCCTTCGACCCCCGCTTCCACGTCAAGGACAACACCGTCAAGCTCGCCGAGGACCTCGGCTCCGAGGCCGTCGGCTACCAGGGCAACTGGATCCCGCACAAGCTGCGCGACTCCGTCGAGGACGGCATCTTCTTCGCCGGCGACTCCGCCGGCCACTGCCTCCCGCTCACCGCCGAGGGCATCCGCACCGCCTTCTACTTCGGCATCGCCTGCGGACGCGAGCTGCGTGCCGTCCTCGCCGGCGCCAAGACCCGCGAGCAGGCGCTCGGCGCCTACTTCGCCTTCAACGCCGCCCACGAGTGGAAGTACAAGTGGATGCTGCGCACGCAGAGGGTCGTCCCACGCGTCCACCCGCCGCTACTGCACCGCATCGTCGGAGCCATGCAAAAGCCAGCCGCCGTGGAATGGTCCTTCCGCCACTACTGGAACATCGCCTCGCCCGACATCGTCACCACGTCGCCTTCACTCGCCCGGCCGACGCGCGTGCCCGCCGCGGCCTGAGCGCCCAAGAAAGCCAACGACCCGCCGGAGCGGGTCGAGGACTGTCGAAGCGAAGAGCTACCCGGCGTCGACCGTCGCTATGTCGTCGCGATGACGAGCTCAATCGTCAAGGCAAAGCCTCCAGGCGGCTCATGAGAGAAGCCTGGACGGCCGGCCACTCCGAGTCGACGATCGAGTAGAAGGCGGAGCTGCGGCGGGTGCCGTCGCGGAGCCGGCGGTCGTCGCGGTGGATGCCCTCGAACTGAGCCGACAGCGACGCGATCGCGGCACGCGAGCGTTCGTTGCGGGCGTCGGTGACGATTTGGACGCGCTGACAACCAAGGGTGTCGAAGGCGTAGCGCAGCATCAGCAGCTTGGCCTCCGTGTTCGCGCCAGTACGCCAGCGCGACGGCGTTAAGAACGTCCAGCCGATCTCTACCACTCGGTTCTCGGGCTGGATCAGGCAGTAGCTGGTGCTGCCGATCATCTCGCCCGTTCCGGCGTCACGGGTCACGTAGTGCTGACGCTCACCCCTCTCCGCTGCGACAAGGCAGTCCTCGACGAACTTCTCCATCGACTCGCGCGACTCGGCCGGGTTCAGCGGCCACCACGTCCAGATCTCTTCCGGTCGTCCGGCGGCAAGGAGGCCGTCGGCATGCCGACGCTCGACTGGCTCAAGGGCAACCCTCTCCCCCTGAAACGTCAGATCGAACTTCCACATCGGCGAAGTCAGGATTCGACGCTCTCGATGAGGACGACAAGATGCTCCCTAGTGGTTGGCAGCTCCTTGGCCACCACATCCCAAACCACGTACGCGCTGACGTCCTTCAGAGCGCGACCGCCTCGCTCAAGATGCGATCCCGCAGGTATGGCGACAGACCGCGCTCACTGAGCACGTCTACGTCAACTCCAAGAGTGTCCTCCAACTCCTGAGAGAGCCCGACGAGGTCGAAGAGGCTCGTCCCCTCGTTCATGCGAACGAGCAGATCAAGGTCGCTGCCCGCCGCCATCTCCCCTCGCGCGGCAGAACCGAACACGCGGACGTTCGTCGCCCCAAACTTCGCAGCGACGCTGACGATCTCGTTTCTCCTGTCGAGCACGCCCGCCATCCTCTACAACGGTACCCGCTGCCGTGGTCATCAGTTGTGACTCGCCCTAGACGCCTTTCCGCGGGTGGTGACGGTGGCGGCTTTGCGCGCGCAGGCGCAGTGGTGCGCGCAGCCCCTCCCGTCTAACCACGATGGCGCCCTCCCCGGCATTTCGCGCCAGGGACGGGGCGGAGTCGCACCCGGAGCCGAGCACGGAAAACGCCACCGGAGGCGGGGCCCCGCGGCCACCGACGCCGAGCCCTCACGGATAAGGCAGAGCGGCAACGCCGGTATGACCGCGACCTTCCAGGCAGTAAGACGGCGGCTACTTGCCACGGACGACGAGGAAGGTGCCGAGGGCGAGCAGGGCGATGCCTAGGACTCGCTCTCCGTGCCGTCCTCGCCGGCGCCAAGACCCGCGAGCAGGCGCTCGGCGCCTACTTCGCCTTCAACGCCGCCCACGAGTGGAAGTGCAAGTGGATGACCGACTCCCGCCTCGGCCGCCGCCTGAGGTCGGTCGCGTCGTCAGCGGCGGAGGACGATGCGCTTGCTGACCGTCGGCGTTCCCTTCACAACCACCTTCGCGAACACGCGGGGGTGCCGACTCTTGCGCACTAGGCGTCGACCGGCTCTCGTCAGCCGCATCCTCACCTTCGCGGTCGTGCCGGCCGCGATCGCGAAGCGCGCCTTCGCGTATGTGACCGTGCGGCTCCGCCTCGCCTTTCCGGCAGCGGTCGCTACCCGGGCGGCTCGGCTCTGCAGCGCGAGCACGCCGGCGCACTCCCCCTGCGAGCGACAGACCAGGCGCACGACCGCCCTTCCGCCGCGAATACGGCCCGTCCGGCCCCCGAGGGCGATCGGGTTGGTGCCGGAGACGTCGGTCGGCCCGGTGGGCGTACCTCCCGCGGGCGTTCCGGTGGCGGTCGAGGCCGGCTCGATATCGGCGTTGATCAAGGTCTGAAAGCCGACGACCCCGAACATGCCGGTCGTACGCTCCGTCCCGGGGGTGTAGTGCGGATAGAAGCCGCCACCCGCCGGTGCGCTGAGCGACTGGTCGCCGGTGTAGTAGGCCGGGATCGGAACCCCCGCCGCCAGCACCGAGATGGCGATGTGGTCGTAGTTGTTGAGCCCGCTCGCCGGATCGGTGTCATGCCGGACCGGGACGTTCATCGGCACCGTGGTGATCGCGTTCGGGGCGGGAGTGAACACCTCGCTCGCGCCCACGGGGAAGCAGCAGCCGGGGTCGGCGAGGCTCTGCGGGTGACGCAGGGAGCGCATCACGACGAACTGCATCGGTCCGGTGTCCGGACCGACCCTCACGCGAGCCCGGGTGAGGGTGCCGCCCCCGTAGGGCACGACATGTCCCTGGGACGTGTCGTCGATCCGTCCGGTCGTCCACCAGGTGCACGTCTCCTCACCCGTAGGCACCTGGAATCCCGCGACCGGCGGAGTGACCGAGCAGTCGAATGTCACGTTTGGCGCGACGCTGAGATCGGCCCCGAAGGTGAGGCCGCTGGCGGCGGCGGGCGCAAGGCCCACCGCGAAGAGCGCCCCTGGCAAGGCGACGGCGAGGGCTCGGATCCGATGCTGGAGAGATCGGCGCACGGTGCCTCTATCGGCCGACGAGGCGTTTTCCCTTAGGCGCGGACTACTTGCCGCGGACGACGAGGAAGGTGCCGAGGGCGAGCAGGGCGATGCCTAGGACCCGCTCGACGGTGAAGCCCAGGCGGTCGACGCCGAACCAGCCGTAGCGGTCGATGACCACCGCGAGGGTCAGCTGGCCGGCGATGGTGGCGGCGGTGACGCCGCCGACGCCGAGGGTGCGGACCGAGACGAGGACGGTGGTGACGTAGGCAGCTCCGAGCAGGCCGCCGGTGAGGTAGTACCAGCGCAGGTCGGCGGCACCGGCGACCTCGCCGAAGCCGCCGGCGAAGAGCAGCGTGATGCAGGCGAGAACGGCAAGGCCGACGGCGAAGGAGACGGAGGCAGCGGCGAAGGTGCCGACCGACTTGCCGAGCACGGAGTTGATCGGCGCCTGCATGGCGACCAGCCCGCCCGCGGCGACCATCGCGGCGACGGCGACCCAGCGGTCCATCGCTAGCGGGGCCCGGGCCGGTCGGACATTGTCACTTCGCCTCCAGCCAGTTCGTGCCGACCCCGATGTCGGTGTCGAGCGGCGGGTCCATGTCGAAGGCGGCGGCCATCTCGCGCTGGACGACCTCGCAGGCGGCGTCGACCTCGGACTCCGGGCCCTCGAACAGCAGCTCGTCGTGGATCTGCAGGACGAGGCGGGTGCGCAAACCTTCGTCGCGCAGGGCGCGGACGGAGTCGACCATCGCGACCTTGATGATGTCCGCGGCGGTTCCCTGGATCACCATGTTGACGGCGAGCCGCTCGCCGAGCATGCGCGTCTGGCGGTTGCGGGCGCGCAGCTCGGGGATTCGGCGGATGCGGCCGAACTCGGTCGCCACGAAGCCCTCGTCGGTGGCGCGCTCGATCGTCGTGTCGATGAACGCCTTGACCGCGGGAAAGCGCTCGAGGTAGCGGTCGATGAACTGCTGCGCCTCGTCCTGCGGGATCTGGAGCCGGTCCGCGAGGCCGAACGCGGACAGGCCGTAGACGATGCCGTAGTTGACCATCTTGGCCTTCGAGCGCGTCCCGGGATCGACCGCGGCGCCTTCCTCGCCGAGGATCCAGGCCGCGGTCGCAGTGTGGACGTCCTCGCCGCGGCGGAAGATCTCCTTGAGCACCTCCTCGCCGGCGATGTGGGCGAGCAGCCGCAGCTCGACCTGCGAGTAGTCGGCCGAGATCAGCCGGCAGCCGTCCTGGGCGACGAAGCAGGCGCGGATCTCGCGGCCGCGCTCGGTCCGCACCGGGATGTTCTGGAGGTTCGGGTTGCTGCTCGACAGGCGGCCGGTCGCCGCGGTGACCTGGCTGAAGGTGGTGCGCAGCCGGCCGTCGTCGCCGAGCAGCGCCGGGAAGGCGTCCAGGTAGGTCGACTTGAGCTTGGTCAGCTCGCGCCACTCCTCGATCATCGGGATGATCTCGTGCTCGTGGCGGATCGCCGCGAGCACGCGCGCGTCGGTCGAGAACCCGGTCTTGCCGCGCCGCTTCTTCGACAGCTCGAGCTTGGCGAAGAGGATTTCGGCGAGCTGCTGCGGGGAGCCGATCGTGAACTCCTCCCCCGCCGCTTCCCAGATCCGGCGCTCCAGCGCCGCCGCCTCGTCGCCGATCCGCGTCGCGATCTCACGCACGCGCTCGACGTCAAGCCGAATTCCGGCGCGCTCCATCTCGACCAGCACGTCGACCAGGGGCAGCTCTATCTCCTCGAGCAGCCTCGTCAGGCCGAGCTCCTCGAGCGTCTCGCGCTGGCGCGCGGCGAGCGCGTGCAGCAGGACCGCCTGCTCCGCCGCCTCCTTGGAGCGATCCTCCCCCGTCACGCCCTGGATCTCCGCCCCGAGACCGAGATCGCTGGCCAGCTCGTCGAGCGGATAGCTGCGGCGCGCCGGATCGATCAGGTAAGCGGCCACGAGCGTGTCGTGCTCGAGCCGCGGTGCGAGGATCGCCGCGCGGGCCTCGGCATCCACGCCGAGCGCCGGGGCGGGGACGTCCCCGCGGCCGGTTCCCGAGGCACGCGGGGACGTCCCCGCCCCTACAGGCGCGGTCGCCCAGGAGGTGACCGGCTGCTCCGAGACGGTCAACGTCTTCCAGTCGTGCGCGGTCAGCGGCCGGTCGCCCCAGGCGGAGACGATCTCGGTCAGCGTGTCGGCCTCGCCGGTCAGCGCCTCGCTGTTGCCGCCATAGGCGGCGAACGTCAGCGGCTCGTCGTCGCCGAAGCCGGGCAGCTGGTCCTCCGGCGGCTCCGGCCGATCTGCCCAGAGGGCGGGGTGGTCGCCGCTCAACGACGACAGCGCGGCGGGCTCGACCCTGCGCGCGCGCACCGCCACGGTCTCGCTCGCGGCCGGCATCGGCGCCGCCGCCTCGCCGTCTCCGAGCGCCTCCTCGAGCCGGCGCAGCGGGTCGCGCAGCTCGAACTCGCGGAAGACCTCGCGCAACCGGGCACGGTCGGGCGCGCGGCCGAGCAGCTCGTCGAGGTCGATCGTCTCCACCGGCACGTCGCGGATCGACGTCGCGAGCCGCTTCGAGATCCGCGCGTCCTCGGCGTGGTCGACGAGGTTCTCCTTGCGCTTGGCCCCGGAGACCTGGTCGACGTTGGCGAGGATTCCCTCGAGGTCGCCGAACTGCTGCAACAGCGTCGCGGCGGTCTTGTCGCCGATCCCCGGGACGCCGGGGATGTTGTCGGAGGTGTCGCCCTTGAGGCCGTAGAAGTCGGGGATCGACTCGGGCGGGATGCCGTAGCGGTCGATCACCGCCTGGCGATCGTAGATCTTGGTGTCGGTGATGCCGCGCCCCGTAGCCATCACGCGCACGCCGTCCTCGATCAGCTGGAAGGTGTCGCGGTCTCCGGTGACGACCATCACCTCGGTGCCGTGCTCGCGCGCACGGCGGGCGAGCGTCGCGATCACGTCGTCGGCCTCGAAGCCCTCGCAGCTGACGTTCATGTAGCCGAACGCCTCGACCAGCGGGGTGAAGTGCGGGAACTGCTCGCGCAGCAGGTCGGGACGCGAGGGACGATCGCCCTTGTACTCGGGATAGACCTCCTTGCGGCCTGAGGCGCCGGCGTCCCAGACGACGATCGTCGGCTTGCTGCCGTACTCGGTCAGCAGCTTCACGAGCATCGACGCGAAGCCGAAGATCGCGTTGGTCGGCTGGCCCTTCGAGGTGGCGATCGACTCCGGGAGCGCGAAGAAGGCGCGGTACACGAGGCTGTTCCCGTCGATCAGGAACAGCTCCTTGGGGGACTCCGGCGGCACGCGCCCAGGCTACTGAGCCGCGCGGTCCGAGCCGAGGTCGACCGGCCTATATGTTTCGCATCCCCCGTATGGCTATCCCAAGCGCTCAGTTCTCCCTCACGCTGCGCGTCGAGCTCCCGCACGAGTCCGGCACGCTGAGCAAGGTCACGGCCGCGATCAGCAAGGTCGGAGGCGCGATCGTCGCCGTCGACACAGTCGAGGCCGGCGGCGACGGGACGATCCGCGAGATCACGATCGACTGCGAGAGCCAGGACCACCGCGGGCGCGTCATCAAGGCCGTCCAGGGGGTCCAGGAGGCCAAGCTCGTCGAGACGACCGATCGCACCTTCGAGCTGCACCGCCGCGGCAAGATCTACACCGGCCTGTCGTCGGCGCTGAAGACCCGCGACGACCTCTCGATGGCCTACACGCCCGGCGTGGCGCGCGTCTGCACCGCGATCGCCGAGAACCGCCAGAAGGCGTTCAAGTACACGATCAAGGCGAACACCGTCGCCGTCGTCACCGACGGCACGGCGGTGCTCGGCCTCGGCGACATCGGACCGGAGGCGGCGATGCCGGTGATGGAGGGCAAGGCGATGCTCTTCAAGGAGTTCGCCGACGTCGACGCCTTCCCGATCGCGCTCGACACCAAGGACCCGGACAAGATCGTCGAGACGGTCAGGCTGATCGCTCCGACCTTCGGCGGGATCAACCTCGAGGACATCTCCTCGCCGCGCTGCTTCGAGATCGAGCAGCGGCTGATCGAGGAGCTCGACATCCCGGTCTTCCACGACGATCAGCACGGCACCGCGATCGTCGTGCTCGCCGCGCTGCTCAACGCGTGCCGGCTGACCGGGCGCAACATCGAGGACCTGTCGGTGGCGATGGCCGGCGCCGGTGCCGCCGGCGTCGCGTGCGCGAAGATCATGATGGGCGCCGGGATCACGAAGTTCGTCTCGTGCGACCGCTTCGGCGCGATCCACACCGGCCGCGAGGACTACGAGGCCGGCTCGATGAACGCCCCGAAGCGCTGGCTGGCCGAGAACACGAATCGGGAGCGCCGCGACGGCTCGCCGGCCGAGGTGCTCGAGGGCACCGACCTGTTCTGCGGCCTCTCGGGTCCCGGGATCATCTCGGCGAACGACCTCCAGCGGATGAACCCAGATCCCTTCGTGTTCGCGATGGCGAACCCGAATCCGGAGGTCAAGCCCGAGGACGCGGCCCCCTACGTGCGCGTCATGGCGACCGGCCGCTCGGACTACCCGAACCAGATCAACAACGTGCTCGCCTTCCCGGGCATCTTCCGCGGCGCGCTCGACGTGCGCGCGCGCAAGATCAGCGAGGAGATGAAGATCGCCGCCGCGAAGGGCATTGCGGAGACGATCGACGACGACGAGCTGACCGAGGACTACATCATCCCCTCGGTCTTCAACCGCGACGTCGCCCGCGAGGTGGCCCGCGTCGTCGCCGAGGAGGCCGAGCGCGAGGGCGCCGCACGGCTCGACGACCAGACCGCCGAGCTGAGCATTCCCTAGCGCGGTGCGCGCCGGGATCACCGTCACGGGTGCGACCGGCATGCTCGGCCGGCAGCTCGTGCGCGAGTTGCTCGACCGCGGCCGCGAGGTCACGGTCCTCTCGCGCGACGCCGCCAGGGCCGAGCGGCTGTTCGAGGGGCGGGCACAGGCCGAGGCCTGGGCCGACCCGAAGAGGGACCAGCCGCCGGCCGGCGCGCTGAGCGGTCGCGACGGTGTCGTCCACCTGCTCGGCGAGCCGGTGGCGCAGCGCTGGACAGGCGCCGCGCGTCGCGAGATCCGCGACTCGCGCGTCCTGTCGACGCGCAACCTCGTCGCGGCGCTGCGTGCGCTGCCCGACGGCGAGCGACCGCGCGTGCTGGTCTCGCAGTCGGCGAGCGGCTTCTACGGTCCGCGCGGACCCGACGCGGTCGGCGAGGGCGAGCCGCCCGGCGACGACTTCCTGGCGCGCGTCTGCCTCGAATGGGAGGCCGAGGCACGCGCCGCGACAGCGCTCGGGATGCGGACGGTGCTGACGCGCACCGGCGTCGTGCTGTCCGACTCCGGCGGCGCGCTCGAGAAGATGCTGCCGCCGTTCAAGCTCGGCGTCGGCGGCCCGGTCGCCGGCGGCCGCCAGTACGTGCCCTGGATCCACACCGACGACGTCGCGGGAGCGCTGATCTTCTGCCTCGACGAAGCGGCTGCCGAGGGGCCGATCAACCTCGTCGCTCCCGAACCCGTCACGAACGCCGAGCTTTCGCGCGCGCTCGGACGCGTGCTGCGCCGTCCGGCGCTGGCGCCGGTCCCCGGCTTCGCGGTCAGGGCGCTCTACGGCGAGATGGCGCAGATCGTCACGACCGGCGTCCGTGCCGTTCCGGCGCGCCTGCGCGAGCTCGGCTACGCCTTCCGCCAGCCCGACCTCGAGCGGGCGCTGCGGCTCGCTACCGGCAAGGACTGAAGTCGGCCCTCATGGCCACCGCCGCGCGAGCGACGGCGAGCCGATCGGGTCCCGCTCGGTCGATCGCCGCAAGCGTCAGCCGCATCGCGTCGTAGCCGAGCAGCGCCTCGACGCCGAGCTCGCGCCCGCCGCGATGACGAAGGGTCTCCAGGCGTCGCCGGGCGGCTCGCGGCAGCGGCGCCGCCGCGGGCACGCCGGCCTGGGCGCAGCTCGCTGCGCGACCCCCGGCGGCGATCGCCCGACCGGCGAGTGCGGGACCGGCGAGCAGCGGGACGCCGGGCAGCCGCGCGGCGAGCGCCGCCAGAGCGGCCCGCGTGCGCACGCCGTCGGCCGCGGCATAGACGATCGCCTGCGGCTCGCCGTCGGCCAGCTCGTCGGCGAGGTCGATCGCGCTCTCCGGTTCGTCGTCGTCGCTCGGCGCGGCTACGCGCGTGACGGTGCGTGGCTGGCCGGTGCCGATCAGGCCGATGATCATCGCCTCGAGCTCGTGGTCGGCGATGCCGTCGCCGGTGACGATCGCGAGCCGGCGGACGCCGCGCCCGCGCAGCTCGGCGACGATCTGGCGTGCCGCCACGATGTCCGGCTCGACCAGCCGCACGAAGGTGCGGCGCTCGCCCGGGTAGTAGCGCTCCGGTCCCGCCCGGGGGCGCCCCGGGGGCGTCTCGGTGAGGCTGGTCAGCGCGTCCGCCGGCGACACCTGCAGTATCTGCTCGCGATTGGTGACGGGCAGCGACACCGCCGAGGCGCCACCGCCGAGCTCGCCGAGGTAGGCGATCGTCGTCGCGTCCTCGACAGCCCGGTCGGCGTTCGCCTCGATCGTCCCCGGGTCCCATGTCACGTCGCCCGGACGCGTCGACGACAGCCGCACGAACCTGATCGCGCGACCGCCGGCGCGACCTTTCGCAGCGGTCAACGCGCGGCGCATCCCGAGCTCCGCGGCGGCTCCCGCGCGCGCGTCGACGCCGTGCGCGGGCAGGCTGGCGTAGATGGTCAAGATGTCGCCGCGGACACGCGTCGACTCGCGCGAGTCGTCATCGCCGCAGGCGGTCAGGGATGCCGCTAGGACGGCGAGCAGGATCGGGAGGGCGCGGCGCACGGCCGCCGATTCTAGGAAGCCGGCCGCCGCTATTCGCCGGGGCCCGCCGGCTTGCCGCCGAGGATCTGCTTCACGAAGGGAAGCGTGATCTGGACGGCGGCGGCCGCCAGCGCGACGAATCCCGTGAAGAGGAACGCGTCGAACGCCTTGATGCCGAACGCCCAGGCGACGATCCAGACGACGAGTCCGAAGGTGAGGGCGACTAGGACGATCATCTCTCTGAGGCTCCTTGATCAGCGGCGGCGCGGCAGCGCGGCAGTGCGGCAGCGCGGCAGACTACAGGAGCGCCCGGGCCAACTCGTCGACGACGCCTCCGACCGCCGCGGCGCCGCCCTCCCCCGCGGCGCGGACGATTCGGCTACCGACGATCACGCCGTCGGCGAGCCCGCCGACGGTCGCGGCCTGGGCGCCGGTCGAGATCCCGAAGCCGACGGCAATCGGGACGCTGGTCGCCGCCCGCACACGCCCGACGAGCTCGGCCACTCCGGGCGGCAGCTCGTCACGCTCGCCGGTCGTCCCAGCCAGCGAGACGGCGTAGACGAAGCCGCGCGCCTGCGCGCCGATCTGCGCCACGCGCTCCGGCGTGCTCGACGGCGCGACCAGCGGGATCAGCGCCAACCCGGCCGCGTCGCAGAGGGAGCGCGTCGTCGCCGCCTCGTCCTGCGGCATGTCGGGCACGATCAGGCCGGCCGCACCGGCGTCGGCCGCCTGCCGCACGAAGCTGTCGGTGCCACCGGCCAGGACGACGTTCGCATAGACCATCAACACGACCGGGATGCGCTCGGAGAGGCGCCGACAGATGCCGAGCACGTCGCTCGGCGTGACGCCGGCCTGCAGCGCGGCGGTGCCCGCGGCGTGGATCGCCGGACCGTCGGCGAGCGGATCGGAGAAGGGAATCCCAAGCTCGATCAGGTCGGCGCCGGCGTCGGCGGCGGCGAGCCCCGCCGCCAGCGACTCGTCGAGCGAGGGATAGCCGCCCATCAGGTAGGGCATCAGCGCCGCGCGCTTGCCGTGTCCGGCGAACGCCGCCTCGATCCGCTGCGCGCCCGCCGTCGCCCCGACCGTGCTCACCGCGCCAGCACCTCGGCCAGGTCCTTGTCACCGCGCCCCGACAGCACGAGGGTGTCGACGCCGCCCGGGTTCGGATTGGCGAGCAGCCAGGCGAGCGCGTGCGACGGCTCGAGCGCGGGGATGATCCCCTCGAGGCGCGCCAGCCGCTTGAAGGCATCGACCGCCGCGTCGTCCTCGACCGCCACGTAGCGAACCCTTCCCTCGTCGCGCAGCCAGGCGTGCTCGGGCCCTGCGCCCGGGTAGTCGAGCCCCGCGGAGACCGAGTGCGCCTCGAGCACCTGTCCATCGCGGTCCTGGAGCACGGCGGACATCGCGCCGTGCAGGACGCCGCGGGCGCCGATCGTCAGCGGCGCCGAGTGACGTCCGCTGTCGAGCCCCTCGCCCGCGGCCTCGACGCCGATCAGCTCGACGTCGCCATCGAGCACGAACGGCGCGAAGGCGCCGATCGAGTTCGATCCACCGCCGACGCAGGCGATCACGCGATCCGGCATCCGGCCCTCGATCTGCTGGATCTGAGCGCGCAGCTCGTCGCCGATCACCCGCTGCAGGTCTCGCACCATCGCCGGGTAGGGCGCCGGCCCGACCGCCGAGCCGATGATGTAGTGCGTCGTGGCGGCGTTGGCGACCCAATCGCGGATCGCCGCGCTGACGGCCTCCTTGAGCGTGCGCGCGCCGGCCTCGACCGCCTCGACGCGCGCCCCGAGCAGTTGCATCCGCTCGACGTTGGGCTTCTGGCGCCGGATGTCCTCGCTGCCCATGTAGACGACGCACTCGAGGTCGAGCAGCGCGCAGGCGGTGGCGCTCGCGACGCCGTGCTGGCCCGCCCCGGTCTCCGCGATGATCCGGCGCTTGCCCATCCGCTTGGCGAGCAGCGCCTGGCCGAGCGCGTTGTTGATCTTGTGGGCGCCGGTGTGGTTGAGGTCCTCGCGCTTGAGATAGACCTTGCCGCCGACCTCGGCCGAGAGCCGGCGCGCCAGGTAGAGCGGCGTCGGGCGACCGACGTAGTCGCTCAGCAGCCCGGCGAGCTCCGCGTCGAACGCTGCGTCTCCGCGAGCGACGATCCATGCCTGCTCGAGCTCGTCGAGCGCCGGGATCAGCGTCTCGGGCACGAAGCGGCCGCCGTAGGGACCGAACTCGCGCTCGCTGCCGCCGGGGGCGGCGTCGCGCGCGCTCACCCGCGGATCTCCGAGGCCTCGAGCGCCCGCTCGTCGGCCAGCCCGACGGCGCGCGCGAAGGCCTCGAGCTTGGCCGGGTCCTTGCGGCCCGGCGCCGCCTCGGTGCCGCTCGCGCTGTCGACCGCGAACGGGCGCGTCGCGGCGATCGCCTCGCCGACGTTGTCAGCCGTCAGGCCCCCCGAGAGCACGACGGGGACGCTACCGCGATGGTGGCGCAGCAGGTCCCAGGCGAACGTCTCGCCCGTGCCGCCGCGCACACCCGGGACGTAGGCGTCGAGGAGGTGGTAGTCGGTGCCATAGGCCTCCACCCCGCGGACCGCGGCCGCGTCCTTGACGCGCACGGCCTTCATGACCCTGCAGCCGGTGCGGCGCGCCGCCTCGCGGCAATAGGCCGGGCCCTCGTCGCCGTGCAACTGCAGCAGCGTCAGGCCGTAGCGATCCGCCGCCAGCGCGATCTCGTCGAGCGTGGCGTTGACGAACACCCCGGCTATCTCGCAGCGACGGTGCAGCGCGGCGCCGATCTCCTCCGCGGCCGCCGGCGCGCAGGCTCGCGGGCTGTCCGCCCAGAGGATCAGGCCGACCGCCCAGGCGCCCAGCTCGGCGGCGAGCTGGGCATCGTCGAGATTGGTGATGCCGCAGGACTTGATTCGCGTCACACGACAATCGTCGCACGCCCGTCCCGGTGAGGACGAGCGTGCGCTGTTCCCAGGCCGGCTCCGCGGGAGCGATCGGACCGGCTATGGAAGGTCCGGCAGCGTTCCCCCGCCCTCGTCGGGCGTGTCGGTGGAGTTCAGCGAGGTCGGGCGCTTGCCGAGCTCGACCTCGACGGTCTTGCGCTCGTCGCCGCGGTAGACCACCACCTCGACCTCGTCGCCGGGCTTGGCGCCGGCGATCGCCGCCGGCACGTCGTCGGAGGTCTTGACCTCCTTGCCGTCGACCTCGACGATCAGGTCGCCGCCCGCGGTTACTCCGTCGCCGGTCGACGTGCTGCCGGCCCTCAGGCCGGCCTCGTCGGCTGGGCCGTCCTCGACGACCTTCTGGATCAGGGCGCCGGAGTCGGACTCGAGGTTGAGGTCGCGGGCGAGATCCTCGGTCACGCTGATCATCTCGATGCCGAGGAAGGGGCGCTCGATCTCCTCGCCCTCCTTCAGCGACGGCAACAGGCCCTTGACGGTGTCGATCGGCACCGCGAAGCCGATCCCCACCGAGCCCCGCGAGCCGCCGGTGGCGATCTGCGAGTTGATGCCGATCACGCGCCCCTCGGCGTCGAGCAGCGGTCCACCCGAGTTGCCGGGGTTGATCGCGGCGTCGGTCTGGATCACGTTCTCGATCGAGAAGCCGTTCGGAGCCGTGATCTGGCGCTGCTTGGCCGACACGATGCCGGTCGTCACCGAGCGGGTGTAGCCGAACGGGTTGCCGATCGCGACCACCGCGTCGCCGACCTGGGTCTCCGAGCTCCTGCCGAGCGGAAGCGGCTGCAGGTCGGCGTCGTCGGGATCGACCTTCAGCACCGCGACGTCGGTCGACGGGTCGGTGCCGACCACCTCGGCGTCGACGAGGTCGCCGTCCTCCTCGAAGCGGACCTGGACCTGACCGGCGTCGCCGGCGACGTGCGCATTGGTGATGATCGTGCCCTGCTTGTCGACGACGAAGCCCGAGCCGCTGGCCTGGCCGCCGCCGTCGGGCGAGCCGAACGGCGAGTCGCTGGAGCCCGCCTCCTGCTCTGCGACGACGAACACGACGCCCGCGCCCTCGCGCTTGTAGATGTCGGCGACCGTGCGGGCGTCGCCGCCGCCGTCGGAGACGTCGCGCGTCGGGATGCTCTCGCGCACCACGCGGGTCCTGTCGTCGCCGGTGTCGATCACGTCGGTCGCGATCAGCGCGGCGCCGAGGACGAGCACGATTACGCCCCCCAGCGCCCCGGCCAGGAAGGTTGGAAAGAGCGAACGCTTCTGTGACGGGGTCGTGTCAGTCATGTCACGCAGTTTTAGCGCCTGTGCTTAAGCGAGCTTAAAAGCCGTCGGACAGTCCGTTGCCCGCCACCGACTCCTCACGGCCGACGAGATCCCGTACGGCGGCCTCGGGATCGTCGGCTCGCATGACCGTCTCGCCGACCAGCACCGCATCGACGCCGACGCCCTCGAGCTCCTCGATCTGCTCGCGCCGCGCGATCCCCGACTCCGAGACGACCACCTTGCCCGCCGGCACGTCAGGCAGCAGGTCGAAGGTGCGCGCGACGTCGACGCTGAAGTCGGCGAGGTCGCGGTTGTTGATGCCGATCACGTCGGCGTCGATCGCGAGCGCCACCTCGAGCTCCTCGGGCTTGTGGACCTCGACGATCGCATCGAGGTCCAGCTCACGCGCACCGGCGAGCAGGTCGGTCAGCTCGTCGTCGGGCATCGAGCCCACGACGAGCAGCACCGCGTCGGCGCCCGCGGCGCGCGCCTCGTAGAGCATGTAGGGGTCGACGGTGAAGTCCTTGCGCAGGATCGGCAGGCCGGTCGCCGCGCGGGCGGCGCGCAGATCGTCGAGCGAGCCGCCGAAGTGCGCCTCCTCGGTCAGCACCGACAGCGCGGCGGCGCCACCGCGCTCGTACGCCGCGACGATCTCGTCGCAGCTGGAGTCGGGCCGGATGTCGCCAGCCGACGGCGAGCGTCGCTTGTGCTCGGCGATCAGCGAGGTGCCGGGGCGCGACAGCGCCTCGGTGAAGGGCCGGCCGTCGCCGGCCCGGGCCGCGATCGCGGCGTCGAGCTCGCTGAGCGACACGACGGCACGGCGGCTGGCGACTGCGTCGCGCGTCGCCCGGACCAGCGCCTCCAAGCGCTCGCTCATGACCGTCGCCCTTCCAGGGCGGCGACGACCGCAATCGTCATCGTGGGCGGCGGGATCATGCCGCGCGCTCCCGAGTCCGTGCCACGAAGCGCTCCATGACGTCGTTTGCCGCTCCCGAGTCGATCGCCTGCTCGGCGAGCCGCACGCCGGCTTCGATCGAGTCGCCGAGACCGCCGACATAGATCGCCGCGCCCGCGTTGAGCACCGTCAGATCGCGCTCGGCGCCGCTGTCTCCGGCGAGCACGCGCCTGGCGATGCCGGCGTTGCGCTGCGGCGTGCCGGCGGCGACCGCGTCCTGCGGCGAGACGGCGAGACCCACCGACTGCGGCGTGACCACGGTCGCCGACAGCTCGCCGTCGCGCAGCTCGACGACGTGGGTAGGTCCCGAGACGCTCAGCTCGTCGAGCCCGTCGTCGCTTGCGACCACCAGCGCATGCTCGCACCCCAGCTCGCCCAGCGCAGCGGCCATGAAGTCGAGGAAGCGCCGGTCGGAGACGCCGATCAGCTGGCGGCGAGCGCCGGCTGGATTGGTGAGCGGGCCGAGGAAGTTGAAGATGGTCCGCACCGCGAGCTCCTTGCGGACGGGGACGACGTGCCTCATCGCGGGGTGGTGGGCCGGCGCGAACATGAACCCGAAGCCGATCTCGTCGATGCAGGCCGCGACCGCATCGGGATCGAGGTCGATCCGCGCTCCGAGCGCCTCGAGCACGTCGGCCGAGCCCGAGCGCCCGGTCGCGGACCGGTTGCCGTGCTTGGCCATCGGGCAGCCGGCGCCGGCGGCGACGAAGGCAGCCGTCGTCGAGACGTTGAAGGTCGGGCGCCCGCCGCCGGTGCCGGCCGTGTCGACGAGGTCGGCGCTCGCCGGCTCCACCGGCGTCGACAGCTCGCGCATCGCCCGCGCCATGCCGGCGATCTCCTCGACGGTCTCGCCCTTGGCCCGGAACGCGATCAGCAGTCCGGCCGTCTGGACCTCGGATGCGCGACCCTCCATCACCTCGTGCAGGCAGGCGGTCGCCTCGTCGGCGCTCAGCGCCTCGCCGCGGCAGAGCCGGTCGATCGCCTCGGTCAGGATCGGGTTGGGCATCTCGTCTCCCCTCGGCTCGCTCAGAGCGCGAGGAAGTTGCGAAGTATGGCCATTCCGTCGCCGGTCAGCACCGACTCCGGATGGAATTGCACGCCCTCGACCGGCAGCTCGCGGTGGCGCACGGCCATCACGACGTCGCCGTACGAGGCGGAGCGCTCGAGCTCGGGCGGCAGATCGGGATCGATGACCAGCGAGTGGTAGCGGCCCACCTCGAGCGTCGCGTCGAGGCCGTCGAAGATCGTCTTGCCGTCGTGCTCGATCGTCGCGACCTTGCCGTGAACCGGATCGCCGCGCACGACGCGCCCGCCGAACGCCACGCCGATCGACTGGTGGCCGAGGCAGACACCGAGGACCGGGATCCGCTCCTCGCCGAGGCGACGGATCGCCTCGACCGAGATGCCGGCCTCCGCGGGCGTGCAGGGACCCGGCGAGACGATCAGCTTGCCGCCGCGCGTCCGATCGAGCAGCGCGTCGACGGACTCGACGTCGTTGCGCACCACGTCTGGGTCCGCGCCGAGCTCGCCGAGGTACTGGACGAGGTTGTAGGTGAACGAGTCGTAGTTGTCGAGGATCACCACCGGGGGCCTCCCGCCCCCGGACCCCCTCGCTGTTGCCTGGCCGGTGTGCTCGGTATCCGTCACGCCCAGTCCACCTGCCTGCATGCCAGCTCGATCGCCTCGAAGACGGCGCCCGCCTTGTGCTCGGTCTCGCGGACCTCGTAGCCGGCGTCGGAGTCGGCCACGATTCCGCCACCGGCTTGCAGGTGGACCCGGCCGTCCTTCACGAGGGCCGACCGGATGTAGATGCAGGTGTCGAGGTCCCCGCTGTAGGAGAGGTAGCCGACCGAGCCGCCGAAGGGCCCGCGCTTGGTCGGCTCCAGCTCGTCGATGATCTGCATCGCGCGGATCTTCGGCGCGCCCGAGAGCGTGCCGGCCGGCAGCGACGCCGCGAGCGCGTCCATCGGGGTCACGTCGTCGCGCAGGGTGCCGGAGACCGACGAGACGATGTGCAGGACGTGCGAGTAGGTCTCGACGACCATCAGCTCGTCGACCGCGACGGTGCCGTACTCGCAGACCCGGCCAAGGTCGTTGCGCGCGAGGTCGACCAGCATCACGTGCTCGGCGCGCTCCTTCCGGTCGGCGAGCAGGTCCTCGGCACGCTGGATGTCGCCCGCCGCTGTGTCGGCGCGCGGGCGTGTCCCGGCGATCGGCCGCTGCTCGGCGCGGCGGCCGGTCACCTTGACCAGCGACTCCGGCGACGCCCCGGCGATCTCGAAGTCGCCGAAGTCGAGGAAGTACATGTACGGGCTCGGGTTGACGGCGCGCAGCCCGCGGTAGATCGAGAACGCGCTCACCGGAGCCGCGGCGCTCCAGCGCTGACTGGGAACGATCTGGTAGGCGTCGCCCGCCCGGATGTACTCCTTGCAGCGCTCGACGGCATCCGCGTAGCCCTCGGATCCGATGTTCGACTCGTAGCGCGGCGGCTCCTGGACGCTCGCGTGGGCCCGCGGCACCGGACCGGCCAGCCGCTCGCGCACCTCGACGATCGCCGCCTGCGCCTCGGCGTAGGCAGCGTCGAGGTCGTCCTCGGCGAAGACGTTCGCCAGGATCGACACCTCATGGCGCAGATGGTCGAACGCGACCAGCACGTCGGTGACCATCAGCGCCATGTCCGGCGTGCCGAGCTCGTCGGGGTTCCCCGGCCCGACCGACGGCTCCGCATGTCGGACCAGGTCGTAGCCGAACAGCCCGACCGCTCCGCCGACGAAAGGCGGCAGCCCCGCGATCGGAGCGATCCGATAGCGGCTCAGCTCGTCGGCGACCGCCGCATACGGATCCGAGAGCTCACGCTCCTCGCCGCCGACCGTGAAGCGCCCGTCCTCGAGCCGGATCACGCTCCGCGGCCGAAAGCCGAGAAACGACCAGCGCCCGAACCGCTGACCCTGCTCGGCCGACTCCAACAGGAACGACGGCCCGTCCCCGCGCAGCTTCAGATACGCCGAGACCGGCGTCTCGCAGTCGTCGATGAAGGTGTGGCTCAGCGGCACGAGCGTGTGCTCGCGCGCCAGCTCGCGGACTTCCTCCAGCGAAGGCGATACCTGGACGTCGTCAGCGGCGACGGGCATTCAGCTCCTCGAAGGCGTCCACATACGACATGTCGCGCGAGGCGAGCAGCACGGCCAGGTGGTAGAGCACGTCGGCGGCCTCCTCACGCACGCGCTCGTCGGACTCCTCGCGAGCCGCGCGAGTCACCTCCTCAGCCTCCTCACGCACCTTCTCGCCGATGAACGGCGAGTCCGCGAGCAGCCGAGCGGTGTAGCTCGAGCCTCCGTCCCCGGCGGCCTTGCGGGCCGCGATCGTCCGCTCCAGCTCGGCCAGCGCCTCGCCCGGCTGCGGATCCAGGTCACCGGCGTGGAAGCAGCTGCGCTCGCCGGTGTGACAGGCGGGTCCTGTGGGATCGACCAACGCGACGATCGCATCGGCGTCGCAATCGACGCGCAGCGCACGGACCTTCATCGTGCTCCCCGACGTCGCGCCTTTGTGCCAGATCTCGCCGCGCGAACGACTCCAGAAGTGCATCTCCCCCGTCTCGCGGCTCAGCCGCAGCGCTTCCTCGTTCATGTAGGCGAGCGTCAGCACCTCGCCCGTGCGCGCGTCCTGCATCACGCACGGCACGAGCCCATCATCGTCGAAACGGATCTCCTCCATCAGACGATTGTCTCAGAGCCACCCAGTCGCCCGCCTCCGCGGGTGGCGACGATTTTGCGTTTGGGCGCGCAGGAACGAGCACCCAAACCAAAATCGGAGACAGGACCCGCGGGCAGCACGGCCGAGTCCCTAGTCGATCCCCAGCCGGTCGAGCAGCGAATCGTCAGCGCGCCACCCACGTCGCACGCGAACCCGCAGCTCCAGATGGACCCGGCGCCCGAGCCCGGCCTCGATCTCCTGCCGAGCTGCGGTCCCGATCGCCTTGACCATCCGTCCGCCGCCGCCGATCAGGATGCCCTTCTGCGACTCGCTCTCGGCCCAGACGCTGGCCTCGATCCAGAGCAGGTCGCTGTCGCGCTCGGCGATGCTCGTCACCTCGACCTCGACGGCGTGCGGAAGCTCCTCGCGTGTGCGACGCAGGACCTGCTCGCGCACCAGCTCGGCGACCTGCACGTGCTCGGGCTGGTCGGAGCGCTCCTCCGGCGGGTACAGCCACGGGCCTTCGGGCAGCAGCGCGACGAGGTGCTCGACGAGCGCGTCGACGCCGTCGCCCGACTTCGCGCTGATCGGGAAGATGTCGCCCTGGACGTCGAGCTGCGCGGCGGCGGTCAGCGCCGCCGCCGTGGCCGGCCTGCCGAGCTTGTCGACCTTGTTGACGGCAGTCACCGCGCGAACGCCGGAGGAGCGGATCGCGCGGGCGATGTAGCGGTCGCCGGGCCCGACGCGCTGCGCGCCGTCGAGCACGAGCAGGACCGCGTCGGCGTCGCGGAGCGCGTGCTCGACGCGGCGCTGCATCCGCTCGGTCATCGGGTCGCGCGGCCGCTGGACGCCAGGCAGGTCGACCAGCACGAGCTGCCAGTCGCCGCCGGTCGCGATGCCGCGGATCTCGCGTCGCGTGGTCTGCGGCTTGTCCGAGACGATCGCCACCTTGTCGCCCACGACCCGGTTGACGAGCGTCGACTTGCCGGCGTTCGGGCGGCCGGCGAGCGCGACGAAGCCAGAGCGCGTGCTCATCGCAGCCCTGCCGTCACACGGTCCTGGAGCGCGAGCATCTCACCGGCATCGGTCTCGTGGTCATAGCCGCAGAGGTGCAGGACGCCGTGGACGACGGCCTCGACGAGGTCCTCGGCGTGCTCGGGGCAGATCACGACGTCGCCGAGCTCGCGCGGGCCGGCGGCCGCCCCGTCGCCGTCGATCGGGAACGAGAGCACGTCGGTCGGGCGGTCGCGGTCGCGGTGCTCGCGGTTGAGCTCCTGGATCTCGGCCGGGCCGACGAAGGCGATCGCGAGGTGCAGCTCGCCGTCGAGACCGGCCGCCGCGAGCGCGGCGCGCGCAGCCGCGTCGATGCCCGCCGGGGCCGCCGGCGCGTCGATGATCTCGATCTCGATCAGGCTCTCCTGCGCGACTGCGACTGCTGGTGCAGCTCCGGCGCCTGCAACTCGGCGTACTCGCTGTAGGCCGCAACGATCCGCTGCACGAGCTTGTGGCGCACCACGTCCTCGCCTCCGAAGCGGACGAACTCGATGCCCTCCACGTCGGCGAGGATCTCGCCGATCACGACGAGGCCCGAATGGGTCTGCTTCGGGAGGTCGACCTGGGTGACGTCGCCCGTGACGACCATCTTGGAGCCGAAGCCGAGCCGCGTCAGCACCATCTTCATCTGCTCCGGCGTCGTGTTCTGCGCCTCGTCGACGATGATGAACGAGTCGTTCAGCGTGCGCCCGCGCATGAACGCCAGCGGCGCGACCTCGATCACGCCGCGCTCGAGGTGCTGATTGACCTTCTCCGGCTCGAGCATGTCGTAGAGCGCGTCGAACAGCGGCCGCAGGTAGGGGTCGACCTTCGCCATCAGGTCGCCGGGCAGGAAGCCGAGCCGCTCGCCGGCCTCGACCGCCGGACGGGTCAGGACGATCCGGTTGACCTCACGGCGGGCCAGCGCCGCAACCGCCATCGCGACCGCGAGGAACGACTTCCCGGTGCCGGCCGGCCCGATCCCGACGCTGATCGTGTTGGAGCGGATCGCGTCGACGTAGCGCTTTTGGTTGACGGTCTTCGGCGCGACCTTCAGGCCGCGGTGGCGCCAGACGACGTCCTCGAGGATCTCGCTCGGGCTCTCGTGCTCGTCGAGCGCCGAGCCGATCGCCTCGATCGTGCCGGGAGCGACGTCGTGGCCCTGACGGATCAGGTCGGAGAGCTCGCGCACGACCGTCTCCCCCATCGCCACCTGCTCCTCCGAGCCGTCGAGCGTCAGCACGTTGCCGCGCAGGAAGACCTCGGCGTCGAGGTGGCCCTCGAGCGTGCGCATGATCAGGTCCTCCGGCCCGGCCAGCTCCGCGGCTACGTCGTTGGAGAGCTCGATCTGGCGGCGCACTAGGCGGTCAGCTTCTCCTTCACGGCGGCGCTGACGCGCTTGCCGTCGGCGCGGCCCTGGACGCGCGGCATCACGAGCTTCATCACGTTGCCCATGTCGCGCGGCGAGCTGGCGCCGGCCTCGGCGACCGCCGCGGCGACGATCTCCGTCAGCTCGGCGTCGCCGAGCTGCTCCGGCATGTACCCGGCGATCAGCTCGGCCTCGGACTCCTCGGCGGTCGCGAGGTCCTCACGACCGCCGTCGCGGTAGGCCGCGGCCGACTCGAGCCGCCGCTTGCGCTCGCGCTGCAGCACGGCCACCTCGTCGTCGCCACCGTCCTTGACCGCCTTCTGCAGCTCCGACGCGATCAGCCGCAACGCGTTGCAGCGATTGCGATCGCCCGCCTTGAGCGCGGAGCGCGCGTCCTCCTGAACCTGGTCGACAACTGACATTCACCTATAAGTCTAGGCTGCCCGCCAATGCACGACGGCACGCTCATCCTGATCGCCGGCAGCCTGCTGGCGCTCGGGATCGCGGCCACGTTGCTGGCGGGCCGGCTGCGCGTCCCCGGCCTCGTCCTCTTCCTGGTGCTCGGAATGGCGATCGGCTCCGACGGCCTGGGGCTGATCGAGTTCGGGTCGACCGAGAGCGACGTCGAGCTGGCGCGCACGATCGGGATCATCGCGTTGACGTTGATCCTCTTCGAGGGCGGGCTGGCCGCCGGCTGGAGCGAGGTCCGCCCGGTGCTGCGCGGCGCGCTGCCGCTCGCCACGGCCGGCACGCTGATCACCGCCGCGATCACCGGCCTGCTGTCGCACCTGCTGTTCGACCTCACGGTGCTCGAGGGGCTGCTGCTCGGCTCGGTGATCGCCTCCACCGACAGCGCCGCGATCTTCTCGGTCCTGCGCGGCTCCGACGTCAAGCGCAAGGTCGCCCGCACGTTGGAGGCGGAGTCGGGCTTCAACGATCCCGTGGCGGTGTTGCTGGTGCTCGGCTTCATCGCCTGGATCGAGGGTCCCGACTACGGCGCCGCCGACATGGCGGTGCTCGTGGTCGAGCAGCTGTCGATCGGCGCGCTGACCGGGTTCGCGGTCGGCGCGGCGGCCGTCGCCGCGTTCCGCAGCGTCAGGTTCGCCACGACCGGGCTCTACCCGGTCGCCTCGATCGCGACCGCGGCGATCGCCTTCGGCGCCGCCGATCAGCTCGGCGGCTCGGGCTTTCTCGCCGTGTACGTGACGGGCCTGAGCCTCGGCAGCGCGCGGATCCCCGCAAGGCGCACGATCGACGACTTCCATGCCGGCGTCGCCTGGGTCGCGCAGATCGCGCTCTTCTTCACCCTCGGCCTGCTCGTCTTCCCGAACGAGCTCGGGGACGTCGCGCTCGACGGGCTACTGCTCGCCGTCGTCCTCACCCTCGTCGCACGGCCGATCGCGACCTTCGCCTCGACGAGCCTCGCGGGCTACGCCGTGCGCGAGATGACGCTCGTCAGCTGGGCGGGCCTGCGCGGCGCCCTGCCGGTCGTCTTCGCCACCTTCCCGGTGATCGAGGGGATCCCCAAGGCGGAGCTGTTCTTCAACCTGGTCTTCTTCGTCGTAATCGTCTCGGCGCTCGTCCAGGGCGCGACGATCAATCCGCTCGCCCGCCTGCTGAGACTGACCAGTCCCGCCGAGGCGGTGCCGCCACCGGTCATGGAGGTCGGCACGATCCGCCGCCTGGGCGCAGAGGTGCTCGAGTTCCCGGTCCGCCCCGACGACGCGGTCGTCGGCCGCCTCGTCAACGAGCTCGGCCTGCCGCGCGACGCGCTGGTCAACGTGATCGTGCGCGAAGACGAGGCGCTGCTGCCGCGGGGATCGACGGAGGTCGCGGCCGGCGACCGGCTGCACATCGTCGTCCGCGAGAACGCCCGGCGCGACGTCGAGGGGCTGTTCGCCCGCTGGCGCGACGGACCGATCGCCCGTGCTGAGAGCGTGCGGATCGGCGCGCCGCAGGCCCGCTCGCCGATCTTCAGCGTCAAGCCATGGCGCGCGGAGGACGGCGACCCCGAGGCGCCGGCGCAGATCGAGAGCGTCGCCGTCGCCCGCACGCTGCGAACGCGACGCGAGGCCCGCGGCGCGCTCGTGCTGCTCGCCGACGGGCGGCTGGCGGTCACCGGCGAGGGGGTCGTGGCGACCGGCAGCCCGCGTCAGCTCGTGCGCTTCTGCCGCGACCGCGTCGGCCGCGCCCGGAGCGCGCAGGCGAAGGCCTGGTGGCAGGAGGTGGCCGGCGCGGTGCTGCAGAGCTCGGCGCCTTGATCCTGACGAGGTCAGTCGCTCCAGAAGCCGTCGATCGGCAGGATCTCGCCATCGGCCTCGTGGCGAGGACCGAAGGCGAGCAGCTCGAGCCCGTCGGGTCCGGCCTCCAGCGCGCGCACGATGCTCGGCGCCAGCCGTACGGCGTCCATCGTCTCCAGCTCGACGACGTCGTCGTCGAGCTTGATCCGTCCGCTGCCCGAGAGGACCACGTAGATCTCCTCCGCCTTGTCGTGCCGATGGGCGAACGCCTGCCGCTTGTTCGGCCGCAGGACGTGGTAGGCGAGCCCGGTGTTCTCGGCCTTGAGCTCGGAGTTGGCGAAACGCGCCTCCCCCATCTCCGAATAGCCCTGCTTGGCAGCCGAGTCCTCGACCTGCCGCAGGTTCTTGATCGAGTAGTCCATGGCCAGACCCTAGAGCGCGGACGGCGACGGTCGCCGCTCAGGTCAGCAGCAGGGCGGTCCAGCCGCGGTCCGAGAGGCGCCGGCGTTCGGCCAGCGGCGCGAATGCGGCGGCTACCTCGTCGGCCTCGTGGTCGAGCAGGCCGGACAGGATCAACGCGTCGGGACGGTGGCCGATCAGCTCGGCGACGCGCAGCAGAAGCGGGCGCATCAGGTTCGCGGCGATCGTCTCGGCCGCCGGCGGGGCCTCCTCGCGGAGGTTGGCCCGGCGGACGATGTCGAGCGCGACGCCGTTCTCACGCGCGTTCAGGGCGGTGGCATCGATGGCGAGGCGGTCGGAGTCGACGGCCTCGATCGGGCCGTAGCCGAGCTTCGCGGCGGCGATCGCCAATACGCCCGAGCCACAGCCGAGGTCGCAGAAGGAGCCCCTCGAGCCGTCGCGGGCGAGCTCGACCAGCAGCTCCAGGCAGAGCCTGGTCGTGGCGTGGGCGCCCGTGCCGAAGGCGCGCCCGGGATCGATGCTCAGGTCGATCACGCCCGGGCGTATCGGGACGTCCTCCCACGGCGGACGGACGTAGAGCCGGTCGGCGACGAGCACCGGCGCGTGGAAGCGCTTCCAGCGCTCGGCCCAGTCGTCGGGCACCTCCTCGCCCGACACCGTGACGCGGATCCCGCCGATCTCGGCCTCGCCCGCGTCGAGCTCGGGCAGCTCGCCCGGCGCGCCGTAGACCGCGAACTCGACGAACCCGCCGCCGTCGACCTGCTCGACGCCCGACGGCGCCAGATCGAGCAACGCGGCGAGCACCTGCTCCGCGGCGGCCGCGGGGGCGCGAACGGCGAGCCGGATCATCGCACGGCGCCGCGGTTCCGCAGCGCGGCGGCGGCGCGCGTTCGCGGACCGCTCACCGCAGCGCTCGGCGGACCTTGTCGACGATCGACTCGCGCTGCGGCTCGTGGAGGTTGTCCTCGGTGATCGTGCCCGCAAGCTCGGAGAGCAGCTCGCGCTGGCGCTCGTCGAGGTTGCGCGGGATCACGACGTTGAGCACGACGCGCTGGTCCCCACGCCGGCCACGGCCGATCTGCGGCATGCCGTGCCCGCGCAGAGTGACGATCGTGCCGGGCTGGGTGCCGGCGGGGACGTCGATCTCCTGCTCACCGTCCAGCGTCGGCACGCTGACGGTCGCGCCGAGCGCGGCCTCCGGAGCCGCGACGTCGACCACGCTGACGAGGTCGGCGCCGTCGCGCACGAAGCGCTCGTCCTCGGTGACCGTGACGATCACGTAGAGGTCTCCGGGCGGCCCGCCGCGGTCGCCCGCATGCCCGCTGCCGGTCAGCCGGACGCGCTGGCCGTCGGCGATGCCGGCCGGGAGATCGACGTCGAGCGTGCGCCGGGTCGCCTTGCGGCCCTGCCCGCGGCACTCCTTGCAGGGTGTCGTCGCAACCTTGCCGTCTCCCCCGCACCGATCGCAGACCTGCGTCCGGACCATCTGACCGAAGGCCGTCTGCGAGATCGCGCGCAGCTGGCCGCTGCCCTCGCAGCGCGGACAGGTCTCGATCGGCGTGCCGGGCTCGGCGCGGTTGCCGTGGCAGTGCTCGCAGGTCTCGACGGCGTCGAAGGCGACGGCCACCGTCGCGCCGGTCGCCGCCTGCTCGAGCGTGATCTCGGTCTCGACGCCGACGTCCCCTCCCTGCATCGGACCCGGACCGCCCCGGCCGCCGCCGAACGGGTCGCCGCCGAAGAACGCGTCGAAGATGTCGGAGAACGAGCCGAAGCCGTGCGCGTGTGGGGCCTTGCCACGCGAGTCCAGGCCCTCCCAGCCGTAGCGGTCGTAGATCTGGCGCCGCTCGGCGTCGCTGAGCACCTCGTAGCACTCGGCCGCCTCCTTGAACCGCTCCTCGGCGTCGGGGTCGGCGTTGACGTCGGGGTGCAGCTCGCGCGCGACCACGCGGAAGCGCTTCTTGATCTGCCGCTCGTCGGCGCCGCGCTCGACCCCGAGCACCTCATAGGCATCACGTCGTGCCATCTACTCGTCGTAGACCTCGGCGACGAAGCGCGACAGCTCGGCCGCGGCCTGGCGGACGGCGATGATCGCCCCGGGATAGTCCATGCGAACCGGCCCGAGCACGCTGACCGCACCCAGGTTGCGCCGCGCGACGCCGTAGTTGGCGGCGACCATGCTCAGCGACCGCAGCTCCGGCGCGGGGTTCTCCTGCCCGATCCGCAGGTAGACGCTCGGCTCCGAAAGCGACGCCCGCATCAGCGACAACAATGCCTGGCGGCGCTGCAAGACGTCCATCAGGTCCGAGAGCTGCGGCAGCTCCTGGAACCGCTGCTCGGAGATCAGCCGCGCCGCACCGTCGTAGAAGAGCGTGTGCTCGGCGCTCTCCTCGAGCTCGGTGAAGGCGGGCGCGAGCTGGATCAGGAACTCGCGCTCGCGGCTGCTGAGCTGAGCATCGCTCAGCTTGCCGTGGAGCATCCGCGAACCGACGTCGAGCCCGCCGAGCGCCTCGTTGAGATATGCGGCCGCCCAGTCGATCAAGCCTGCGTCGAGCGGTCGCTCGAACGGGATCACGCGCTTGGTGACCCCGCCGGTCGAGGTGATCACCACGACCATCGCGACGCTCGGCTGCAACGCGAGCACCTCGACGCGGTGGATCGTCGCCGTCTCGATCGGTGGCGCCGTGACGAGCGCGAGCAGGTCGGTGACCTGCGAGAGCTGCTCGGTCGTGGCGCGCATCGCCTCGTCGACCTCTCGCCGCATGTCCGAGAGCTCGACCGACTTGCGCGGCGCCGGCAGCCCACCCCGCTCGAGCAGCTCGTCCACGTAGCGGCGGTAGCCGCGATTGGTCGGCACACGCCCGGCCGAGGTGTGCGGATGCTCGAGCAGCCCGAGCTCCTCGAGCCGCGCCAGCTCGGAGCGGACGGTCGACGGTCCCCACGGCACGTCGGCCTGATCGGCGAGCCACTTCGATCCGACCGGATGATCGAGGTCGGCGTAGCCCTCGACCACCTTGCGGAGGATGAACTGCTGGCGCGGCGATACCTGCACGCCCTCGATTGTGACGGACGCCGTCAGCCGGACCGCGCTCAACCGAGCCGCAGCTCGGCCACGGCGTTCCTGATGATCTGCTTGCCGGACTGCTCGGCGAGGGTGTCGACGGACACGCTGTCGCCGTCGACCGCGCTCACCGTGCCGCTCACGACGATCTCGTGCTCCGGCACGCCCATGCCGCGGAACTGAACCGACAGCCGCCTCAGCGCGCGCGGATCGCCGCCGGCCGCGGCGGCGTTCGCGCGCGCCACGAGCGCCATCCCGTAGAGGCCATGGAGGATGTTCCCCGGCAGTCCGACTTGGGTCGCGAACTCCCTGTCGATGTGAATCGGGTTGAAGTCGCCCGACGCGCCGGCGTAGCGGTGCGGCAGGAAGCGGTCCGGGGTGACGCGCAGCTCGGGGATCGAGTCGCCGACCTCCATCTCAGATCCCCCTCACGATGTTGGTCCACGTACCGCGGACGACCTCCTGGCCATCCTGGTTGGTCGAGACGGACTCGAAGACGTAGAAGGCCTTGCCGTCCTTCTCGAAGATGTCCTTGCACTCGGCGACGGTGGTGATCGTGTCTCCCGAGCAGACCGGCTCGCCCCAGACGAACTCCTGGCCGCCATGGACCATCCGCGCGAAGTCCATCCCGACGTCGGGATCGAGGATCGCCGGCGCCATCGCGCCCGCCGAGTAGACGACGGCGAACATCGGCGGAGCAGGGACGTCGCGCAGACCGGCGCCGGTGGCGGCGGCGCGGTCGAAGTAGACCGCGTCGTCCTCGCCGACCGCGAGCGCATACTCGCGGATCTTCTCCTTGCCGACCTCGTATTCGAAGGGCGGATACCGCTTGCCCTTGGCGCTCGCGTCTACTGGCACGCCGCCTCCCTTTCGGTTCGCGGCGCGCGAGTCTAGTCGAGGGAGGGAGTGGTGGGTGGGCGGGCGGCACGACCGCGGTGTGAGGCGGTCGTGCACGCCCTTTGGTGCCCACCCCGGGCAGCAGAGCCAAATGGAGGGAGGGCTCCGCGCCTAGGCCTCGAGGTCTGGCCTCCCACGCTATACGCGGATCGGCGTGTTCTGGATCGAAACCGACGTGGGAATACGCGATTTGCGCTGAAAACTTGGTCGTTTCCTCGGTCAGGCGACTTCGCGCAGGCCTTGGGCCTCCGCAAGCGACGCGAGCTTGCGCACCGCGTGTTCCTCGATCTGGCGTGCCCGCTCGCGCGTCAGGCCGAACATCCGGCCGACGTCGTCCAGCGTTCGCGGCTGCTCGCCGAACAGTCCGTAGCGCAGTTCGACGACCCTCCGCTCGCGGTAGGAGAGGTTCTCGAGCGCCAGCGCCAGCCGCGACCGATCGAGCGCCTCGGCGGCCGCCTCGAACGGCGAGACCGCACCCTGGTCGGGGATCAGGTGGCCGAGTTCGGCCGCGTCGTCGTCGCCCCCACCACCGCCGACCGGCTTGTCGAGCGAGACGGGCGCGCGCGACGCGCGCATGATCAGCTCCGCCTCGTCGGGGTCGATGTCGAGTCCCGACGCCGCGGCGATCTCCTCGAACGACGGGTCGCGGTCGCGAGCGGCTTCGAGCTTGCGCTGCGCTCCGTCGAGCTTCTGCAGCTGCTGGTTGATGTGGATCGGGATGCGGATCGTGCGCGACTTGTCGGCCAGCGCACGTGAGATCGCCTGGCGGATCCACCAGGTGGCGTAGGTCGAGAACTTGAAGCCCTTGCGGTAGTCGAACTTCTCGACGGCGCGCACGAGGCCGATCGACCCCTCCTGGATCAGCTCCATGAAGTCGAGGCCCTGATTGCGGTAGCGCTTGGCGATCGACACGACGAGGCGGAGGTTGGCCTCGGTCATGCGGTTCTTCGCCTCGAGGTCGCCGCGCTCGATCCGCTTGGCGAGATCCAGCTCCTCGGCGGCGGTCAGCAGACGCGTCTTCGCGATGCCGTCCAGGAAGAGCTGGAGCGAGTCGACTGTCGGGTTCGGTGCTGTCTCTAGCGCGGCCATGGCGAGAACCTACGCCCGGCCCCTTAAGCGTTCCTAAGGCGCGCGCAAAGGTTTTCTTAACTCGTCGTAGCGCTGTCGCAGAGCGGCGTCAGTCGTCACCGAGGGTGAGCACCGACAGGAACGCCTCCTGCGGCACCTCGATGCGGCCGACCTGCTTCATCCGCTTCTTGCCCTCCTTCTGCTTCTCGAGCAGCTTGCGCTTGCGCGTGATGTCGCCGCCGTAGCACTTCGCGATCACGTCCTTGCGGACCGCCTTGACCGACTCGCGGGCGATGATGTGCGAGCCGATCGCCGCCTGGATCGCGACCTCGAACTGCTGGCGCGGGATCTGCTTGCGCAGCCGCTCCACGAGGCCGCGGCCGGCCTCGTAGGCCTTGTCCTTGTGGACGACCATCGACAGCGCGTCGACCTGGTCGCCGGCGAGCAGGATGTCGAGCTTGACGAGCTCCGACGGCCGCATCCCGGTCAGCTCGTAGTCGAGCGAGGCGTAGCCCTTGGTGCGCGACTTGAGCTGGTCGAAGAAGTCGAGCACGACCTCGGCGAGCGGCAGGTCGTAGTGCAGCTGGACGCGCTGCTCGGAGAGGAAGCTCATGCCGACATGGGTGCCGCGCCGGTCCTGGCAGAGCTCCATCACCGCGCCGACCGCGTCCTTCGGGCAGAGGATCGTCGCCTTCAGATAGGGCTCTCGGACCTCCGCGATCACGCCCGGGTCGGGCATGTCGTTGGGCGAGTGGACCACGACCTCCTCGCCGTTGGTCAGCGTGCAGTCGTACTCGACGTTCGGCGTCGTCGCCAGCAGCTCGAGGTCGTACTCGCGCTCGAGCCGCTCGCGCACGATGTCCATGTGCAGCAGGCCGAGGAAGCCGCAGCGGAAGCCGAAGCCGAGCGCCTGGCTGGTCTCGGGATCCCAGGACAGCGCCGCGTCGTTGAGCGAGAGCTTCTCGAG
>Ga0190265_10000406_pt1 | contig 31522 bp, 29 predicted proteins | sample Popmic124T_FD_133135 | JGI IMG/M metagenome (GOLD analysis project Ga0190265, IMG submission 133135) | Populus adjacent soil microbial communities from riparian zone of Indian Creek, Utah, USA - 124 T | ecosystem: Environmental > Terrestrial > Soil > Riparian zone | place: USA: Utah | collected...
ACCACCTGGGGCCGGTGCGACGGGAAATCCTCCTGCTGGGCGGGCTCCGACTGCACAGGTTCGATCGCCTGAAGAGCGGGTGGCGGCGGGGCCCGCAGGAAGGGGGGCCGCTGCAGCACGCTCTCCCCAGTCTGCGAAGGAATCTTGTGGGCCAGCAGCCGCTTCAGGAGCTCAAGGGCTTCGGCGGTCGCGCTCGCTTCTGCGGCGATTTTTTGTGAGGTCGTCTCTTGATCATCAAGCTCAAGCCGCGGCGGTGCATCGGCCTCGGGTGATTCGGGGTCGTCTGGAAATCGCCCGTGATCGTCGGTGGCCGTATCGATGACCTCCGCATGGTATTCGGGCTCAGGTGTTGCCTCGCCGATTGACGGCAAGGAGACCAATGTCTCCGCGACCGGTTGGTGGATGCCTTCCGATGTCTCATTGGCGACCGTCGGCAAATCGGTGTCGGGAGAGTCGGCGGCAACATCAAAGGGCTGCTCAAAACCTGCTTCGATCCTCGGCTGCGAACCATTCGTTTCATCGAAGGTCTGCTCGTGCGGCGGGATCTCGGCAAAGTCCGCGTCTTCGATCCCAGCAGTCGGCTCGGCGGGGGTTGCGACGTGGCTATGAACTTCCGGCTCGATTCGTGCTGACTGCGGTTCATCGGGGAACCGCAAATCCAGCATGGGCTGAACGTCTTCGGACGACACGTCTCTCTCGACGATTGCTTGAATAGCGTCGTCGGCGAACTGGTCGGGCGCGGACCGGACCTCGGCGCCATTCGCGCCAGTTTCCGTCTCGATTGCGGCTACTGCACCGGCCATGGTCGCAGAACGCGGTTCAGGGGACGCCAGGATGACCTCTACCCCACTCCGGGAATCGGGCACTTGCTGCGAAGCCGACATTCGCTACTCCCGCGCACTAACTCCGGCTCCGCTGCCGCAACGAAATCAGCTTTTCGCAAGTCCTATCAAGCGGTCGCGCAGCCGAGGCTTTGACTTTTCCTCTATCGCTTCCGTTTGGGGCATCTGTGCGGCTGCTTCTTCGCTCCGGACGGCGTCCTCAGCGGCCTTGCCCTCGTTGGCTGGATGGCCGTTCGCGACCGCCTCAGGCGGTGCGGCATCAGATGCGTCGACAAGGGGTTTTGAGCTGGGTTTCGGCGGATCGGAGAGAACCGGCCTTACGTGGGCGACACGGTCCAACAGATTGCCGCGCCGAAGCCCCCGCTCGGAGCCTTGCGAGATGAGGCCGGGCCCGGCGCCAAGGCGGCGCATCTCTTCGGTAAAGTGTGCCGCTTGGCGTGCCAGGCGCTCATGGGCGGCGGCCAACTCGGTGCGAAGCCGGTTGATGGTAGCGGTCTGGCGTTCGCCCTGTGCTTCCGCGGAATCTGCACGCGCTTTCAGCGCCATCTTGCTGTTCCTGAAGCTGAGGCCCGTGGAATCCCCTTGCTCGAACGCGGCGAGCGCCGCCTTCAGGCGGACTATCTCGCCAGCTTGATCTTCCGCTTTCGCTCGCAAGGCCGCAAGTTCCCGCGTGGCAACGGCGGGCTCCTGCTCTGCCCGCGGGCTTTGCACTTCGGCTTCGGCGTGTGTGTCAGATGACTGAGCCTCTGGCAGTAGCGCTGGGGCAAGGCCGAGCCCGGTTCGCTGCTGGAGCCTGTCGATTAGTGTCGCCTGATCCCGGACCTTGACTCTGAGCTTCTCCAGCTGCGCAAGGAGCTCCGGCGCTTCCTCGGATTGAGACTGACCGCGGCGACCACGGGGCCGGCTCGAAAGCGCGTCGCTGAGCTTGTCGATTTCGGCCGTCTTCCGAGCGTTGACGGAGGAAGCTTCTTCGAGTGCCACCTTGTGGCGCTTTGCACCTTGCGAAAGCTCCGCGATTTCGCGGTCGCGGTTGAAGAGGAGCCGCTTGGCCTCAGAGAGCCTCGCTTCGACTTTCGGCAGCCTGTCTGCCACCGTCTGCTCTAGGACCCGGCGAGCGTTGGCGTTCTCTTCAAGCTCTGCCTTAGCTGCAGTTGCGTCGGCCTCCAGCGCAGAAATACTCGCATCCCGGCGGTTGATCTCGATCAGGTGTCGCGCGCGTTCAAGCTTGGCACCTTCCAGCTGGTTCGTGAGCTTGTGAATCCTAACCGCGTGCTCTGCCCTGAGCCGATCGCGATCGGCCTTGATCTCGGACTCGCTGACGGGCATGGCTTCCCTGAGCCGCTGCGTGGTGAGGCGAACTGCTCTCGACCAGAAGGCAGACGCCAACAGCAATCCAAGCAGGCTTGCTATCAGGAAGCCCAGCGCCACCAGAAGCCCGGATTGGACGGAAATCAATACTGCACCCTCGACAACGGGCCGGTGCCGGCTTGTCTGCCAGCGCCGATACACCTAATGCCGACTGCAACGCTCGCGGTCAGCGACGGGTCCGTGCTCAGCCTAGAATGGGTTCCAGGTTGGCGCACGCGTATACTTCAAGTAGCCGACGTTGGCACCCAACCTCAAGCCAATACCTGTCCGTATAGGAGCGGTAACAAGGCTGCCGTTCTTCTGGAAGGTGAGTCCTACGCCGCCAACAATATAGGCGGAACCGTCTACGCCGCCAAAACGCCGGTAGATATCGGACGGATCGCGCAGGTTGTAGACAAGCACCATGACTTTGGAGCCGTCCCCGCCAGCGTCATAGCCAATGGACGGGCCCTGCCAGTACACGCGCTGGTTCCCGGCGTCCTTCGTATAAAGGGTGCCCTCGCCGTAGCGAAGGCCCGCCACGAACGCCGCGCCGGCGTCTTGGCCGAGGATATAGCCGTTGGGTCGGCCCTGCTGCTGGAACGCGTATTCGACGACGGAAGCCAGCCCCTTGGTTACGCCGCCAAAGAACAGGTGTCCCGCCTGGATGATCTCGTTCGACGAGTAGGTGTTCTCCGAGTAGCCGGGGGGAGGCACGTTTGCCGGCTGCGCATATGGGGGTGGCTGAGAATAGGGTTGGCCGGGTCCGCTGTAGGGTTTTGAACCAGGTGGGTAGTAGGTCTGCCCAGGCGGAGGGCCGGGCCGGTATGTATCGTCTCGGGGCGGCGGAGCGGGCCGGTAGGCATCGTCTCTAGGTGGTGGGTAGGGTTGATACTGTTGACCCTGTGTTGGGACAGAGACCGCCATAATGAGAACTGGCAACACAATCGCCAGAACGCTTAGAACCGGATTTCTCAATTTGTTGGACATCGTTTCACCCGACGTGGCTCCAGAAGCCATGCGCGCAAGGCAGGCGAATCACGACGCGCGGCGGCATCGGGAGAATTCTTCCAAAGTGTTACGAAAGTGTGGCTGAAACGCTTCAATGAATCTCGGGGTGCCTAGCCAGCAGTAATCGGGTGCTTGGTACTCCATGCCACGAAGCCCGGGTTGAGATAGTCACGCTTGCCATAGCTCAGCGGTTCGCCGTCGAAGGTCAGGACGGTGCCGCCTGCGGCTGCGAGTACCGCGTGACCGGCCGCTGTGTCCCATTCGTGGGTTGGAGCAATGCGGGGATAGAGGTCCGCCTCGCCTCGCGCGAGCAAGCCAAACTTCAGTGAGGATGACACGGCGCGCCGGTCGACGACGTCGTAGCACTCCAGAAATCGCCGCGTCTCTGAATTCAGGTGGGTCTGGCTGGTGAGAGCCTTGATGGCTTTTGGGTCAACCGGTCGCGTCTTCAGTTGCTCGAGGCCGCATTCGGCAAGGGTTTGCACAGGACTTGAGGGAGGCAATCTCGCAGCTCCGACCTTGTCCGCGCCCAAGGTGACAAATAGGTCGGGAATTGCAGGAGCGTACAGCACGCCGAAGACCGGACGCCCGCCCTCGATAAGCGCAACGTTGATTGTGAAATACGGCTCGCGGCGCAAGAACGGCTTAGTACCATCGAGGGGATCAACCAGGAAGAAGGTGTCGGCTGGAGGTGGAACGTGTCCGGCCGAGGCTGCCTCCTCGGATATGATCTGAACACCGGGCGCCAAACGCGTCAGGCTTTCGAGAAGTATCTCTTCCGACTCTTTGTCAGCGATGGTTACGGGGGAGTTGTCCGCCTTCCTTGTCGCTTCGACGCCGGCGGCTAGATGAGCTACCTGCAGGCGGCCCACGCGCAAGACGGTCGTCAGCAGTCCTTCGGCAAGTGATTCGATTTCGCTGTCATTCATTGCCGTGCGGCTTCCTGATTCGTGCTGGCGGCGGCCGAGAGTGGCTTGTTGGGCTGGCGCATTTCCCAGGTTGTGACGAAAAAACAATACCCCTGCGTATCCCCGTTCGGTTTCCTTGGCAGTCGTCCCGCGAAGCGTGTATCAAAACTAAACTGCAGCCGTCTCCGTTGGCTGGCGTCAAAGTTCCTGCTTCCCCAAGGCGGCCGTTTTCTGCCGCACCCAATATCACACGAAGGGGACCATTCGATGAGCGAGCGCGCCCATCCCACGGACCTGGAACTTGCCGCCTTGATTTCGAGCAAGATCTGTCACGATGTAATCGGTCCGGTCAGCGCCATCAATAATGGCCTTGAGATCTTCGACGAGGAGGATGACGCCCAAGCCAAAGACTATGCGCTGAACGTTATCCGCAACGTGACCGAAACTGCGTCCGCTAGGCTGCAATTTGCACGTTTTGCATTCGGGGCCGCAGGATCGGCCGGGTCACAAATAGACATCGGAAATGCTGAGAAGCTTAGCCGTGGGCTGATCGGAGAGGGCAAGCACAAGCTCGTGTGGCGCGCCATATCGGGCGCTATGGCAAAGGACAAGGTCAAGCTTCTGCTGAATTTGGTTGCGGCAGCGCCAACCGCGATACCTCGGGGTGGCGAGATCGAGGTCAATGTCACCGGCACGCTGGAGACGCCCAGTATCCTCATCCGATGCCGCGGTGTCGGGGCGCGACCGCCTCAATACTTGGGGGATTTTGTTTGCGGGACGGCGCCGCAGATCGATGCAATGTCGATCCAGGCCTACTACACGCTGCGCCTGGCGGCGTCCTCGGGCATGCGCCTCGACATCGTGAGGGATGGGGCGGACGTGCTTCTCGTCGCCAAGCCCGCCCGCTAGGTGATCCGGCCGGGCCAATCGATCGCTAGGCATTGTTAACGGTTTTGGCTGAACATGAGGTAGCGGCAGCAATCGTGCTCGTCGCCACCAGCACTCTGCCTGCCGGGCCCAGCATGAAAATTTGTCTTGTCGTCGATGACTCCAGCGTCGTTCGCAAAGTGGCGCGCAGCATCCTGGAGAGCTTCAAGCTCGAGGTGATCGAAGCGGACAGCGGTCAGACGGCAATCGATGCGTGTCAGCGGGAAATGCCCGACGCGATCATCCTGGATAACTACATGCCGGGCATGGGCACCGTCGAATTCCTCTCGACGCTGCGCGGATTGCCCGACGGTAAGAAAGCGCTTGTCATCTACTGCACGTCAGAGAACGACACGGCTGACATCACGCGCACGATTGCCGCCGGGGCCGACGACTTTGTGATCAAGCCCTTCGACCGGGGGTCGTTGAAGGCTAAGTTTGCGAGCGCTGGAACTGCATAGCGACCGCGTCGCCTGTTCAACCCGACTTTGGTGTGGCTTGGCGGGCAGCCAGACTTACGCCACCGAGGATCAGCACGAAGCCCACGATGTGGAACAGCTCGATCCGTTCCCCGAGAATGGACGTGGCGAGCAAGGCGCTGAAAAGCGGGATCGTATGAAGGAAGGCGCTGGCTCGCGGCGCGCCGACGATGTCGATCCCCCGGTTCCAGGCGAAATAGGCGAGCAGCGTGGTTATGACAGCTGCGTACAGAAGCGCGAGCATGGTCAGCCACGTGGCTTGCAGACGGTAGTTGAGCGAATGCTCGAACGCGGCAAATGGGACGTTTGCAAGGCCCGCAATGACGGCCATGGCCAGCATGAAGGTCATCGGATGGATGCTGGGCCGCAGGCGTAGGCATGCAGAGTAGAGCGCCCATAGCAGCATGTTGGCGATGATGATCAGATCGCCGCCGTTCAGGGTGAAGGATGCCAGCCTCGATAGTTCCAGCTGGCTAACGATCACGAGCACTCCGGACAGCGAGATCAAAACACCGCAAAGCTGTACCCGGGTGAGACGGTCGCGAAAGAGCAGCCAACTCGCAGCAACGATGAAGGCGGGCGCCACCGAGCCGACAACGCCCATGTTGAGGGCGGTGGTGTACTGCAGGGCGACGTATTGAAGCGTTCCAAAGGCGGCGCCGCCGGTGAGAGCAAATAGTATCATCAGGCCGGCATGCCGCTTCAGCTTGGGCCAATCGGCACGAAGGTGTGCGAGTGCAAAGGGAAGCACGAGCAGGGTGACCAGTATCCAACGCGCTACGGCCAAACTGGCCGGCGGGACATATCCGCCCACTGCGCGCGCAATTATATGATTGCCGGCCCAGCAGGCGGCGGCCAGGGGCAACAGGACGTAGGCCGCAGCCTGGGTGCGAAGAAGCGCTGCCGCTCGGCTGGTTTCGGACAAAGACATGGGGCTGAATTGCACACCAAGTGACCCCTCACAAGTACGGAGGCCATGCGGAAGCGCTGCATCAGGGGAGCATTGACCATGTGACCCTTGCTCCACTGGTCACGCGATCCGGTCCCGCCTACATCAAGAACTGCGGTTGATTTCTTGGGCTGCCAACGACCCTCCGCATGTGCTTTCCTACAGGCATGGGAGAAACGCGATGATTGACCAGACTACGGCAAGGGGCCGGATAGTCGCCGCGGCGCTCGGATGTGCGGCAGGTAAGGAGTGGCCTGCCGTGTCGCTGGCCGATATCGCAGGGGCAGCAGGCCTGCCGCTCGTGGAGTTGAGTAGGGAGTTCGATACGAAGGCCGCCATTCTCGCCGCACTTGTTCGCGATATCGACCAGGAGCTTCTCAAACGGGCGCCGAAGCGTTCGGAAGGACAGGAGGTCCGCGACGCTCTTTTCGATGTCGTCATGACGCGCTTCGATGTCCTCGCCCCTTACAAGAACGCACTCAAATCCATTCACGCGGCCGGGCAAGCCGATCTTTCCATGGCCGGTCCGCTCCTGAGGTCGATGCATTGGATGCTGGAGGCCGCGGGAATTTCGACCGACGGACATGGCGGACGCGTGCGGGTTGCAGGCCTGGCAGCGGTCTACGCATCGGTATTCCGCACTTGGCTCGATGACGACGATCCTGGGCTCGCCCGCACCATGGCGGCCTTGGATCGGCGTCTTCGCGGCGGCGAGCGCACGTTGCGGAATGTCGAGCAGTTCGGATCAGTCGTCGGGCGGCTCGTCAAAGATGGGCCGGCCTTCCTGCGATCCGTGTTGCGGGGGCGGTCCGCACAGGAGCAGAGACCCGGCCCGGACGCCGGGTCCGTCTAGCAGGCGCTTCGCGGAGATGACAACAGACACCCCAGCCTCTCAAGTTGTTTTCGACGACTTTCTGAAGCTCGATATTCGCGTCGGCACGGTACAGTCTGCTGAACCCCTTGCCGGGGCTCGCAAGCCGGCAATGCGCCTGCTGATAGATTTCGGGCCGACCATTGGGGTGAAGAAGAGTTCGGCACAGATAGCGGTGCACTATTCGCCAGAGTCACTCGTGGGCAGGCAGGTGGCCGCAGTTGTGAACTTCCCACCCCGCCAGATCGGCAAAATGCTTTCCGAGGTTCTGACGCTGGGCTTTCCGGACGAAGGGGGTGAGGTTGTCCTTATCGTTCCGGAGCGCCGCGTGCCGAACGGGGGCAGGCTCTACTGACACGCCTCAGAGCGGCACGCGAACCGTCGCGCGCAAGCCGCCCATGGAGGATTCCCCGAGCCCGATATCGCCACCGTGACTGCGTGCGATGTCGCGCGCGATGGCCAATCCGAGACCGGTGTTGCCCGTGTCCTGGTTGCGGCCATTGCCGAGACGGTAGAACGGCCGGAACACGTTGTCGCGCTCGGCGGGCGGAATACCCGGCCCGTTGTCCTCGATATCGATGCGAAGCCAGTCATGCTCGGTTGCCGCGCGGATCACCACGTAGTCGCCAAAACGCGCGGCGTTGATGACGAGGTTAGTGATCGCCCGCTTGAACGCCTGCCGCTTCAGCGGAAGCGTGAGGCCGTGGCTCGGCTGGCGCATCCTGACTTCAATCGGCGTGCCAAGGTGCATCGCCTCATCGTTGATCTCGCCGAGCAGCCTCGCGATGTTCGTGGGGGCGGCTTCCTCGCCGCCGTCGCCCTTTGCGAACGCCAGGTAGTCCTCGAGCATATGCTGCATTTCGTTGACGTCGTTGCGCAACGCGTCAATCTCCGGGCTCCTTCCGAGCAGGGCCAGCTCGAGCTTGAAGCGTGTCAGCACCGTTCTGAGATCGTGGCTCACGCCGGCGAGCATCGTCGTGCGCTGCTCGACGTGGTGCCTGATACGGTCGCGCATCTCAAGGAAGGCTTGCGCCGCTTGGCGGACCTCCCGTGCTCCGCGGGGCCTGAAGTCTTGCGGGACGGGGCGGCCCTTGCCGAACTCGTCGGCCGCTTCCGCCAGGCGCAAGATCGGCCGGATCTGGTTTCGCAGGAATAGGATCGCGACTGTCAGCAGCACGACCGAGGTGCCCACCATCCACATCAGGAAAATGTGCGAGTTGGAGGCGTAGGTCTGACCGCGCGGTGCGGTGAACCTCAGAATTGCGTTCTCCAGCCTTACTCGGATCTCCACATGCTTCGATTGACCGACGGTGTCGATCCAGAAGGGGCGCTTCACGTGCGTGCTTATTTCTTCAGAAAGCGCGCGATCGAGCAGGTCGAAGAACGGTTTTGGCTGAGCTGCGGGCAGGTTGCCGGGTGCCATGATCGTCAGCGTCAGACCGAAGCGGTTCTTGGCCAAATCGGCGAGCTTGTTTTCGTCCGTGACTGCTTCCGCCACGTAGAGGTCTACCACGGCGGCCATATCGCGTGCCGTGGCTTCGGAGAGGCGCCGCGTTACCTGGTTCCAGTGCCGCTCCATGAAGGCGAAAGCAACAACGCTTTCCAGGAGCACGATGGGAGCGATGATGATGATGAGTGCACGCGCATAGAGGCCTTTAGGCGCAAGCTCACCCAGCGTCTTGGCGCATCGCGCCCAAACATTGCGGGTACGCTCAAGCCAGTCGCCGTGCCGGTAACTGGGAGTTTCACCGGGAGCGAGCATCGTCATGCGTGCCTTGGCACTGCCTCTCTTTCGTCAGTCGGTATAAAGAATGTACCCCTTCCCCCGCACGGTCTGCAAATAGACGGGGTTAGCGGGGTCGTTTTCTATCTTTCGGCGCAAACGGTTGATTTGCACGTCGATCGCGCGCTCGGTGCCGGTCGATTCATCCGCTGCGAGTTCATGACGCGCCACCGGAGTCCCAGGCCGCTGCGCGAACTGACGCAGCAGGTCTCTCTCCCGTTCCGTCAGCTTGATGGATTCATCGCCGCGCTTGAGTTCGCCTCGGCCGACGTGGAAGGTGAAATCGCCCATTGTGACTTCGTCGCGCGGGCCGGAAGGCTCCTGGCGACGTTTGAGGACATTGCGCAGCCTGAGAAGAAGCTCGCGCGGCTCGAAAGGCTTGGCGATGTACTCGTCCACCCCAATCTCGAGCCCTTCAATGCGTTCGTCGGCCTCCGCCCGTGCGGTCAGCATGCAGACGGGAACATTGGAGACGCCTTTCAGATCGCGCGCCAGTTCAAGACCGCTCTCGCCTGGCATCATCACATCCAGGATAACGAGGTCGAATGCGAGGCCACGCATGGATGCGCGCGCGGTTGCGGCATCCACGGCCGTGGTCACCCGAAACCCGTTCTCGAACAGGTAGCGCGCCAGCAGGTCGCGGATGCGGAGGTCGTCATCGACCACAAGGATGTGCGGAGCATTGTCGAGCAGCGGTTCCACAGGGCGACCTCCCTCGAAGCAGACTTGAACTCAGCGATCAGTGTCGTTCTTGGCATACTCAGGCAAAAGCGCCTCCACCCGGCTGCGCTCATCGAGGCTGATCATGCTGAAGAGGAACTTCCGTATCAGTGCCTCGCTTTCAGCCCCGCAGGCCGACAGCGCGCCTCTCACGCGCTTGGCTTGAAGTTGATCGAGCCGGGCTGCAAGGGCCGCGCCCCTGTCTGTCACGCGCAGGAGGCGTTCGCGCCGATCAAGCTTGCCCGTTTGCTGCGCGATCCAGCCCTCGTCCAACAGTTCCTTGAGCACCCGCGCGAGGCTCTGTTTGGTGATTTTCAGGATATCGAGCAGGTCGGCAACCCTCAGGCCAGGATTGCGGCTCACAAAGTGGAGGACGCGATGGTGCGCGCGGCCCAATCCAAATTCGGCCAGCACCGCATCGGCCTCGCGCGTGAAATCGCGATAGGCGAAAAAGATCAGCTCGACGACGGTGATAAGGCGCGCGTCGCGATCGGTGAGTGGCCGTTCGTCCGCGTTGCGCAGGGCCGGGCCGACACCGCCAATCGGTTCGGAATTTATGTCAGCCATGTTGACTTATTTGGAGCCTATTGTTAGTGCTGGCAAGCCTTTTTGTGGGCAGTTTTCCGTTAGAGCCCCGCGTTTTCGACGCCGCGCGGCGCGATCCACGGCGAACTGTTTCCCCCGGTAGCCCTTCACGAACAGGCGCCAACAAGCCCGGGCTGCCCTATGCGGGAGGAGAGCGGCATGGTCGATACGGCACCCTATCACGACCGCGACGGCTTTATCTGGCTGGATGGCGCGTTGGTGCCATGGCGCGAGGCCAACGTTCATATCCTGACGCATGCCCTGCATTACGCGAGCGCCGTTTTCGAGGGCGAGCGCGCCTATGGTGGCGAGATTTTCGAACTGACCAAGCACAGCCAGCGTCTTTACGAAGGCGCCAAGGTGATGGACTTCACCATCCCCTTTAGCGTTGCGGAGATCGATCAGGCCTGCCGTGAGACCGTGAAAGCCAACAAGCTGTCCGACTGCTACGTGCGCCCAATCGCCTGGCGCGGCAGCGAGCAGATGGGCGTTTCTGCCCAGGCGACCAAAATCCATCTTGCCGTCGCCGCCTGGGATTGGGGTTCCTATTTCCCCATGGAAGAGAGGCTCAAGGGGTTGCGGCTGACGCTCGCAAAGTATCGCCGCCCCGATCCGGCTACGGCTCCGGCGAAGACCAAAGCGGCTGGTCTCTACATGATCTGCACGATCGAAAAGCATCGCGCGGAACGCGCCGGCTATGCGGATGCTCTCATGTATGACTGGCGTGGCCATGTGGCCGAGTGCACCGGCGCGAACATCTTCTTCATCAAGGACGATGTGCTGCATACCCCGACAGCAGATTGTTTCCTGGCCGGCATCACGCGTGCAACGGTGATCGGCCTTGCCCATAAGCGCGGGCTGAAGGTGGTGGAACGCACGATCATGCCCGATGAGTTGGGATCGTTCTCGGAATGCTTCCTGACGGGAACCGCAGCGGAAGTTACGCCTGTGGCCGAGATTGCCGAGCACCGATATCGGCCCGGCAAAATCTCTGAAACGCTGATCAATGACTATACCGCTGCGGTGCAACCTAAAAAGCAGGCTGCGGAGTAGCGGTACCAGATGCTAGGGCCGTTGCGGTTCGGGCACAGTCATCCCGGCCGTGAACCAAAAGAGATATCGAGCGTTGCAGGTTCCGTAAGACTGCCCAACACTGGTGTTGGGTATCTGGGGCTGCCGCTATGCGTACTGTGATCATCGTCTCGGTGTTCTGCGGTTTGGCCGCACTATTCGCGCCTGCTGCGGTTGCCCAGCCTGCCGGCCTGGACGTCAACCGCGATTGCCAGACCATCAGGACGTGCAACTTCGGCCGTGGCGGAATCTATCGGGGTTGCCTGTCATCCTACAGTTGCCGGCTGTGCCGGCTTGTGACAGCCCCTTGCCGCATCCACGCCGGCCAGCGCGTGTGCCAGGAAATGCGGTGCAGGTGGGGCTAGCCACCAGCTAGGGTCGCCTCAGCCAGAAGGCGGTAGCTCCGGCGGCGAACCTCTTCGTCATGCGCCCACGTGACGACAGCCATTTCCTGCACACCGACTCGCTCGGCGAGTTCCCGAATTCGCGCGGCGACTTGGGAGCCTGTGCCAAGGAAAGCGTGCTTGCGTAGCTCCGAAATGCGCGCGACCTCAGCGGGCGTGTAGGCATGGTTTGCGATCTCCTCCGGTGAGGGAAGTGGCGCGAACTCACCTCGATCGCGCAGCAGGCGAACGTGCGCGCGAGGCCCGAATTCATACAGGGCCTGCTCTTCGGTTTCCGCTGCGAGGGCCCAGACGCACAGAGCCGCATGTGGTTGCCTATGGCGCTCGCTTGGCTTGAACAGTTCGCGGTAGAGCGCGACCGCTTCTGCCCCGCCCGCGCCGTCCGTGAAGAACCAGGCAAAAGCGTAGGGCAGGCCAAAGTGTGCTGCGACCTGTGCCCCATAGTTGGAGCTGCCGAGGATCCAAACCTCCGGTGCCGTGTCTCCCGCCGGGAAGGCTTTGATGGAAGCGAAGGGGTGGCCCTCGGCGAGCTGCGAGTCGCTGACCCAAGCCAGCAGGTCGCGTACGTCACTGGGGAACTGCGCCGGCCGCTCATTTGCGAGCGGGTTCAGTGCAAATGCCGTTCGGCCGTCCGATCCAGGCGCACGACCCAAACCAAGATCAATCCGGTTTGGCGCGATAGATTCCAGAACGCGAAACTGCTCGGCCACCTTGAATGGCGAGTAGTGCGGAAGCATCACTCCTGCGGTGCCCACCCGGATGCGGCTGGTGACGCTGGCGATGCTGGCGACGAGGATCTCGGGAGCGGTCCCCGCGATGGTTCCATGGTTGTGGTGCTCCGAGACCCAGAAGCGATAGTAGCCCAGCTCCTCGCAATACCGGGCAAGTGCGATCGTGTCGCGAATGGATTGTCCGTGCGGGCGTCCAACAACCGCGACGGATTGGTCGAGCACCGATAACCGCAGGGCGTTACACTCCAGAGTTCAGCTTGGCATACGCAGCAAGCATATCAGCCGTCGCGTCGGCTGGTGCAATAAACCTGTCGCGCCGCGGGGCTTTAACCTAAGGTGCGGTCGATATCGGCCGCAAGCTTACGGAGGCAGCGTGTGTTGAAGTTTTATTTCAATGGTTCTCCAAACCCGACCAAGGTGGCTCTCTTTCTCGAGGAGGCCGGTCTACCTTACGAGGCCATCGCGGTTGACACGCGCAAGGGCCAGCAATTCGACCCCGCTTTCCTCAAGCTCAATCCGAATGGGAAGGTGCCCGCGATCGTCGACGGGGATACCGTGGTTTTCGATAGCAACGCCATCCTGCTTTATCTTGCGGAGAAGACCGGCAAGTTTCTCCCGGCTGCTTCCGCGCGCGGCGAGTTTCTATCTTGGCTGATGTTCGTGGCCACCGGCATCGGCCCTTACTCGGGACAGGGCGTGCACTTCAGGCACTTCGCCCCGGAAAAGATCGCCTACGCGCACAACCGGTATCAATACGAGGCCGAGAGGCACTACGGCATACTCGATACCCGGCTCGCGAACAGGCGCTACCTGGTCGCCGACCAGTACTCCATCGTGGATATGGATGCGTGGGGTTGGGCGCGCATGGTTCCCTACATCATGGGCGAGGGTGCATGGGAGAAGTTTCCCAATCTCAAGCGGCTTACCGATGAGATCAGTGCGCGTCCGGCGGCAGCCAGAGCGCAGGCCCTCAAGGAGCGTCATACCTTCAAGACAGAGATGGATGACGAAGCGCGCCGGCACATGTTCAGGCATATGCAACGGCAGGCGAGCTGATCAGGCAGACGCGGCAAGCGCTTCGGTTTACCAACCCTTGAACGGGGTCTCCGGCACGGGCGTCTTGGGCGGCCGGCCTTGCGCATACGCTGCCAGGTTATCGACTACGAGCTGGCCCATGGCATTGCGGGTGTGCACCGACGCCGAGCCGACGTGGGGGAAGAGTGTCGCGTTGTCCAGCGTGAGAAATTCCGGATTGAGGTTGGGCTCGCCCTGAAAGACGTCGAGGCCGGCCGCGAGGATCGTGCCCTGCTTTAGGGCGCCCAGCAGCGCGGCCTCGTCCACGACCGATCCGCGAGACACGTTGATGAGGATGCCGTTGGACCCCAAGGCGGCAAGCACCGGGGCATCGATGAGGTTCTGCGTCCCTGGTCCACCAGGAGTGACGACGATCAACGTATCGACGTCGCGCGCCATTGTGACGAGGTCGCTGTAGTAGCGGTAGGTGACGTCGGGCTGTTGCCGCCGGCCGAAGTAACTGATCGGTAGGCCGAATGCCTCCAGGCGCCGCGCGATGGCCTTGCCGATGCGCCCGAGGCCGACCACACCGGCCCTGCGGCCACGCAGGGAGCCGGGAGTGAGCCGGTAGTCGCCGTTCTTTGCCCACTGACTGTCGCGCAGCCATTTCTCCGCGCGATAGAACTCGCGGGCCGTGGAGAGGAGCAGCCCGAGCGTGGTGTCCGCCACCTCCTCGGTCAGCACATCCGGGGTGTTTGTGACAACGATCCCGCGCTTGATCGCCGATGCTACGTCGACGGAGTCATAGCCGACACCAAAATTACCTACGATCTTCAGCTTGGGAAGCCGGCCCATCAAGGCGTCGTCGGTCTTCACGCCTGTATGGCCGCCTGTGCAGATCGCCTGAATATCACCTGCGACACGCTTCAGCAGCGTTTCGCGATCAGAGGCCTCCCACAGGCGGTGCACGTTGAAGACATCGTCGCAACCCGCCGTGATCAGTGGCATCATCGGCCCGGTCATCAGGAGGGCAGGCTTCGACATGTCTATCTCCAGCAGTGGGATGTTCGCTTCAATCTCTGCAGGTTCGTCGTAGATCGTCGCATATTGCGGCCGAGGTCGCCCTGCGGCGTCTTTTCGTACAGTTCACGGTATGAGCCAAGACCGCTACGACGTCATCATCATCGGAGCCGGGCACAATGGGCTGACTTGCGCGGCCTATCTCGCAAGCGCGGGTCTGCGCGTGCTGGTGCTCGAGAAGCAAGCGGTGGTCGGCGGAACCGCTCTGACCGAGGAATTCCATCCTGGTTTCCGGAACTCCGTGGCGGCCTACACGGTCAGCCTGCTCCATGCCAGGGTGATCAAGGACCTTCAGCTCGACGCGTATGGTTTAAGAATCGTCGAGCGCCCGGTGGCCAACTTCTGGCCGGTGGATGCGCGACGCTATCTCCTCACGCCGCACAACCTCGCGGGACGCCAGCGTGCCGTGGCGACGTTTTCCAGTGCGGATGCGGAACGCCTTCCTGCCTACGAGGCGGCGCTGCATCGTGCCGCAACGCTCCTGCGCGAAGTGGCCCTGGAGCGTCCTCCGAATGCCGGTGGGGGACTGCTTGAGTTGATCGCCGGCGGCAAGCTCGCGCGCCGCTTGCTTGCGTTGTCGGCTGACGACAAGCGCTTGCTTGTCGACCTCTTCACCAGGAGCGCAGCGGACTTTCTTGCACAATGGTTCGAGGACGAGACCGTCAAGGGGGCGATGGCCTTCGATGGGATCGTTGGCGCGTTTCTTCCTCCTTCAACGCCGGGGACGGCTTACGCGCTGCTGCACCACGCGTTCGGAGAGGTGAACGGGAAAACCGGAGTGTGGGGCCATGCGATCGGCGGTATGGGGGCGATCACGCAGGCGATGGTCAGGGCGGCCGAAGCAAGGGGTGTCCACGTTCGCACGAATGCACCTATCGCCTCCTTGATCGCGGAGAATGGAGTCGTTACCGGCGTGCGACTAGAGTCGGGCGAGGAAATCCGGGCGCAGGCGGTTGCGGCGAGTGTTCCACCGAAGCTGTTGTTCCGGGACCTGATGCCGGCAGGATCAATCGATCCACAGCTCCACCGGCGTTTTGTTGGGATCACCTCCGGGTCGGGCGTCTTCCGCATGAATGTCGCACTGGCGGAGCTACCGAGTTTCACGTGCCGGCCCGGTTCCCATCAGCAGGATCACCACGGTGCCGGGATCATCATCGGTCCCAGCCTTTCCTATCTCGAACAGGCGTACCAGGATGCGTGCGCGCTGGGCTACTCGCGCAAGCCTGTGATCGAGATGCTGATCCCTTCGACCTTGGACCCCACGCTGGCGCCGCCCGGCAGACACGTCGCAAGCCTTTTCGTCCAATACGCGGCGCCCCAGTTGCCAGACGGGCAAAGCTGGGATCACGCCAAGGACGGATTTGTCCGCGTGATCATTGACATCATCAATGATCACGCGCCGAACTTCAGGGCGGGCATTCTCGCGACCCAGGTCCTGACACCCCTGGACCTGGAGCAGCGCTTCAGCTTGCCGGATGGCGATATCTTCCACGGCCGGCTGAGCCTGGGGCAGCTCCATAGCGCGCGGCCGGTGACCGGTTTCGCAAACTACCGCATGCCCCTGCGCGGACTCTACCTGTGCGGTGCGGGTGCCCACCCCGGCGGCGGCGTCTCAGGTTTGCCGGGCCGCAATGCTGCGATTGAAATAATTCGAGATTTCAAAGGGAAGGTCCGGATGCCCCGGGCCTAGGCCTCGCCTTACGAGGGCGAATACCCTATATTGTAGATCAGCAGAGAGCACCGACGTACAACTCGATGACCAAGAGCGCACCAAGACCCAGGCCTCAAGCGATCAGGCTTACCGGCCCCGCCGTTGAGCGCATCAAGGCCATGATGGCTGCGAGCGGCGGCGGTGCCGCAGGCCTGCGCATCGGCGTGAAAAAGGGCGGCTGCGCCGGCATGGAGTACACCATGGCGTGGGCAACAGAGCAGGCGCCGTTTGACGAGGTCGTTGACCAGGACGGCGCTAGGGTGCTGATCGACCCGAAGGCGGTCATGTACCTGCTCGGTTCGGAGATGGACTATCGCACCGAGAAGCTGTCGTCGCAGTTCGTGTTTAACAACCCGAACCAGACCGGTGCATGCGGCTGCGGCGAGTCCGTGAACCTCGCGCCAGCTACCGCCGACTAACCCACGACTGCTGACTATTTAGGGGCGTCGCGCGACCAGCGCTCGGCTGCCTGATCGTCGCTTTCCCGCGACTCGACCCAGCGCTTCGTGCCGTCGGCGGCGATTTCGCTTTTCCAGAAGGGGGCGCGGGTCTTCAGGTAGTCCATCAGGAATTCTGCTGCGGCGAAGGCATCGCCCCGATGGGCCGACGCAGTAACGACGAGTACGATGTTGTCGCCGGGCCGCAGCGTGCCCACGCGATGGATGATCAGGGTCGCTTGCAAGGGCCACCGCACAGTTGCCTCCTGCTCGACGCGTTCCAGCTCCTTCTCGGTCATGCCGGGATAGTGTTCAAGCGTCATGCTGGCGAGTGACGCGCCCGCACCGCCGGCGCGCACCACGCCGGTGAACGTGACGACGGCGCCTATGTCGCTGCGTGCGGCGGTCAGTGCGCGTGTCTCGGCGCCGATGTCGAAATCCTCACGCTGCACGCGGACCGACACGTCAGCCTCCGGTTACCGGAGGGAAAAAGGCGATCTCACACGCGCCCTGCAGGCTGGCGGTGGGCTGAACATGCACCTGGTCCAGGGCCGCGCGAACCACCCTGGGACGCGCGAAGGCCTCCTCGTACTCCGGGCCGCGCGCACGCAACCAGGCCATCACATCAGCGACCGTGCCGACGTTGGCGGGAAGGTCGACGATTTCCTCGCTCTTGCCGACCTTCTCGCGCAGCCAGGAGAAGTAGAGGATCTTGACGGACATCTTCGTTGCGCGGCTATCGCTCGATGGCCGTGCGTACGGCGGCCTTCAGGTAGTCATAGCCGGTCCACAAAGTCAGAAGCGCTGCCATCCACAGCATCACAAGACCGGTCCAGGTGACGCCGGGGATGATCTTGTCGCCGGCGGGTCCAGCCAACAGGACGCCCAGCGCAATCATCTGCATCGTCGTCTTCCACTTGGCGAGTTGCGTCACGTGTACCTTTACGTTGAGTTCGGCGAGGAACTCGCGCAGGCCGGAAACGAGGATCTCACGGCACAGAATGATCACCGCGGCGGTCACATGCATGCGATCGATCGTGCCATCGTGGGCCAGCATCAGCAGCGTCGCTCCGACAAGCAGCTTGTCGGCAATCGGATCCAGCATGCGTCCGAGGAGCGATTGTTGGTGCCAGATCCGCGCGAGGAAGCCGTCGAGCCAGTCGGTGATGCAGGCAGCGACATAGACTGCGAGCGCCCACCAACGCCCTGCGTCTCCCGGAATGAGGAACAGGCACAGGACAACAGCAGGCACCGCGAGAATGCGGAGGTATGTCAGCACGTTGGGTAGACTGGCTGCGCCCACGCCACCCTGCGCCGTAACTGCCGATTTCATGGCCTGACAAGAGCATTGGCGAGGTTGTGGGTCAATGCCGACCGTCCGCCCCAGCAATCGAGTTTCGGTGATCGAAGTTACTGTTTGGGCCGCTCATGGAAGAAATCGTAAATGGTCTGCGCCATTTGCGCGCTGATGCCGGTTACGATTTTCAGGTCGTCGACGCCCGCCCTCGAAACGGCCTTCGCCGAACCGAAGTGCTTAAGGAGTGCTCTTTTTCTGCCGGGGCCGATGCCGGGAATTTCATCAAGCGGGTTCAAACCCACTGATTTGGATCGCTTTGCACGGTGGGCGCCAATGGCGAAGCGATGGGCTTCGTCCCGCAGCCGCTGCACGAAATAGAGCACCGGATCGCGCGGCTCGAGCATCATGGGCTGGTTCCGGCCCGGAAAATGAAAATGCTCGCGCCCGGCGTCGCGATCTGGTCCCTTGGCGATACCCACGACGGCGATGTCGCTGACCCCAAGGTCTGCGAATACCTGGCATGCAATGCTGAGTTGGCCCGCTCCGCCATCGATCAATACGAGATCCGGAGCGGGCGGAAACTCGTTCGTTTCTTCTTCGACATCGTCGTCTATAGGTGAATCGGAGGGAACCGCGCCGGCGGCGTTCTCGGTCTCATCGCGGCGCATGACACCGAACGCGAGCGCGTTCCCGCCGCGACGATCGAGGGGCGGTATTTGCGGCATCTCGATGCGAGATTCTGAGAGGTGGTTGGTTGCAGCCGCGGTTTGCCCTTCGCTTGCCGGGGGCGCCGCTTCGGCCTCCTCGTCCAGCACGAGTCTCCTAAACCTTCGCGTCAGCACCTCCCGCATCATGGCGTAGTCGTCGCCCGGAGCCAGGTCCTGCGCCTTGATATTGAACTTGCGGTATTGGTTCTTCGCGAACCCGTCGGGTCCGGCGACGATCATGGCGCCGACTGCGTTGGCGCCATGGATGTGGCTGTTGTCGAACACCTCGACCCGTCGCGGGGTGCGCGCGAGGGCCAGCCGGTCGCGCAACGCCTCCAGCAGGGCCCGTTGCGAGGAGTTCTCGGCAAGCTTGCGGCCTAGCGCCTCGCGCGCGTTCTGCAATGCGTGCTCAACGACGCCGGTCTTGACGCCGCGCTGCGGCACCCGAAGCTCGATGCCGCGGTCCGCCTTGGTGGAAAGGGCATCGGCGAGCAAGTTCTGATTGGGTACCCGATGGGACAGCAGGATCAATCGGGGCACCGGCTTGTCGTCGTAGAACTGGGCGATGAAGTTTTCCAGAACCTCCTCTACGGCGAAGCTGCGATCGGCGCGAGGAAAGTAGGCACGGTTGCCCCAGTTCTGGCCCGAGCGGAAGAAGAAGACCTGGACGCAGGTTTGCCCCATCTCCTGATGTGCCGCGAATACGTCGGCCTCTTCGATGCCTTCCGGGTTGATGGCTTGATCGGCGGTGACGTGCGCAAGAGCCCACAAGCGATTGCGGTAGCTGGCCGCTTGCTCATAGTCGAGCCGCTCGGCGGCCTGCGCCATGAGCGTCTGGTACATCTCTCGGACGTTCTGGCTTTCGCCCCGGAGGAAGCGCACGGCCTCGTCGACCAGCACGTTGTAGTCGTCGAGACTGATCTCCCCGGTGCAGGGTGCGGAACATCTCTTGATCTGATGGAGAAGGCAGGGGCGTGTGCGGCTCTCAAACACTGCATCCGAACAGGATCGCAGCAGAAATGCGCGCTCGAGCATATTGATGGTGCGATTGACCGCGCCAGCAGAAGCGAACGGTCCGAAGTACTCGCCCTTGCGGTTGCGGGCGCCGCGATGCTTGACGATCTGTGGGGCGCGGTGCCCGCTGGTCAGCAGAATGAAAGGGAACGACTTGTCGTCGCGCAGCAGCACGTTGAAGCGGGGGCGGAAGCGCTTGATCAGGTTGGCTTCCAGAAGGAGTGCCTCGGCTTCGGTGCGAACCGAGACGAATTCCATCGAGGCTGTGGCGGCAATCATTCGCACGGTGCGGTTGGCGTGGTTGCCCGCCCGGGCATAGTTGGTGACGCGCGCCTTGAGGTTGCGAGCCTTGCCGACGTAGATCACCGTGCCCGTCGCATCCAGCATCCGGTAGACGCCCGGTGCGCTGGGAAGGGTCTTCAGATACCCGGCGATCACCGAGGGGCCGATCAGGACGGGTTTGGAGAGGGCGGCTTGCGCCGCCGATCCGGCCAGAACCTCACGCGAGTCTTTGAGGGGCATAGCGATGACTTAAGGTGGCGGGGGCACCGGGTCCAGCGCGAGCCACTTCCCAATAAACAAGACGCGTATTCTCAAACTTCGTCAGATGTGCGAGCAACATTTTCAGCGCGTCGATACATCTTTTTCCGGACGAGGCACCGCGCGCATAAGTAATTACCAAATAATTGACCGGGTCATCGTTTATGAATTGGTAGTAATTGCGATCAGATTGTTTGATTTTAAAGCTCTCTATATTAACCGTGCCTTGAACAACTATTGCTACCTAGTCACGTGTGTAGCTGGAGAGGCTCCCGTGTACCGCGTCGTAGACATTGGTGTGGATCGGCTCGACTGGCGCGTGGTCTTGTTTGCCGCGCTGATCGCGGCTGCCGGCGCATTCACGGCGATGCAGGCGCACGCGTTCGCGCAAGGGCAGAAGGGCAAGTTGCGCGCGTTCTGGCTCGTCGTGGCGGGTAGCTGCGCCGGAGCAGGTATCTGGGCGACGCATTTTCTTGCAGTCCGCGCCTTCGAGTGGGGCGTGCCTCTCGCCTTTAGTCCGGTCGGCGTCGCGGCGTCCCTATTTATCGCTGCTTGTACAGCTACTGCCGGTTTCGCGATTGCGGGGCGCTGCGGCGAGCGCCTGGAAGTGATTGCCGGCGGCTCTCTTCTGGGCGTCGCGGTCATCCTTACTCATTTCGTCGGCTTGATCGCGCTTGCCGCGGCCGGTGTTCTTCTTCGCAGCCCCTGGGTTGCGGTGCCAGTCAATCTGCTTGCGCTAGCGACCGGTTGCACGGTGTTGGTGGCGTTGCGTGAGTTCAAGGGCCGCATGGCTTTGCCGGCTGCCGCATCGCTCCTGGCGCTGGCAACTTGCGGACTGCCATTCGCGTCCATCGCGACCATGACCGTCGTGCCGGATGCAAATATCGTTGTGCCAGGCAGCTATCTGAACGGTCCGACGTTGGCCATCGTGGTAGCATGCGTCACGGCGCTTACGATGATCGTGGCCAGGGTCGCTACGGTCGTGAGCAGCCAATCGGACAGCGTTGCGGCGAAAGAACTGCAGAGCCAGCACGCGCTTCTGCAGCAGCGCGAGGAAGAGCTGCGGCAACAGAACTCCTGGTTCGAGATGGCCCTTGGCAGCATGCCGCATGGCCTGTGCATGGTGGATCCCGAGCGCAAGCTGGTGGTGTGCAACAAGCGCTACGCTGATATCTACGGGCTACCCGCAGAACTCACCACGCCGGGGACGCCTCTCAGCGCCGTGCTCGACCATCGCATCGCAAACGGCATCTACGTCGGTGGCGACGTTCAGGCGTATCGCGAGGAGCGGTTGCGCGCAGTCACCAAGACTTCGGTCAGGACCTTTCGGCTGAACGGCGGGCGTACGGTGCTCGTCACGCGCCGCCCAACGGCAGAGGGCGGCTGGATTGCCATTCACGAGGATATCACCGAGCGGCGGCGCCTGCAGGAAACTGAGCGCGAGGCCAAGGAAATCGTCGCGGCCGTATTCGACGCCATGCCAGGCGCAATCATCTGCGTAGCGCCGGACCGGCGCGTCATGCTCTGGAGCCGCGGCGCGGAACAGATCTTTGGCTATACCTCGGCCGAGGCGGTCGGCCAGCCCTACGCACTCGTGCCCGCTGAAGATCAGGCAGAATTCGACGTGCTTTTCGACCGTGCGCTCGCCGGAGAGGCCATGCGCGATGTGCTCGTCAAGCGCCGGCGAAAGGATGGCGGGCTGGTCGACATCAGGTTCTCGTCCGCGGGTTTGCGCGATCGAGACGGTACCATCACGGGCATCGTATACGCGCTTGCTAACGTCACTGACAGGCAGGAGCTGGATGCACGCCTGAAGGAGCAGAACGATCTGCTCAAGCAGCGCGAGGAAAAGCTGCAGGCCAAGAACGATCAGCTCGATGCCGCGCTCAACAACATGTCTCAGGGTCTGGCCATGTTCGACGGCGAGCAGCGGCTCATCGTTTGTAACCGTCTGTATGCCGAGATGTACGGTCTCACGCCTGACCAAGTGAAGCCCGGCACGACGGTTCGCCAGATCTTCGACTCCCGCATGGCGAACGGATTCTATCATGTGAAGGAGACTGAATCCGCCGCGTTCGTTGACAGCTGGGCGAGCAGTTTCGGCCAACGCTCGGCCCGCATCCAGGAATTGGCCGACGGCCGCATGATCAGCGTAGCGCGTGGCCGCACGGCAGACGGCGGACGGGTTGTCACGCACGAGGATGTCACGGCTAGGCAAAAGCTGGTGGCCCAGCTGGAACGCCAGCATGGGCTCCTCAAGGCGCAGGAGGAGAAGCTTCACGAGAGAAACGTGCAGCTGGACGCAGCCCTGAACAACATGGTTCAGGGTCTTGCCATGTTCGACAGCGAGCACCGCATTGTCATTGCCAACAAGCGCTACGCTGAGCTCTACGGGTTGACATCCGATCAGGTGAAGGCTGGCACACACCTGCGCGAGATCGTGGAATACCGGATCGCGAATGGCGAATTGGTGGGCAAGAGCGCCGATCAGGTTGTTGAAACGATGCTTTCGCGGGTGGGTCGCGGCGGCGAGTGCCAGTACACGACGCGCTTGGGCGATGGCCGCTACGTGTCTGTATCGGCCAAGCCGATGCTAAATGGCTACACAGTAACAACCCATCAGGACATTACCGAGCAGCGGCGCTCGGAGGCAAAGATCGTGCATATGGCGATGCACGATGCTCTCACGGGGCTTCCCAATCGCGTGCTGCTCAACGAGCGGCTCGAACAGGCGCTCGGGCGTGTCAATCGCGGCGAGATCGCAGCAGTGCACCTGCTCGACCTCGATCACTTCAAGAACGTCAACGATACACTTGGGCACCCGGCCGGCGACAAGCTGCTGAAGATGGTGACGGAGAGGTTGCAGACGCTCGTTCGTGGCGCAGATACCGTTGCGCGCATGGGCGGGGATGAATTTGCCATTCTCCAGCAGGCGATCTCACAGCCTGCCGATGCGAGTACACTCGCGCGACGTGTGATCGACGCAGTAAGCCTGCCCTATGAGATCGACGACCACCAGGTCGTGATCGGAGCCAGCGTCGGGATTGCGGTCGGCCCTTCGGACGGGACAAGCCCCGACCAGCTCGTACGTAACGCGGACCTGGCGCTCTATCGTGCCAAGGGCGATGGCCGGGGCATGTTCTGTTTCTTCGAGGCGCACATGGACGCCGCGATGCAGGAGCGCCGCGCCATGGAATACGACATGCGCAAGGGATTGGCCGCGGGCGAATTCGAGCTCTTCTACCAGCCGGTCGTAAACCTGGCCTCCAATCGTATCAGCGGTTGCGAGGCGTTGATCCGCTGGCGCCATCCGGAAAAGGGCCTTGTGCCGCCGTCGGCGTTCATCCCGCTGTCGGAAGAGCTGGGTTTCATCATCCAGCTTGGTGATTGGGTGATCCGGCAGGCTTGCGCAACCGCGGCCAGGTGGCCCGACGATGTTAAGATTGCAGTGAACCTCTCGCCTGTTCAGTTCCGCAGTGCCGGCCTCATGCAGACGGTGGTTGGCGCGCTAGCTGCTTCGGGTTTGGCGCCCGGCCGTCTCGAGCTGGAGATCACAGAGACCATCCTTCTGGAGGACAGCGAGACAACCCTCGCCACGCTCTATGCGCTGCGCGAGCTCGGCGTGCGCATTGCAATGGACGACTTCGGAACGGGTTATTCGAGCCTCAGCTATTTGCAGAGCTTCCCCTTCGATCGCATCAAGATCGACAGGTCGTTCATCAAGGATATCGGCGACGGCGTCGGGTCGCTCAACATTGTGCGTGCGGTTGCGGCACTTGCGACGGGGCTCGGCATGGAGACGACCGCCGAGGGCGTCGAGACGGAACAGCAGCGTGATACGGTCCGGATGGAGGGCTGCACGGAAATGCAAGGCTTCCTGTTCAGCCGACCGCGCCCCGCACATGAAATCGAGGAACTCTATTTTCCAGAGGCTGGGAAGCCGGCGACGCCGGCGCAGGACGAGGTCGTAGAGACGCCGGCTAAGGCTGTCCGCGCAGGCGCTCAATAAGCTCGGGTGTGGGATAGGAGTCGGCAGGCATTCCGTACTTCACCTGAGCCGCCTTGACGCTGGCCCTTGTGGCAGCGCCGATCTTGCCGTCGATCTCGCCGACATCGTAGCCCCGCCGCGCGAGAAGCTGCTGCAGCTCCTTGGCTTGCTCGAGCGTCAGCTCCGGTATCGGGTGGCTCCCGCGGCTGAGCGCAGGCGCTCCGGCGATCCGCGTCGCGAGGTAGGCGGCCGTGAGGCAATAGTTCAGCGATTGGTTCCACTTCAGGTAGATCTGGAAGTTCTCGTACCCAAGGAATGCGGGGCCGTGGCGGCCCATGGGCAGAAGCAGCGACGCTGGCAGGCCATCGGAAGGCAGCGGCGAGCCGTCGACACGCGTGACCCCCCACTGGGCCCATTTTGAGCGCGGGTGCTGGATGGCGAGGTCGGCCTGGTCCCACTGGAGTTTGCCCGGCACACGCACTTCCTCGAGCCACGGCTGATCGCGTTTCCATCCGAGGTGGTTCAGGAAATTTGCGGACGATGCGATGACATCTGGAACACTCGTCATCAGGTTTCGTCTGCCATCGCCGTCGAAATCGACAGCGTGCTTGAGGTAGTGCGATGGAAGGAATTGGGTCTGCCCAAGCTCTCCTGCCCAGGCCCCAACCATCTCCTCGGGCGAAAGGTCGCCGCGCTCCACGATCCGCAAGGCATCCATGAGCTCCGTACGGAACATCTCGCCTCGCCGGCAGTCATAGGCGAGCGTTGCCAGAGCACGCAGCACCGGAAGTTTGCCGATCACCGCGCCGTAGTCGCTTTCAAGCGCCCAGAAGGCGGTGATGACAGGTGCCGGGACGCCATACTGCTTCTCCACTTTCGCGAAGATGTCACGGTACTGGTTCAGGCGAGCGCGGCCCTGCTGGATACGGTTCTGCGAGATCAGCTTGTCGGAGAAGCTAAGGAAGCTTTGCGCGAAGAAACCCTGGCGTCGATCCCGTGAAATCACGCCCGGGTCGAGGGTCACGCCGTCCAAGGCTCTCGCAACGGTGCGAGCGGGAATGCCATTGGCGATCGCCTCCTTACGGAAGCCGTCCAGCCACACGCCGAAACTGCCTGTGTTCCTGCAGTTTGAATCGCCTTTGGCCATTGGCGGCGCTGTCTGCGCGAAGGCGGAAGCGCAAGCGATCGCGCCAAGCAGGACCGATGCGGCCTTCAAGAGAACGTTGAGTTTGGACATGATGGGGGTGGGTCTACTGACGGAGCCAAGGGTGCTCCCGTCTATCCGGTCTCGGCCTCCTTTGCCAGGAGTGACAGCCATGTCGCAGGAGCAAACCCTGCGCAGGTTCCATCTTGGCGGGCGGAGATCAGCCCTCCGGGCAGAACTCGAAGGCTTTTTCCAGGGCCTGGGACTGGTTCGTGAATTCGCCCGCGATCTTCCCGTTGCGCGCATAGGCCGAGATGAAGGCATCAGCCTCCCGCGCCTCCGAGCCCTCGTTTACGTCCAGCACGGTGAAGTTCACCATCTGGTCGGCAACGGAGCGGATGATGATCGCTTTCTGGCCGCCGTAGCTTGCGGTCCAGACGCGGCATTTCTGATTGGCTGCGAGCACGGGTGGGGCCTCGGCAGCAGGCAGCTTGGCCGACGAGGGGGCCAGCATTGCCGTGCGCGTGGCGGCTTTGTCAGCCACTGGGCGAGCGGCCGGTGGCATCGCGGCAGCAACCTTTGTGTCGGCCGGGATTGCCCGGTCAGCCTTGTCGGATGGCGGAGGTGGCGGATTGAGAACCTTGTAGGGCGCCGAAGGTGGAACGGGTTCCTGCGCTGGCGGTTGGACGCCAAGCGCCGAACGTTGAGCCGGACCGTCCGCCTTCGCCGCATCAATCGCTCGCTGCACCAGGTCGGCGCCGGAGGGCCGCACTGTGCTCGGCGTTTTCGAGCCGGCGCTGGCTTCCTGCATCAGCTCGGGGCGCGGATCGGGCCTGCCGCACACCTCACTATGGAACCGATCGGCGACGGCCTTCAGCATGTCGCCATAAGACTTTGTTCCGGGTGCCCACTTGGCTCCCAGGTCCGCATAGGTGATGGGCCTGTCGAACCTTTGCTGCCACGACGTCAGAACGCCCCACTCCTTCACCTTGCGCGTGCGCTCTGCCACCGGTGACTCGACGGGTCGGCCAGCGTAAAGCATCAAGTGCTCCAGGTGCGCCCGGACTCCCGTTGTAATGTCCTGGAAACTCTCTCCGCGCACGCCGCGACCCGTTGCTCCGAGGCCGGCGAAGTTATTCTGCGACGCCTTCACGTCGCCGTGGCGATTTCCCCTCCAGTAGCTCAGAGCGCCGGTCTCTACGACCATCTGGTAGAAGGCATAGTCCCAGCGCAAGCCAAGCTGCGCGCCCTGGCGCTTGTACTCGTTGGCGATGCTCTCGTAGCGGGCGTCCAACTCGGGATTGCGAAGCCTCAGGTAGGCCGTCAGCCGCCCTGGCGTCACGCATTCGGGTACGTTGTTTCGGGGGCTGAGCAGCAGATCTGGAAGGTTGCCGGCGACTGCTGTTGCGCCGGGAACCATCAGGGACGCGAAAAGAACCAGCGTTCCAATTCTGCGAGGCATGACCCACCCGTTCGCTGAGCGCCCGCACGCTCGAAAATCATTCGTTGATAACCCCTTAATGATTAAGGGGCCGTTAGCAGTGGCCGCTGCCCGCTGCCGTGTCCGTTGTTGAGCCGATCCCCCGACCGACCCGCCGTCCCTCGTCTGGCGAAACGTTCACGCCGCCGGCCGCGTCGCCGCATGAGAGCAGCACCGGACCGAAAGTTCCGCAAAGGTCACGATTGTTTGGGGCGCCAGTGGGGGCGATCCGTGGCAGCCATGTGGCAAAGCCCCAGGCTTGCGACAAAGACCTTATCACCGGCCCTGCTGGTGGCGCTCTATCTCGATACCCACCGACTTGCAGGAGGGCAGGATGTCTGGCTTCTCGATGCGCACGCGGACTGACTCGACACGGCGGTCGGCGAGGCATTGGGCTGCAATGCGTTCGGCAAGCGTCTCGATGAGGTTGACGTGCTCGCTTTGCACGAGCCGGGATATGCCGTCGACGACCTTGCCGTAGTCGAGCACGTCGGCCAGACGATCGGATTTGCCGTCATAGTCATCGGCCACGGCGAGATCCGCGGATACGATGATGCGCTGCTCGTATCGGATCTCGTGCTCGAGGACGCCGACGCTTGCAACGAGTTCCAGGTCGCGCACGAACACACGGCGAGGGCTGCGGCGGCCCGCATGTGCAGCATCGATTGCGGGGTTGCGACCGTCTCTTTTGTTTGCCGCGTCAGACATCTGATTTGCTCGCGTACGGGTCCTGCCAGGAAAGATGCTGGCCGCCGTCGAGGGCGATCATCTGGCCGGTCATGGCCGGAGCGTCAAGAATGAAGCGGATCGCGGCAGCAATCTCCTGAGGGCTGGAGCCCCGTCCGAGCAGCGTCGCCTCGCATTCGCGCCGGAACTGCTCATCGGTTTGCAGCGTGCTCTTGAGCACCGGGCCGGGGCCGATTGCGTTTACGCGAACGCGGGGCGCTAGAGCCTGAGCGAGCATGCGCGTTGCCGCCCACAAGCCGCCTTTCGATACCGCGTAGGAAAATAATTGCGGCGTAGGCCTCCAGACCCGCTGATCGATTATGTTGATGATGTTGCCTTCGGTATTCGGAGCCAAATGACGGGCGAACTGGCGAGACAGAAAAACGGGCGCCTTGAGATTGACGGCGAGCTGAATCTCCCATGCCGCGGCGTCCAACGTCGCAAGATCGTCCTCGTGGAACATCGCGGCGTTGTTGATCAGGCAAGATGGTGTGCCGAGCGCTGCGATGCATGAAGGGACGAGGCCCTCGACAGCGGTGGAATCCGCCAGGTCCGCAGGCAATATCGCCGTCTTAACGCCCCTCGCGGATAGCTCAGATGCTAGGCCTTCGGCCTCTTTTCGCGATGACCGGCAATGCAGGGCCACTTGCCAACCACGTGAAGCAAAGTCGAGGGCAATTGCCCTCCCGATGCGCTGGGCGGCGCCGGTAATGAGAACGGTGGGGGCTGGCTCAGCCATTGGTAAGGGTCCGGGCACGGCTAGGATTAGCGGTTGCCAAGCGTATGATGGCAAACATGGCCATGAAACCTACGGCTTCAGCGACCTCGAAAGTAAAATTGCCCACAAAATATGCAAATGACCAAACAAAGGTCGGCTCCGTATTGGGCAAAGTCGCCCGATTAATTGTCGTTGCAGGCAAGTTGTTGCGGTTTCGGCACGCTGTGGCGCGGACGTATTGCTGAACCCTCATTTTGGAATTGCCGACGCAAGGTTTTGTGCAAGATGGCAAACACAAAACGAATCAGTAGGGAAGCCATCATGAGGTTCACATTCAAATCGGCCGCTCTGGGCGCGGCAACGGCAGTCCTGGCGACTGTCTTCGCCAGCGCGGCTTTCGCCGACGGCATGCCCAAGCGGGGTTCCATCAAAAGTGCCGAACCGCCGCCGGCGCCTCGGGCTTGCACTCTGTCGGCAAACGTGGGCTTGACCTCGGACTATGTGTTCCGCGGGGTGTCGCAGACAGGCGAAGAGCCGGCCCTTCAAGGTGGCTTCGATGCGACCTGCGGCATCTTCTATGCTGGTGTTTGGGCTTCGGCGCTGGATTGGGGTCCCAGCAATGCGGGCACGACGTCTTCGCATCTCGAAGTTGACCTATACGCAGGCATCAAGCCGAAGACGGGCCCGATCACCTGGGACCTGGGCTTGATCTACTACATGTATCCAGGTGGCGCGCAGCCGGCCTTCGCGGGGCTGGGCTCCTTCGAGCCGAACTTCCTCGAGTTCAAGGTCAGCGCCAGCGGCGAGATCTGGAAAGACGGTACACTCACCGGCACGGTGTTCTACTCACCTGACTACACGCTGGAGACCGGGCCTGTCTGGACCTTCGAAGCTGGTTTCGCCCAGGCGTTGCCGAAGATGGGCATGTTCACTCCGACGATCAGTCTGCTCTACGGTCACCAAGTCGCCGATGATGCCCGCTACAACCTTCTCATCGGCAACGGTGACGACAGCTACTCCTACTGGAACGCGGGCGTGACTTTCGCCTTCCTTGAGAAGTGGTCGCTCGACCTGCGCTACTGGGACAGCAGCCTCGGGGATAACCTCGGCGGTGGCGGCTTCTGCACCGGAGCTCTGTTCCAGTGCGATGAGAGGTTCCTGGCTACTCTCAAGTTCACCTACTGATCGAAATCAAAGTCGACTGCGATCGGGCCCCGCGAGGGGCCCGATTTGTTTTTGCGAACCAGGTTTGCACGGAGATGCTCGCATGGTTCGTGTATGGGGAAACCAGCGGCCGGTTCGCCAAGGAAGAGCGATGGAGGGCGGGAAAAGCGCGTCGCTGCTAGGGCAATTCGGCAGTGTGGGTGACGGCGCCCAGCCCGGCGGGCGGACAAGAGGTCAGCAGGAGTCCGCCCGAAGAGCGGAGCAGGACCGCTTCGGTGCAGCCTGAACTCCCAAGGACAGTCGCTGCCGCGCTGTGCTCTGGCGACTTGCCTGACCCGATGAGGTGAAATCCGGCGTACGCCGCGCAGAGCAAAAACGTCGAGCCGAGAAGCGTCCGCATCCAGCCTCCGTGCAGGTCGAATCGATGACCTGCACGCGAACCGTGGACAGCGAGACCGTCACCAACAAGGTGTGCGGGCTACGTGGCTTGTGAACACCAAGCGGCGTTGCCGGCAGTCCACATCGGCTGCGGCGGCGGCGGACGTCTGCGAGGGCGGCGCTGACTATCGTCCTTGACGGACCGGTGGCACATACATGCGGTCCGCCGAGCAGAGCCGGCGCTGGTTCTCATTGGTGCCGCAGGAGCGGAACGCCCCAGCCTTGTCGAAGCAGATGCGCACCTCGCGCAGGCGGTTGCCGGGGCCGCCGCACTGCACGGCGATCATGTCGGGCCGCAAACCGGGGTTGGCGGCGATGAAATCGCGTGTCAGTTCGGCCGGGCTGATGGTCATGCGGTCGTCGTCCAGGTCGACGAACTTCTCGGGGATCTTCACTTTCTCGTACAACTCACGCGCCAAGCCGAAATAGCGGTCAACGGCCAGGCCCGAGCAGGTGCCGTGCTTGCGGTACTCGTGGAAGATGAGCTTCTTGCTCGGCATGATGTCGAGCATGCGATCTGCGACAGGGCCCGGCACCCAACCGCGGTCGCTGCTTTGGCAGTCCTGCGGCCAGCCACGCTCGTGCTGGGGCCAAAGGCCGTGCAGGACAAACGCGTACGGGCGCCCGCGCGGGTTGCATTGCTGGTCGTTGCGGTTGTTTCCGCGATCCGCGCAGTAGGTCGGGCTCCAGGAGAGGGCGAGAGCGTAATAGTCGAACCGGCCGGGTTCGCTCTTCCCGCCCCTGCTGTAGGAACGATCATCATCGTATCGATCATCATAGCGGTTGCGATATTGCGAGTTGGCATCGCTGGCCGTAAGGCCGAGAACGGTGAGTGCGACAGCGGCTAGTCCGGCAAACCGATAACGCATGACCTACTCCTGGAACTGATTCAGGCGGCCCGCCGGCGGGCGATATCCGACCCCGCAAGACTGTCGAGAATGCGAGCCCAGCTGCGAGCGCCCTTGCGGAACGAACTCAGGTTGTACTTCTCGTTTGGCGAATGGATGCGGTCGTCGTCCAGGCCGAAGCCGACGAGGAGGCTGTCCATGCCCAGCGTGTCCCTGAACGAGGTGACGATGGGAATCGAACCGCCGACGCCGATGAGCGCCGGCTCGCGTCCCCATTCGTCGCGCAAGGCTTCGGCAGCGCGCTTGATGAACGGTGCGCCGGCGTCGAAGGCAATCGCAGCGGAACCGCGCGTGTTGATGAACTCGGCCGTGCAATCTTTCGGCAGGCGCTGTTTGACGAATTGCTCGATGCCTTTTTGGACCTTTGTCGGATTCTGGCCAGGCACGAGCCGGCAGGTGATCTTCACGGACGCCTGGGAGGGGATGACCGTTTTCGTGCCGACGCCCTGGTAGCCGCCGCTGATGCCGTTGAACTCGACGGTGGGACGGGCCCAGAGCTGCTCAAGAACGCCGTAGTTCTTTTCGCCT
>Ga0190265_10000407_pt1 | contig 31499 bp, 34 predicted proteins | sample Popmic124T_FD_133135 | JGI IMG/M metagenome (GOLD analysis project Ga0190265, IMG submission 133135) | Populus adjacent soil microbial communities from riparian zone of Indian Creek, Utah, USA - 124 T | ecosystem: Environmental > Terrestrial > Soil > Riparian zone | place: USA: Utah | collected...
ACCTGCTTGACCTTGTCCATGCCCGTCCGGCGGGTCTTGGACTTGTTCCCCAGGTCGTACCACGACTCGATCCCCGGCAGAATCGCCTGGAAGTTGTTCGCCCGGAGGCGCTTCAGGTGAGGCTCCGAGAGGAGCGACAGGCTGCTCTCCGCGATGTGCCGCATGCTGCCCCGCGGCACGGCCTGCTCCACCGCCTCCATGTAATCGTCGAACCGCACGCCGAAATTGGGATCGTGCCAGCCGACGATCGGGTTCTTCATCTTGGTGAGCAGGAACTTGAGATCGGCCCGGAGCTGCGAAAAGCTGAGCGGCTGATAATCCACCGTCGAGTCGATGCAGAAGCTGCAGGTGTAGGGACACCCGAGGCTGCCGATCATCGGCACGATCTTGATCGTGGGCGCCTTCGCCAGCGTGGGGGCGACGTACTTCCAGCGTTCCTCGAGGGTCGGCAGGTCGGTCGGCTGACGCGCGGCCATCAGGTGAACGCCCAGCGGCCGGTGCGGTCCCGGGTCCCTGAGCACGTCGGCCACCACTTCGCGGTCGGTGAAGCCGAGCACGTAGTCGAAGTACTTGCGGCCGTCCTCGGGGTAGCAGCGCGCATGGGGCCCCCCCAGTACCGTCACCGCCCCCCGGCTCCGGAACAGGGCGCTCAGCGCGTAGGCGAGCTGGGCCGACTGGGTGAAAGCCCCGATGAAGAGCACGTCCAGATCGGACGGCAGCTCCTCGAGCAGGTCTTCCAGCCCGGTGAAGCACACCAGGCGGACATCATGCCCTTCCTGCTCGCACCAGACCGAGATCACCTGGGGCATGATGCTCGCCAGGTTGGCATGCATCAGACGGGCATAGAGGGAGCGGTTGGGGGCCTTCGTGACCAGATCGAGCACACCAATGCGCAATCGGCGCATGCCAAGTCCTCATGAGGGGGACTACCAACTCGGCCGGACCGCGCCGGGAAAGCTGTCGAGTGGGAAACGGCTCCCAAGATCTGCAAATCGGCGAGCATCGACCGGGGTGAGGACCCGGCCGGGGTGATCGGAGGAGTGTTGTAGAATGCCGGTCCGGAGGCCCATTGGCAAGCCGTGACCGCTCAGCCGCGGCGGCGATGCTCCGCCAGGCGGTCTCCGAGGGCGACGGCGGTGACCCAGATGATTCCCACCGCGAATCCGCCCAGAACGTCCGTGGGATAGTGGACGCCGAGGTAGATCCGTGAGACACCGACCAGGAGGGTCAACGCGACCGCCACCAGCCACACGAGGACCTCGGTGACCCGGCTTTCCAGCCGGTGGGTGAGCAGGGCCGCGATGCCCCCGAAGAAGCAGGCGGCGACCAGGGAATGGCCGCTGGGGAAGCTGGAGGAGCACGGCGGTCACGCGTCTTCAGCGAACGGTTCGGGCCGCGACCGGGCAACGAGGACCTTGAGTCCCACGTCGAGCAGCCCGGCCCCCATGAGCGTGACCAGGACCAGGACGGCCCCCCGACGCCACTCCCGCAGGAAAAAGGCGACCGCCGCGACGATGCCGAGCGGCAGCAGGTACTTGGGGGCCGCGAACACGCTGGCGGCCCACATGACCGTGCTGAGCCAGTCGGTTTGCAGCGACCGGAGGCTGTTTCGGCCGGCGAGGTCGAACGCGGTGGGCGAGCCGGAGCGAATCTGGTACCCCAGCCAGACGAAGAGCGCGAGAGCGATCGCCGAGGCGACCATTCCAGCGGCGAGGGCCGCGCCGACCAGCGGGCTGCTGCCGGGCTCGATCGAGGGTGACTCGGGGGGATGGGCGGGGGCAGGCATACGAATTACAATGTGGCCATGAGTCGATTTCTCCGCTCGCCCTCGAGGCGGCGCGGCATCACGGTGCTCGCGCTCGCGCTGCTGATCCTGGTCATCATCGCCGCCATCGTGGTGTTGAGTCGCTACGTGACGATCTAGCCGGAGGCTACAGCGCTCGCTTGCCCACCGGGGAGAAGACGAAACCCTTCCCCACGGTCAGCACCCAGCCGGCCCCCTGCGCATCGTTGGCGAACCGCCGCGCCAGATCGAATCTGAGCGCCTCCGTGTCGGAAGCACGGCTCGCTCCCAGCCGTAAGCCCAGGCCGGCATCCCACCCCAGTCTTCTCGGCGTGCCATCGTACCAGGCCCCGCCGTGATCCACAAATCCCGCGATTCCCAGCCCCATGAGCCCGAAGAGGTCCTCCGCGACCGTAACCCGGTATTCGACCGTGGCGAAGACGGTCCGGTCACCGGTAAAGGCGTGGCTCCGAAACGCGCGGGGGCCGCTGCCCAGGCCGAGATCGAACTCGGAGCCGGGAAGGGGATTCTCGAGCCAGCCGGCCTCGACATGGAGGATGGCGACGTGGCCGCGCGTGGGCTTGGTGACGCCCGTGGCGGCGATCTGGACCACGCCTGAGTCGAGCCCCGCGGCGTTGTACATGCCGCCGGCGAGGCCCTCCACGTACGCGAAGCCGCCGGGGATGGCCGCCCCGGTTCGGACCGCGGCGAGTGGGGCGATACCGTCGCGTTCGTAGCCGAAGGCCCGCGGCGCGAAGTTGGCCCCGATCCGCACCGTGGTGCCCAGGTCAACGTCCTCCTCGCGGGAGAACCCGGACACGCCCTCGGTCACCAGAAATCTGGCGCGATTCCACACCAGGTAGGGACCGAATGACCCCGTGACAGTGCTCGGAAACGCGACCTGTGATCCCTCGGGCAGGAAGTCGTCGCGGCGCACCTGGGCAGCCACGCCGAGCCGGAGAAACCCCTCCGACGAACGGCGCAGCGCCCAGGCAGCGGAGGCCCGAGCCAGCGTGAACCGCCGGCTCAGCGTGTCCTGCGCCTCCGCGCTGCCGTCGAAGAATCGCAGCACCCGCTCGTCGCGATCCTCTGCTTCGACCCGGAACCCGTAGGGCGACGTGAGGGCATAGAAGGGCTGTTCCAGCGCAATGAGGCTGAGCCGGCCATCCGAGCGGTTCTCGTAGCCCAGGGCCAGGCCCACCTGTCCCGCGAAGAGTCTGGGCCGCCGGAAGCCGAGCGCCACGGAGGATCGGTCCGGGGTCTTCCGGTAGCGGACCGACGCGGACGAGGCCGTCCCCAACAGGTTGTCCTCCACCATGCCGATGGTGAACTCGACCTCGCCGCCCGCGCTCCGGAACCGCCAGTCCGCCCGCGTGCTCCACCCGTCCTTGGTCAGCACCTTCATGACCAGGCCGGAATCGGTGTGGATCGAGTCGATCTGCACTTTCCGGAAGACGCCCAGGGCGCGGAGGTTCCGCTCCGACTCGGCAACCCTCGCGGAGTCGTAGGGCTCGCCGACGCGGAAGAGCAGCTCGCGCCGGATCGTGGGTGCCCGGGTCTCGATGTGGAGGGTGTTCGCCACCCGCGCGAACCAGCTGGTCTCGTGCGGATCGAAGATGTCGCGCCGCTCGAGCTGGATGGCGCGAATGATCCCCCGATCCGGCGTCGGCGCGGGACCGGAATCGGTGGCGCTCTGAGCGGACAAGGTGATGGGTAGGCAGCACGCGAGCAACGGCAGGACCAGCAGAACCCGCAACTTCACTCCCGTGAAACGGAGCGGCGAAAGATAACCCGCCACCCGGCTCACGGTTGCGCCAGCGAGGCGAGGCTCGGCAGGATCCGGTCCGGGGTGATCCCCGACTCGCGCAGGGCCTGTTCCCGGAATTTCCCGGTGCGCACCAGCCACCCCTCCAGGCCCGCGCCCTGGGCGCCCTGCACGTCGGACCAGAGGTCGTCCCCTATCATCGCGACCCGGGCATCGGCGGGGAGGCCGAGACTGGCCACCGCGGCGGCAAAGAATGCCGGGCTCGGCTTCCCCGCGACCGTGGCGGTGACCCCCGCGGCATACTCCAGGGCGGCCACGAACGGCCCCGCATCAAGGGCCAGCCGGTCGCCCCGCTGCCAGTAGCGGTCCCGGGAGAGGGCGATGACCGCGGCTCCGTTCATCACGTACTCGAACGCCTCCTGCAGTCGCTCGTACGACCAGCCTTCAGCCAGGTCCCCCAGCATCACGGCCTGGGGCGCGGGCCCGGCCAGTCGCCCGGAGGAGCCACCGACGAGCTCGAAATGGGACAGGTCGGCGAGCGCCGGCGCCGGCAGGAACGGCGCGATGACCCGCATCCCCCTCGCCCTCACCAGCTCGGCGCCCGCCAGCACCGCGGTGAAGACGTCCTCCGGCTCGGCCGCGAATCCGTAGTCCCGGAAACGGTCTACCAGCATGGCCCGGGAGCGGCTCGTGGTGTTGGTCACCAGCCGGAAGGGCACCTCGCCGCTCCGCAACCGATCGAGTGCCTCGGGGGCCCCGGGAATGGCGGCGCCGTTGGCATAGAGGGTGCCATCGAGGTCCAGCAGGAACGCGACCGGAGGGGTAGGCTGGGGCATCGGACTTATATTGCTCCTCTTACCTGGACCTCGACCAAGCGAAACCAATGCCCGTAGTGACTTTACTAGCCCACGCGGCCCTGCTCGCCCAGCTCACCTCGCCCTACCCGTTTGCGGTCGGCGAGATGCTCACCTACGAAGCCACCCTGGGCTACTTCCCGATCGGCACGGCAACCGCCTCCGTGGCCCGTACGGCCCGGGAGCGTGGAGTGGATGCATTGGTGTTCACGGCGACAGGCGAAGGCGGGCCGCCGGGGTTCAAGACCCGGTACGAGATGACGTCGTGGACCCGGTCGAGCCGGCTCGCCTCGCTCCGCTTTCACCGGAAGCTGATCCAGGGAAGCAAGGTGAACGAGGAGCGCTACCAGATCGTGCCGGATTCGGGTCGGTACCGCCAGGAGGGAGTATCGCGCGACTGGGTGGCCCCGCTCGACGCGCTCGACGAGCTGGCCTATCTGTACTACCTGCGTACCATGCCGCTCGAGGTGGGAAAGACTCTTCCGATGTCGCGCTACTTCAAGACCGGTTACAACCCGGTCCAGGTGCGCGTTACCGGCCGGGAGTCGCTGACGCTGTTCGACGGCCGGACGGTGCCGTGCCTCACGGTCGAGCTCAGCACGCGCGGGGCCACGGTCGGCGTGTGGCTCACCGATGACGAACGCCGGCTGCCCGCACAGCTCAGCCTCCCGCTGCCCTATGGGACGGTGACCCTGGTGCTCAGCGGGACGGCGCGCGCGGCCGGCAGCTAGTACCGGCCGAGGTACTGCTCGATCTCCCACCGGCTCACCTGCCGGTTGTACTCCATGACCTCGTTGCGCTTCGCTTCCAGGAACCGCTGGGTCAGATGCTCGCCCAGCGCCGCCTTCACCACCGCGTCCTTCTCGAACATCTCGAGGGCCTCGTGCAGGTCCCGCGGCAGCTCGTCGATGCGATACTTGCGGCGGTCGCGGAAGCTCATCGTGAAGATGTTCCGGTTCACCGGCTCGCGCGCCTGGAGCTTCCGCTCGACGCCGTCGAGCCCGGCGGCGAGCTGGACCGTGAGCGCCAGATAGGGATTGCACGCCGGATCCGGCATCCGCAGCTCGCAGCGGGTACCCAGCCCGCGCCGTTCCGGTATCCGCACCAGCGGTGACCGGTTCCGCATCGACCACGCGACGTTGACCGGCGCCTCGTACCCCGGCACCAGCCGCTTGTAGCTGTTGATCAGCGGGTTGGTGACCGCGCAGAAGCCGCGCGCGTGCTGCAGCAGCCCCTCGATATAGCTCAGCGCGATCTTCGAGAGCCCGTGCGGCCCCTTGGGATCGTGGAAGGCGTTTTCCTTGCCGCGGAACAGCGACTGGTGGGTGTGCATCCCGTTGCCGTTCACGCCTTCGATCGGCTTGGGCATGAAGGAGGCGACGAACCCGAAGCGGTTCGCCACGTTCCGCACCACGAACTTGAAGGTCGTGAGATTGTCCGCGGTGGTGAGCGCGTCGGCGTACCTGAGATCGATCTCGTGCTGCCCGTCGGCCACCTCGTGATGCGCGGCCTCGACCTCGAAGCCCATCTCCACCAGCAGCTCGACGATGACGCGGCGGATCTCCTCGCCCTTGTCCAGCGGACCCAGGTCGAAATAGGAGCCGGCGTCGTGCGTGGTGGTGCCCGGGCTCCCGTCCGGCGACTTCTCGAAGAGGAAGAACTCCGCCTCGCAGCCGGCCATCATGCTGAAGCCGAGCTTGCGGGCGCGCTCCACCTGCTTCTTGAGGGTGGTACGGGGACAGCCGGCGAACGGCTCCTCGTCGGGCGTGTAGATGTCGCACAGCAGGCGGGCGACCCGGCCGCCCTCGTCGTCGTAGGGCAGAATCCGGAAGGTGTCGAGGTCGGGCTTGAGCAGCATGTCCGACTCCTCGATCCGCACGAACCCCTCGATCGAAGATCCGTCGAACATGACCTCGCCGTCGAGCGCCTTGTCGAACTGGCTGCGCGGCACCTCGACGTTCTTGTTGATTCCCAGGATGTCGGTGAACTGAAGCCGCAGGAAATCCACCCCGAACCGGTGGGTCAGGGCCAGAACATCGTCCTTCCCCGCCCCGCGGAGGTCGGTGGGAAATCCTTCCAGACTGGGCCGGTCGCCGTTGCCCGACGGCCGGGGCTTGGCTGGCGCCATGGGATCGTGCCCCGCGATGGAGAGTTGAGGCGGAATGCTAACAGGATTACGCTTGTTCCCCTAATGACTGCATCACCCACTACCGGGGCCTGTCCGGCCTGCGGCGCGGCGGCCTCCGGAAAGTTCTGCAGCTCCTGCGGGGCCAGCCTCGCGGCGAGGAGCTGTCTCCGTTGCCGGGCGCCGCTGGGCGATCAGGCCCGCTTCTGTCACCGCTGCGGCCAGCCGGTCGGCGCCGGCGGACGCGCCGCGAGCACCGAGCGCGCCGCCTGGATCTTCGCGGCCGCGATGTGCGTGCTCCTGGTCGGCGCCATCGTCTACAACGTGATGACGCAGACGCCGACCCCTCGCATCCCCGACATGGCCAACGTCGGCGCCGCCGGCGGCGATACCGTCCCGGCCGGCCCCGCGCCCGACATCAGCACCATGACTCCGCGCGAGCGCTTCGACCGGCTGTACAATCGCATCATGGTCGCCGCCCAGCAGGGCGACTCGGCCCAGGTGCAGCGCTTCACGCCGATGGCCCTGGGCGCCTACGCCCAGCTCGACACGTTCGACGCCGACGCCCGCTATCACGCCGCGGTCGTCCGGCTCCAATCGGGCGACCTCCCCGGCGCCCACGCCCTGGCCGACACCATCCTCGAGCAATCGCCCGACAATCTGCTCGGCTATCTCGTCCGGGGCACCGCCGCCGGCTTCGCCGATGATCCGGGCGCCCGGGCGCAGGCCGAGCGGGAGTTTCTGCGGCGGTTCGACCGGGAGATGGCCGCGGGCCGCCCGGAGTACCGGGATCATGCGCCGGTGATCCAGGAGTTCAAGGAGGCGGCGGAGAAGGCGGTCGGGAACGCCGGTGGAAAGGAATGACCGTCGTCTTGTCAACCTGAGCGGAGCGAAAGGCGCCAGAGCGCGGCTCAGGCTCCTTCGCTTCGCTCAGGATGACACTTCCCGACCGCCCTGACCCCCCGTCCGCCCGTCCGCCCGACCGCCCGAAAGGACCCGATGCCCCGCACCATCCACGTCGCCCACAGCCCCGACTCCGACGACGCCTTCATGTTCTACGCGCTCGCCGCGGACAAGCTCGACACCGGCGACCTGCGCTACGTTCACGAGCTGTCCGACATCGAGTCGCTGAACCAGCGCGCCCTGAAGGGTGAGCTGGAAGTGACCGCCGTCTCGATTCACGCGTACTCCTACATCTGGCGGACGTACGCGCTGCTCGGCTCGGGCTCGTCCATGGGCGACGGCTACGGGCCTCGCCTGGTCAGCACGGGCTCGAAGCCGGCCGATCCTCGCGCCGCGCTTCGCGGCCTGCGCATCGCCGTGCCAGGACTCCTCACCACCGCCTATCTCGCGCTCAAGCTGTACCAGCCCGACTTCGAACAGGTCGTGGTGCCGTTCGACCAGATCGAAGACGCGGTGCATCGCGGCGAGGTGGACGTCGGTCTGCTGATCCACGAGGGCCAGTTGACCTACGCCGATGCCGGCCTCCAGTTGTGGGCCGATCTCGGTGCCTGGTGGCTCGAGGACACCGGGCTTCCGCTCCCCCTGGGCGGCAATGTCGTCCGGCGCGATCTGGGAAATGCCGTGATCCGGCAGATCGCCCGGGACCTCCGGGCCAGCATCGTCTACGCGCTGGAGCACCGGGAGCCGGCGCTGGCCCACGCCAGGCAGTTCAACCGTGGAATCGGGGACGAACGGACCGACACCTTCGTCGGGATGTACGTGAACCGGTGGACGGTGGATTACGGGGCTCGGGGGCGGCAGGCGGTGCAGAAATTGCTAGACCGCGGTCACGAAGCGGGGGTCATTCCGGAGCGGGTTGAGGTCGATTTCGTCGATTCCACTGGCGATTGACCCGGTTCCGCCCCGTTCCTAGCTTCTCAGGGCCCCCTGGAGTAATCCCTCACTTGCCCAGCGGTACGGGTCCTGGCGCAGATCGCCCCGGTCCAGCCTGGTGAAGGAGCGCGCCCGTGAACGCTGCACCCGTGACCCTTCTGGTAGTGGATGACGAGGAGGGGATCCGGAGCTCGATGCGGAAGTACCTGGCCTTCCAGGGCTACGAGGTCGTCACCGCGGCCACGGGCGAAGAGGCGTTGACCGTCATCGGGCGGCAGAAGGTCACGGGCATGCTGCTGGACGTCAACCTGCCCGGCATCAACGGTGTGGAGCTCGTCCCCAGAATTCTCGAGCTCGAGCCAAACATGGCCATCCTCATGCTGACGGCGGTCAACGACGCGACCAGCGCCGCGCTCTGCATGCAGCGCGGCGCGCTCGATTATCTCATCAAGCCGATCGATCTCAGCCATCTCGGCCGCGCCATTCAGAACGCCCTCCAGAAGCGGCACACCCAGCTCGAAGGCCAGCAGATCAGCCAGTGGCTCAAGGAAGAGGTGGCCCTGCGCGTCGCGGAGAAACGGCTGGAGCAGTCCAACCAGGAACGGATCTCCGTCGCCACGCTGGAGGCGCTGGTCAACGCGCTGGAGGCGAAGGACCCGTACCTGCGGGGACATTCCGCCCGGGTCGCCGACCTCTCCGCCAGCGTCGCGGCGCAGATGGGCTGCAACGACGAGCTGATCGAGGCCATCCGCACCGGCGGCCGGCTGCACGACATCGGCAAGATCGGGATCCGTGAGGAGATCCTCAACAAGCAGGGCCCGCTCAGCGACGAGGAATTCGACCACGTCAAGCAGCACGTGCTGGTCGGCTCCCAGATCCTCGCGCCGCTGGTGCATCTCAAGGAAGTGATCACCTACGTCCGCAGCCATCACGAGCGGTGGGACGGATTCGGCTATCCCGACCGGCTCGCGGGCGACGCCATTCCGCTGGGTGGACGGATCATCGGCGCGGTCGAGATCTACGACGCCTTGACGACCGCTCGGCCCTACCAGGAGAAGATGGTGCCCGACCTCGCCGTCGAACGGATGGCCGACCTGGTGGGCACCGTGCTCGATCCCGACGTGTACCGGGCCCTCCAGGGCGTGGTCACCCAGCGCCAGGCATTGGTCTTCCTCGACGACATGGCCGGATGACCGAGGGGACAGCCGCCCCCATCGAGCCCGGCACCCCCCGGAAAGTGCTGCTGGTGGACGACGACCCGGTGATGGTCCGCCTGGTCCGAAAGATCCTCGCCGACAACGGATTCCGATCGGTGGTCCACGCGGCCACGGGGCGCGAGGCGCTCGATCAGCTCGAGGGCGTGGACGTCGTGCTCCTCGACCACCAGCTCCCCGATACCACCGGCCTCGAGGTGCTCGAGGCGATCCGGACCCGTCCGCAACCGCCCGCCGTCATCCTGGTGACCGCGCACGGCAACGAGTCGCTCGCGGCGACCGCGCTGCGCCGCGGGGCCGACGACTATCTGGCCAAGGACCTCTCGCTCGCCGAGCTGCTGCCGCAGGTCCTGGAGCGGGTACGCCGGACCCGGGAGCTGCGGAAGGCGCTGGGTGCCGCCGAGCGCGACCTGATGCGGGCGGAGCGGCTCGCCGCGATCGGTGAGATGACGGTCACGCTCCATCACGAGATCAACAATCCGCTGATGGCCGCGTTCGCCCACGTGGAGCTGCTGCTGGCCGACCCCGCGATGACCGCGGAGTCCCGGAAGGAGACGCTGACCAGCGTGCGCGACGCGCTCCACCGCATCCGCGACATCATGCGCCGCGTCGGCGACCTCCGCGACATCCGCTCCAAGAGTTACGCCACGGGCGTGCAGATGGTGGATCTCGCCGACGTCGGCCCCGCATCCATGGTGCGGCGCGGGATGGCGCTCGTGCTCGTGACCGACGAGGACCTGGCGCGGATCGTCGCCGTCCTGCTCAAGCACGCGGGGTTCGAGGTGGAGCGGGTGGAAGACGGGGCGGCATTGGAACGGCGGGCGGCGAGTGGTGCTCACCTGGTCGTGGCGCAGGGCGGGACCGACGCGGCCGGGGCGCATCCCCTGGGCGGATTCCTTCCGCCGGCCATTCGAAGCTACCGGGTCGTGGCGCTGGTGTCGGGCGATGGCACCGGTGCGCTCACCGCCGGTGCCGATCATGTTGTCGTGCTGCCGTTCGACCCCGGCGCCTTCACCGCCGAGGTCATCGAGCTCACCGGCGGGGGGAGCTAAAGGCGCTGGATCACCCGCCGCACACCACCCGACCCATCCTCCACTCCGACGATTTCGTTCCCCCCTCGCCCGGTCCCTCGATCCTGGCGGCGAGCGAGTCCTTCCCGATCCGTCGGTAGCTGATCACCTGCGGAAAGTCGTGCTTGGGATTGCTCCAGACGACCGTTCCCGGCTCCAGCTTCGTGAGGTTGAAGTCCGCGGGCGTCTGACCGTCGGGGCGCGGCGTGAGCACCAGGTCCGAGTCACCCTTCGCGGTGATGGTGGTGAACTCGAACGTCGTGACCCGGCCGCCCTTGGTATAGCGGGACACGCCGAGCATCATGTTGTCGGTCGGGGGCGTGTAGTACTCGTCGATGACGGCGCCTCGGCCCGACGAGCCACGCCAGCACCCAGCCATGAAGTCGAGTTGCCTGAGCGATGTCGGCGACACGACGGCCGGCGGAGAGGGGTCCGCGGCAGCCAACAGGCCGGCCGCCAGAACGGGGAGGAACGCACGCATCTCGATGTCTCCAGGAAGTGGGATCTCGAATCTACCGCTCGGGAGGGATGCGGTCTTGGAAAAAATCGCCGCCGACTAAACCTCCTCCCGATCCGCGATAAAGTTCCGCGCCAGCTCCCTCGCCTCCCGTAGATACCTCGCCGCCGACACCCCGGCGAACAGCCTGAAGTCTCGCGCCAGGTGCGCCTGATCGTAGTACCCCGCCCGCAGCGCCACCGACGCGATGGGCCGGCGCCCATTCCCATCCAGCTCCCGCAACACGCGTTGGAAGCGCCCCAGACGCACCAGCGGCTTGGGACCGAAGCCGAGCCGCGCCCGGAACAGGCGGTGCAGCTGCCGGTGGCTCACCCCGACCGTCCGGGCGATCTCGCTCGGCCGCGCCCGTCCGTCCGCCAGAGCGAGATCCACCGCCGCCCGGAGCCGCCCATCGTGCGTCACGTCGCGCGCGCCCTTCGCCAGGTCCCGCCGCAGCACGGCGAGGCGGCGGCCGTCGTCGCCCAGGTCGGCGAGCTGCTCCAGCAGCGTGCGGTGCAACCGCAGCGGCACGTCCTCGATCTCCTGCGCTTGCTCTACCAGCTCCCCGCCGCTCACGCGGAGCCACGCCGAGAGCGCCTCCGGCCGCAGCCGAACACCCATGAGGTCTACCGCGCCCGTCGGCCGGATCTCCATCGCCCGGAGACTGGGGCCGACCAGCAGGGCGCGCGGCTGGGTGACGACCGCACCCTCCACGCGACACTCGAACGGGTCGCCCAGGTTGAAGATCAGCTCGGCGCGGCCGTCGGGCATGGCTCGCTGGAACGGGGCGGGCCCCGATGCGTCACCGCGGAGCACCCAGATGCGGTGCACCAGCTCGCTCAGCTCCGGCGGCGGGGCCATCTCGCGGTATTCCACGATCAGCTCGCCGCCGCCGTGCGCTTGGCCTGCTGGTAGCTCATGCCTTCGAGCTTGATGATCCGCTGGCGGATGGGAGGATGGGACGCAAGCACGTCGGCCAGGAATCCTTCGCGGGAAGACAGCAGGCTCGGCGAAGGATCTACGATGCAGAGGTGGGCCGCGCCGCTGGTGATCGAACGCGTCGCCGCCGTGGCTGACGCCAGCTTCTCCAGCGCGGAGGCGAGCGCCATCGGATTCCGGGTGAACTGAGCCGCTGTCGCGTCGGCGAGGAATTCCCGCTTCCGGCTCACCGACATCGCCAGAATGCGCGAGACGACGGGCGCCACGACCAGGGTGAGCAGCCAGAACACCAGCACGATGATGCCCAGCGGATTGCCGCCTTTGCCGCCTCCGCCGCCGCTCCCACCGCGCCCTCCCAGCCGCAGGCCGCCGCGGCCGCCGACGCGCATCATCCGCCCCATGCCGTCCGACATCAGCGCGATGGCGCCGACCATCCCGGCCAGCAGCGTCATCAGCCGCACGTCGAGATTGCGCACGTGCGCCATCTCGTGGGCGATCACACCCTGGAGCTCATCGCGGCTGAGCGCGGTCAGGAGCCCCTGCGTCACGGCGATGCTGGCGTTCCGCTCATCCCGCCCGGTGGCGAACGCGTTGGGGTCGTCGTCGGGGACCACGTACACGCGGGGTTTGGGAAGCCCCGACGCGATGGCCATCTCCTCGACGACGTTGACGAGCTGCTTTTGCTCCGGGGTGATCGGCTCGATGATCTCCCAGGCACCGGTGGACCAGAGCACCCGCTCGGCCCCATGGCGCCAGGCGTACCAGCAGATGGCCGCGGCACTCAGGGTGCCCACCAGCCCGATGAAGGGAATGACGTGGTGGTACCCGTCGGGCGGCGCGTCGGCCGTGAGCAGGCCCAGGGCCAGGTCGCCGCCGAACCCGACCCAGGCGAAAAAAATGATGAACCCGACGACCAGCCAGTTCGAGCGGCGGCGGTTGGCCTCCTGCTGCGCGAAGAGGTTGGCGTCGTCGCTCACTGCGCCGGTTTGTTGAACGAGAGGTCGACCTTGGGCACGGCCCGCTCCGCCACGTCCTCGATCTCCCACAGCTCGGCGGGAGACGCCTTGGCCAGGCCGGCGACGAGCAACGTGGGGAAAGTGGCCTGCTTGGTGTTGTACTGCGTGGCCACGTCGTTGTAGAGCTGCCGGGCGAAGCCGACCTTGTTCTCCGTGCTGGTCAGCTCTTCCTGGAGCTGCAGCACGTTCTGGTTGGCCTTGAGCTCGGGGTACGCTTCGGTCAGCGCGAACAGCCGGCCCAGCGCCTGGGTCAGCTCACCCTCGGCGCGCGCGGTGTCCTTCACGCCGGTGGCACCCACCGCCTTGTTCCGCGCCGCGATCACCGCTTCGAGGGTGCCGCGCTCGAAGTCCATCGCGCCCCTCACCGTATTCACCAGGTTGGGAATCAGATCGTGCCGCCGCTTGAGCTGCACATCGATCTGCTTCCACGCATTGAGCACCTGATTCTTGAGCGCGATCAGCCCGTTGTATGCGCCGATGATCCACAGAACGAGAACGACGATGACGACCAGGAGGATGATCGCGGACATGACGGAGCCTTTGTGGGGGATGGTGAATCAGGAACCGACGAGGCCCGCGAGCGCCTGACGGAGCGCGGCCGCGACGACATCGGCATCGCCGTTGAGCCGCAGGACCGGGTGCTGCTCGTCGATCAGGACCTCGACTCCAGGCGCCACGGCGATGCGCCGGCACATCGAGCCCGCGGGGGCCGCGCCTTCGACCGGCGTGAGCCAGCCGAGCAGCGCGCGCCCCACCCGGCCACGGCCGGTGCCGGGAGCCTGGAGCAGGGCCAATCGGTCGGGCCGGGGAACCGTCGGGCCGAGCGCGGTCGCCACGCGCTTCTCGATCACGTCGCCGGTGAGTCCCGCGAACTCCTTGCTCATCACCTCGAGGGTGGCGCCCTCCATCTGGCGGAGCTTGATCGCCAGCACCTGGAGCAGATGGCGGTAGGAGTAGACCGCCGCGGTCCCGCGGCCGTCAGGCGGGCTCACCAGTCCGCGGGTGACGTAGAAGCGGATCGTGCGCTCGCTGGGCCGGGCGCGGGCCGCGGCGTTGATCGGCACGACGCCGGAGGCGTCCAGCAGACCGGCCGCGAGTGCCGCGAGGTCGCGGAGGCCCCAGGGGGCCAGCCCGCGGTACTCCCTGAGGGTGGCGAGCGGATCGGTGGAAGGCGCGACGGAGAGGACGCCCGTCATCCGCCGTTGCTCTTGCGCTGCGGCTTGGGCGCCTGGGCGAGAAGCGCCGATCGGACCGCCGACCCCAACGCATCGAGCGTGAACGGCTTCAGCAGGAGAAGGCACTCGTGAAGCTCGGCGGGCCAATCGGCCCGGCGGGCCCAGGGATCCCCGGTCATGAGCAGCACCCGCCCCACCAGTTGCGGCCACCGGCGCAGCAGCGCGATGGCCAGCGTGTCGCCCGTCATCTGGGGCATATGGATGTCCAGCATGACCAGATCATAGTCGGCCGAGTCGAGGAGCTCATAGGCCAGGTGGGGATCCCCGACCGACACGACGTCGTACTCCAGGTTGCGCAGCGCGCGCTCGAGCGTCCGGCGCAACGCCGGCTCGTCGTCCACGATCAGGATGCGCGCCTTCACGACGCTTCCGCTCGCGCGTGCGCCGCGAAGTAGCGGTGCGTCACGATGTCGAGCGCCTCCTCGGTCCCCAGCGATACACGGAGCTCGCCGGCGGTTTGCCCGAAGACGGCGCGCAGATGCATCTGCAGCGTCTTGGTCTTGCTGTAGCCGAGCTTGAGCGCCACGTCCTCGACCGTGTACCCCGGATCGAGCAGCAGGCGGTGGGCGTAGAGCAGGCGGGTCAGCACCATGACCACACGCGGTGAAGGCAATCCGACTTTGGTAAACCAGCGCTCGCAGGTGCGGCGGGTCAGCTGTGCGCGATCGGCCAGGGCCGTGACGGTGGGGCCGTCACCGCCCGGCGCGTGGAGCATCGCCTCGAGCGCCATCCGCAGCTCATCAGGTAATTCCCTTAGGGTCGGGGCGAGCGCCTGCATGACCTGCTGCGATGCGCTCTGCTCCAGCTCGCTCAGCAGCGCGCTACGGAGGGCGCCGGGAGCATCCTCGAAGCGATAAACGACGACACGGCGAATCCCCGCCCGGCCAAGCTGGAGGAGGACACCGGCGTTGGCCGGCGTGAGATCAGTGTAAACCAGTAGGGGTAACGACGGAAAGAAGAGGCGCAGACGCTCAATGCCGTGTGGGCGTGGCTCTCCTCCACCCAGGTGGGGATCCACCACCGCCATGTCCACGGGCTTGGCACGAATGGTCTCTACGGCTTCGGCCCAACTACTCGCGGAGACCCATTGAAAACGGTCTGCGTCGAGGGTCCGGAGTCGGAAAACACGTTCAGGTGGGACGGCAGCGAGGAGCAAATGTCGCAAAACGGTCCCTATTTGTCGCAAAAGGGCCCTTAAACCGGGGGGTCCCGGGTTTCAGATTGACGGTAACCCCTGAAGGAACCGTCCTACCTGAGAGGATTTCCCATGTCCCGGCGCTCTTCCAGCTGGATCCTGGCTGCCTGCCTGACCTTCGCCGCCCTGTCGACCGCCTGCGGGCGCTCTGCTACGGGCCCGTCCGATCCAGTCATGCTCGAGAACCAGGGGTCGAACAACATCGAGAATCAGGGGTCGAACAACTCGCCGAAGCCGTAAGCTCAGTTCGTTGAGCTAGCGTACTCGCGGAGCCCGACCGCCACTTCTTCAACAGCCGGTGACCAAGCAGGTGTCGCCGGCGTGGCGAGTTCGGGCTCGCGCGCGTCCTGGGCTGCTGCAGCGGCCTGGGACTCCAGCGACTTCAGTTCGTTCTCGAAGCGGAAGTACCAGACGTTCAGGCGGTGTTCCTCCGCCAGCCGCAGGCCCTCGCTGAGATACTCCTTAGCGCGCTTGAAGCGACCGAACCGCGCCATTCCCACGCCAGCCTTGAAGTGAAAGTCCGCGGTCATGCTGGGCGGCATGCGGTCGCGCACCGCTTCGGCCTGCGCGCGCCGGCGCTCGAAGACCACGCGGTTCTGCACCGAGGACTCGAGGTCCATGAGCTCGAGCACCGCGTTGGTCCGCACGATGAAGCTGGTGTTCGAGTCTACCACGATCTCGAACGCGAGTCGCGCCGTCTCCGCCGCACCGACACCCACCAGGCAGATGCCCAGATCGCCGAGGACGCGCATGCGCTGCACGACGTCTTCGCTGAGCTGGAAGGCCTGGTAGTTGGCCTGGACCGCTTCGACCTTGAGGCCCTGCATCGAGCAGACGGCGCCGAGGTCGGTGTAGGCCATCGCCTGGACTTCGCGGAGCCCGAGTCGGCCGGCGTCTTCCACCACGGCCTGCACGCTCGACAGCGCCAGCGGCAGGTTGCCCTGCGAGCGCAGCACCGAGCAACGGCCCAGGCGGGAACGGAGCACCGTGACCGAGTCCTCCGCCGTGCTCGCGGCTTCTTCCGCGCGCTCGTAGCAGGTATTCGCGGCCGGCCAGCGCGCCATCAGACGGTTGAGCCGTCCCGCGAACAGCGCGATCGCCGCGAACTCCTGCGCGGGAACGACGATGCCGTGCGAGCGGCCGGCGAGTCCGAGAACATCGAGCGCTTCATCGAGCCGCGCTTCGTGCTCGAGGAAGTAGGCGTACGCAGTCAGACAAAGACGAAGACCCGGCGTCGGCAGATGATCGGCCGGCACCGCGTCGGCAATGCCGCGCAGGTGTGCAGCTTCTGGCGCGTCGATCGGCAGATCGCTGAGGTGGCGACGGACTGCCGCAACTTGCCATGCAAAACCTTCACGAGCTTCCACGCCCTCGATACCGGACAGCAGACGATCGACGAGGCGCGCAACCACATACGCGCCAAGCGCGAGACGCGCCAGATGTTCCCGATCGTGCTCACGCTCGATCCGCGCGCGCTCCAGGAAGGGAGCGTGCGCCAGAACATCCGCCGACGACCCAAACTCGTCGAAGAGCTGCTGAGGGGTAAACAGGGCTTGGATCCTTCCGCCGTTATGGGTTCGGAACACCGCTAACATCGCCGCCGAAGCGTCGGAGGGCAAGGGCGCCGAAAAACTGCACCAGCCTGCACCGCCGTGATACCAGTCCTGAACAGTTGTACTGCTACTCTCGGGCCATGAAATCCGGCTTCACCCTAACCGAAACCGCGCTGTCTCTAGCAGTAACCGGACTGCTGCTGGCCATTGCACTGCCGTCGTTAACTGCCTTAAAACAAGGGGCTGCGGTCGAACAAGCTGCCCAGAACATTGTGGCGGCTCACCGCCGCGCCCGGGCCGCTGCCATCCTCACCGGTAAACCGGCAATTCTTTCCGTAGCGGCACGGTCCCTCCGCATCACCCTTGTTGGTGCGGACCGGCCACATTGGGCCGATTCCGGCCCCCTGGACCAGGGTGTCAGCCTCGCCGGCGCTCCCCACGACATCACCTTCTCGCCCATCGGAATCAGTATCGGCTTGGCCAACGCCAGCCTACAGCTCAGCCAGGGCAACGCCGTCCGAACGGTGGTGATCTCCCGCCTGGGTCGAGCGAGGATCGTGCGCTCACCGTGACCAGGACCGCGCTTAGCACATCCCGCGCCACCGCGTCGGCGTTCCATCCTGGAGGCCCTCATTCGTCGAGCCTGTATTTGCGAACCTTGTGCAGCAGGGTGGAGCGGGAGATGCCGAGCAGTTGCGCAGCGCGGCGGCGATTGCCGCCGGTGAAGTGGAGCATGCGCGCGATGTGCCGCCGCTCCGCCGCGTCGAGCGATTCCGGCTCCGCGTCCGCGCTCGGGGCGAGCGCTTCGCGCAGTTGGCTCAGCTCCAGCTCCGGCAGCCGGAGATCGAGCACCAGCGCATCGAAACCCGCAGCGGCCACCGCCTCGGCGGCCGCGGGACCATCGATGGCGGGCACGGCCTGGTGGCCCGCCGCGCGCAACGCCTGTAACAGCGCGTCGCGGCGCTCCGGTGCCTGCGCCAGGATGAGCAGGTGCAGCGGCGGCATGCCGAAAAGCTAACGCCGTGGTCGATCTTCGGAGTCTCGAGCCCGGCTGCCGGGTCAACGAACAGCTGCTCGTGGTGGAGGTGGATCACCGCGCCTACGGCGAAGGTCGGGACTGCGTCATCCTCACGTTCGGCAATGCGGGTGGCCGTATCGCGTCGGCTCCGTTCTGGAGTGAGCGGCGCTCCGCTGTCGCTGGGCTGGTGCGCGGCGACCCGGTCGAAGTGGTTGGCGAGATCCGGGTCTATCGCGCGCGGCGTCAGCTCGAAGTGTGGAGCATCCGCGCCCTGCCCCAAGAGCAGGTGGAGTGGGCCCGGCTGCTTCCGTCCGTAGGTGATGTCGGTCCGTACTGGGGGCACCTCGATCGCTGGCGCGGCGCGATCGCCGCGCCGCGACTCCGGCAGGTGCTCGCCGTCTTCTACGAGAACCCGGAATTCCGCGCGGGCTTCGCCGCGTGTCCCGCCAGCATCGCCGGCCATCACGCGCAGCTCGGCGGACTGCTGCGGCACACCTATGAGGTGGCCCTGATCGCGCGCGCCATCGCGGAGGTCAGCCGCGCCGACCGCGATCTGGTAACGGCCGGCGCACTGCTGCACGACATCGGCAAGCTCGAGTCGTACACCTGGCGCACCGGCTTCGCCGTCACCGACGCCGGCTCGCTCCTCGGTCATGTGGTGATCGGCCTGCTGAAGCTCGCCCGCGGCGCGGAGCGCGTTACCGGGCTCACCGAGCGCGAGCTGCTCATCCTCCAGCATCTGGTCGCGTCACATCACGGTCGGCTGGAGCTGGGGGCCCCCGTCACCCCGATGACGCTCGAGGCGGAGATCCTCCACTTCGCCGACGACGCGAGCGCCAAGAGCGCCAGCATGGCCGACGCCCTCGCCGACACGGAGAACTTCGTCGGCGGCGACCTGGTCAGTGTGCGGGCATTATGGCAGCTGGATCGGCGGCGGGCCTACCGGGGAGTGAGCGACTGGGGAATGGCTGGTACCCGGAAATGAGAACGGCCGCCTAGTCGTGGCTAGACGGCCGTCCCACGATTGGACTAACCAAGGCGGAGCATTGCGGCTGCCGTTTCTAGATCCTTGGCTTTGATCCCCAGGTTGGATGGCCATCCTCCCCGGTTCATCCATTCGAGCGCTGCGAGTCGGATCAGGTCGCGGACCGATCTTTCGCACTGCACTCCGAGGCGCAAGATCGGAGTGGATGAAGCACGCGACTGGCTTCACCAGTTCAAGCCGGGGTGATCACCAGGATCAGCGAGAACCTGAGCCCTTGGTTGCGTCGGCCCTCTCCCCTGACTTCCCGCTTGAACCCGCCTGCAGACCGCCACTGTGACTCGGGGTCTCAGCACGTATTCTGACAAGCGCGTGGAGCCTAAGATATGATTCGGCCGCAACGGCGCAAGTGCCTGATTTTATTCGGGTTACAACATTGGAGTGGACTGATTTTGTGGATTTCTAACCCCCGCGTCCCCATCATCCTACCGTCTCCGTCCACAGGTTTGTGGACATGTGTATCAACACATTCAGGTGGAAAGTCTCAGGACTCGAGTCCAACCTCGATGTAGCGATAGGTGGTCTCGGTTTCCAGCGACGAGAAGAGGCAGCCCGCGGAGCTGGCCGCGAACCAGCCAGCCATCAGCGGACGGGGTCCGTCGAGCTCCTGGATGATCGGCTTGAGCCAGCGCCGCAGGTGGCGCAGTTCGGGCGCCCGCCGGCCGAGGAGGGCGAGTAGCGCGCCGGCCCCCGCGGTGGCCCGGAGGAAGTGGGCCAGGGCGTGCGCACGCTGGGTGAACTCCACCGCCTTCACCCCCGGCTCGTCGAAGAGGATCGCCCCCTCGAAGACGTCCATCGGGGGCGCGTCGAGCCGGGGCCCGAGGTACACGAACCGGCGCCCCTCGGGGCTCTTCCGCTCGACCACCGCGGCGGCCGTCTCGCTCGTCAGCCGAGCCGCGTGGAGGGTGTCGTCGTCCAACAGGATCCCGACGGCGCCGGTCCATTCCAGCGCCGCCAGCGCGGTCTCCACCGGACAGCCGAGCGCCTCGTCGAACGCGAGCAGGCGGGGAGCCTCGCCCGCGCGAAGCACGAAATGGGAGAGCCCTTCTGCCCGGTCGGTGAAGGTGCGAACCACCAGCGTCTGCGGTGTGGTCATACGATGAATATACGGCGCATTCCCCGCGCGCGTATATTCACTATATCCGGCGCTCTGGGATTCCCATGCAGGTGGAATGGACTTCCTACAACTCGCCCATCGGTATGCTGACGGTGGTGGAATGCGAAGCCGGCCCCCTTGCCGTCGAGTTCCCTCACCGGGCGATGACGATCAAGTGGGCCGTCCGGCTCCGCGCCGCCGTGCCGGAGCTGCACATCGCTCAGGGTGACTGCCGGATCACCAGCGCCTGGCTCGACGAGTACTTCGCCGGCTCCGCCCGTCCCTTTCCTTACCCCGACTACCTCAAGCGCTGGTTCGACCTTTCCCCCGCCCAGGTCACCGTCTTCAAGACCCTTCGGAAGATCCCGATGGGCGAGACCCGGTCCTACGACGACATCGCGCGCGCCACCGGCCTCCACCCTCGGCAGATCGGCTGGCTGGTCGCGGCGAATCACCTCGCCATCCTGGTTCCCTGCCATCGGGTGGTGGGCAAGGACGGCAGCCTGGTGGGCTACGGCGGCGGCCTGGCCAAGAAGCGCTGGCTGCTCGATCACGAGCTGCGGGCGGCGGGAGTCGTCCTGCGCTAGCCCATATTGACAATTCAGAATCCGTACATGACCTTAGGCCATGCATAGCCCAGTCTCACCCTCCTGGTCTTGACTCTTCTTCGGCCGTCCGGACAGCACGCGAGTCCGAGCGGCTTTTTTTATGGGGCTTCTTCACCCGGCCACGAGGGCCGGGGGTTTCCCCGGAGCCTGCGGGCTCCCCTGTCAAGAGGTTGCAACAATGGCGAAGGGCACGGTCAAGTGGTTTAACGACGCGAAGGGGTTCGGCTTCATCGCACAGGACGGTGGCAAGGACGTGTTCGTGCATCACACCGCGATCATCGCCGAAGGCTTCCGCTCGCTCTCCGAGGGCGACAACGTGGAGTTCGAGGTCGTCGAGGGGCCCAAGGGGCTCCAGGCTTCCAACGTCCGCAAGGTCTGATACCCCGGCGCTCCGCGCCTTTCCCGATTCGACGCAGAGCCGAACGACACGGGGCCCCCGCCGCTCAGGTGGGGGCTCTCCGTGTATACACCCTTCGCCCCGAGAATATCGCGGCATGATTCGATCCCTCCGCGCAGCTTCGGCATTGTCGGTGCTGCTGCTTCTGCCGCTCCTCCAAGCGCGTGCTTCCACGACCTCGCCGGCTCAGGACACGTCGGCCCTGCAGTTCCACGGCTTCCGAGCGGGCGCCCGTCTCGCGGAGCTCGACCGGGTCATGCGCCGACTCGAGGGCCGCCTTCGGTGCGATCGCTCCAAGCGGGATCCTCGCGTCTCCGAGTGCCGCGGCATCGTCAAGGATTCGGCGATGGGGGGTTCGGTGAACGTCTGGGTCTCCGCCATGGACAGCGTGGCGGGCATCATCACCCTGTCCGCCGACGTGGAGGCGGATCGGCTCGAACGATGGCGCGCCGCGATCGAATCGCGCTACGGCCGGGTGTCGCCCAAGGTCCAGGGGACCCAGCGGATGATGCAGTGGGTCCGCCGCGGCCGCATGGTGCGCCTCACCTGGAAGACCGACCGAGGCGACCGCGTCGCCTCCGTGAGCCTGGTCGATGGTCGGGTCCTCGACGCCTGGGGGCGCGCATCCCAGTAGTACGTAATTTGCACTTCCCTCCTTCCTGAAGCCCGCTCGCACGCACTAAGTAAATAACATTCAATGCGTTAGATATCGGAGCCCCCTTGGCAGCATCCCTCCGCTTCGGGCTAATTGCGCCTCGATTCGCCCTCCCGATGCTTCTCGGCGTTCTGGCCGGCTGTGCCGCCGCGGATGGAAGCCCCGTCCGGATCGGTGTCGCGGGCCCATTCACCGATCCCATCGGCCGCCCGATGCAGCTGGCGGCGGAGCTGGCAGCCGAAGAGATCAACGGGACCGGGGGGATCAACGGCCGCCGGCTCGAGCTGGTTGTTCGCGACGACTACGCCGACCCGGATTCCGCCGTCTTCGTCGCCGGCGATCTGTACGATTCCGACGTCTCCGCCGTCGTTGGCCATCTCTTCTCCGGCGGGACGCTCGCGGCCGCGCCGGTCTACAACGGCGGGAACACGCCCGTCGCGGCCATCTCGCCCTCCTCGTCCTCGCCCGAGGTGTCCTCCGCCGGCGAGCACACGTTCCGCGTGTGTCCCAGCGACCTCGCCCACGGAGCGGCCCTCGCCCACTGGGTCCGCGAACGCCTGGGCCTGGAGCGCGGCGCCGTCCTCTACTTGAACGATCAGTACGGCCGCGGCATCCGCCAGACCTTCGTGGATCAGTTCATCCAGCTCGGCGGCCGCCTGCAGTCGATCGATCCCTACCTCGGCGACAAGCCGGACGTCGGTCCGTATCTCGACCGCCTCGCGAAGTCCAAGTGGATCGAGTTTCTGGTGGTGGCCGGCAATCGGGGTGAGGCCGAAGAAGTGATCCGCCAGGCGCGGCGCCGCGGACTGACGATTCCGGTGCTTGGCGGTGACGGCCTGGAGGGCATCGAGGCAGCCGGTGCGCTGGCGGAAGGGGTCTATCTCACCTCCTCCTACTTCCCGACGCTGACGACGGAGAGCAACCAGAAGTTCGTCGAGGCCTACCAGCGGAAATTCCCGGACGCCGGCATGCCCAACCAGCCCGCCGCCGCGACCTACGACGCGATCTACCTCCTGCGCGACGTCATCGCTCGCGTCGGGACGGACCGTCAGGCGGTACGGCAGGCGCTGGCGCAGGTCGGCACCGAGACGCCCGCCTTCGAGGGCGTGACCGGGACGGTGAAGTTCGACTCGGCGGGTGACGTGCCGGACCAGAACGTCTACATCGGATTGGTGAGGAGCGGGGCGGTGGAAGTGGCCGACCGCACCACGGCCGTGGCGCAGGGTCGCTGACGATGATGAACAGTCTTCGCAGCCGAGTGGTCGGCGGGATGGGCCTGCTCCTCGGCCTCGTCTTCGTCATCGCACTGCTCGGCGTGAGCTCCATCCGGGCGCTCGACGAGTCGGTATCGCGCGAGCTCGAGCTGCTGGTGGAGAGCACTGATCTCGGCAGCGGGCTGGTCTCGTCGGTCGCCTCCGAGATCCGCTCGGCCGAACAGTATCTGGTTCGGCAGGGAAGCGGACTGCGACTCCAGGTGATCGAGGAGGGCGACTCGGCCTACGCGCTGCAGCGCCGGTATCGCACCCTGCGCTCGCTGACGACCTCCGACCGCTACATCGTCAACCAGATCGCGGACAACCAGGCGAAGATCGAAGTCGCCTACGCCATGGCGCACGCCCTGACCGACCTGAACCGGCAGGACGAAGCCCGCCACTACGCCGACCTGGCCCGATTCCCCTCCGACACGCTGTTGCGCGACGTGCGCGCGCTCTCGCTGGCGCAGACCTCACGGTCCATCGCGCGCGCGAGCGACCTCGGCCGCCAGGCGGATCAGCGGCGCCAGATGCTCTGGCTGCTCTTCTTCATCTCCCTGCTCGTCGGCGGCTCGATCGTCATCTGGACCGTGCGGATGGTAGACCGGCCGCTGACCCAGCTCGTCGGCGCGGCCGAGCGCTTCGGCGCCGGCGATCTGCGTCCGCTTCGCCTGGGCGCGATGCCGACCGAGCTGGCCCGGCTCTCGCGCGCGATGGACGACATGGGCGGCCGCCTGCGCTCCGTCGTCGTCTCCGTCGTCGGAGAGGCGAGCACGATCGGCACCAGCGCCAGCGACTTCTCCGCCATGAGCGAGGAGCTGGCCGCCAGCAGCGGCGAGATCTCCACCGCGATGGTCAAGATCGCCGGAAGCGCGGAACAGCAGGTGAAGGGAATGGAGAAGGCGGACGCGCTGCTCCACAGCCTGCGGCAGATCGCCGAGGCCAACGCCAAGGCGGCGGCGCGAGTCGGCGAGCTGGGCGGCCGGATCCGGGAGCTGGCGGCCCACCACCAGGCGGACGTGGCGGCGGCGGGCCAGACGCTGCTCGACGTGAAGGAGGTCGTCCGGACCTCCGCCGGTCAGGTGAAGGAGCTCACCCGGCTGTCCGAGCCGATCACCGACTTCATCGATCTGATCAAGCAGATCTCTTCCCAGACCAACCTGCTCGCGCTCAACGCCGCCATCGAGGCGGCCCGGGCGGGGGAGCACGGCCGCGGGTTCGCCGTGGTCGCCGAAGAAGTCCGCCGCCTCGCCGACTCGAGCGCGACGGCGGCGGAGGACGTGGCGAAGACGGTGCAGTTCATCCGGAACCAGGTGCGCGAGGTCTCCCACACCATGGAGGCCGGCTCAGCGAAGGTGGCAGGGGTCGAGAACGTGGCAGCCGGGGCGGCGCGAGCGCTGGAGCAGATCTCGACGGCCGTGAGCGAGGTGCACGGGGCGGCGGCGGAAGTGGAGCGGGAGGCGGTCGCCAACCGCAGCATCGTGGAGGAGCTGGGGATCAGGACCCAGGAAGTGAGTCAGGCCGCCAGCGAGCACGCCTCCGCCAGCGAGCAGGTGACCGCGGCCGCCGAAGAGCAGAGCGCGAGCACCGAGGAGATGGCGTCGTCGGCCGGGGAGCTGCTGCAGGGTGCCACCCGGCTGACGGCCCTCATGCAGGAATTCAAGACCTGAGGATCAGCGCTTCCGGGCCTTCGCGGCCTTCTTGACCTTCACCTTCTTGACCGCTTTCACCGCCTTCATGGACCGGACGGGCTTGGACTTTGCGCGCGCCTTGGCGCGCTGAGCCTTCTCCCGGTCCGCCGCCCGATCGAGCCGCTTCTGCTGCGCGGCGTAAATCTCGGCCAGCAGCCGGTCGCCCTCCTCCTGCCCCATCAGGCTCCGCCTGGTCGCGTACCGAACCAGCTCTTCCGCGTCGGCCACGTTGAACTCGGAAAGACGCGCGGCGGCGTGGATGACGTTGTTCAGAGCGTCCGCGACCGGGCTGCGCAATACGTTGGCGATGCCCGGAAGGGTCTCCAGCAACGTCAGGATCTGTGAACCGCCAAGCTCCGATGCCACAATGGCCTCCTTACCTGCGAATCGCTTCGACGAGAGTACCGGTTGTCACTCGCGGAATTCTCGCACGGCCGGCTTGCGGACGCTAGTAGTATGATAAACAACTACTGAAATTGGGTATACGAGGGCCGCCAATAGGCACTCCCTGACCTATTTAATGGTCACCTCGCCACGCTCGTCGTAGGCCTTGTGGGGCAAGCAGAAAAACTGGTAGGTCCCGGCCGTGAGCGGGGGGATCACGATCCGGTACTCGCTGCCCTCGGTGAGAAGAGGACTGCTGAGCTCGCCGGCGCGCCGGGGCATGGCCGCGTTGAGCTTCTCGCGCTCGTCGGGCGACAGCTTCTTTCCATCGAATACCACGTTGTGAGGTGCGCCGCTCACCGCCCGGAAGAGGAGCACGTCTCCCCGCCGCACGGTCACGGCGGAGGGCTCGAAGCGGAACTCGCGCTTCCCCTGCGCAACCATCCTGATCTCGTGGACCTCCTGCGCGGCCACGCCGTGGAACCCGAGTACGGCGAGGGCCGTGACCATCGTAACCAACCGAACATTTGACTTCATCATGCGCCTTGCTCCCTCCGATCGAAGGGCGCGCCACCGTGGCGCGCCCGGACCGATCCCGATAAATTTCGTTCGAGTGTAACAGACGGGGGAGCCAGTTCCGTGCCACCGGGCCCCGTCGGAAGGGCAGGCCGTGGGACGAAGGGGCATCAAGGAATACCGGGCGCCGGAAGCGCTTGTACTGATCGCCGCGGATCGGGACCAGAAGCCGTTGGTCTGCCCCTCATGCGGTGCCGCATCGGTCGAACGCACCCCCGAGCGGTCCTCCCAGGACGACGCGCAAGGCGGCCGGGTTACCCTCCACTGTACCGCCTGCAGCCGCACAGCCGCCTACATCCCCCGCATGCTCAATCGCTCGTCCCTGCCCGAGGCGCCGCGCCCTCACTGAGGCGCGCTGAACAGCCTTCCCCAGCGCACCGCGGTAAAGAACGGCAACGACCGCCAGCTGCTCGCGTCGTAGCTGAAGTACACCACCAGCGGCCGCCCCCTCACGTTCGTCCGCGGCAGGAATCCCCAGTATCGGCCGTCGTACGAGCTGTCCCGATTGTCCCCCATCATGAAGAACGAATCGGCCGGAACGACGATCGGGCCCCAGTCCTGGAGATCGGGCTGGTAGTTCGACGTGTCCCGCAGGGCCAGATGGCTGAGCTGCCAATGGCGCATCTTGGCCCGCTGGATCGGGTCTTCGGACCGGTCGGGATCAGTGTGGACGGCGTACGGCTCATCCACCCGCTTGCCGTTCCGGAAGAGCGCGCCGTTCTCCATGGCGAGCGTGTCCCCCGGCATGCCGACCAGCCGCTTCACGACCTTGAGCCCTTCTTCCTCCACCGAGTCGAACACCAGGATGTCGTTGCGCACCGGCTCCCGCACGGCGGGCAGGCGAGCCTTGATGATCGGCACTTCGGCGCCGTACAGCGCCTTGTTGACGAAGAGGAAGTCGCCGATCAGCAGGGTGTTCTCCATACTGCCCGAGGGAATCCGAAAGGCCTCGATCAGGAAGGTTCTCAGGAAGAACCACACGACCAGCGCCACGACGATGGACTTGGTCCAGTCCCACAACCAGGTGACGAAGGAGCGGGTATGAGAACTGCCTGTGGTCATGCCGGTATCCCTGAGTGGTTTGGGGCCCGGGGAATATAGCCCGGGGGACGGAGGCCTCAGCGCTCCGTGCGCAGGGCGGACAGCACCTGGTCGGGGTGCGCCGCGGCGTCCGCAATCTTGGGCCAGTGCCGGCGAACCCGTCCGTCGGGCCCGATCCAGACGGTGGATCGGATCACGCCGACGGTCTTCCTGCCGTAGGAGGTCTTCTCGCCGTACGCCCCATAGGCCTCCATCACCTTGCGGTTGGGGTCGGAGAGCAACGGAAACGGGAGCCGGTACTTCTCCACGAAGCGCTGGTGCGAGGCGCCGCTGTCGGGCGAGACGCCGATAACGACCGCACCGAGACCCTGAATGTCCTCCCAGGCGTCCCGGAACCCGCACGCCTCCTTGGTACAGCCCGGCGTGTCGTCCTTGGGATAGAAGTACAGGATCACGTCCTTGCCGGCCAGATCGGCAAGGGAAACCTGCCGGCCCGTGGCATCGGCGAGGGTGAACGGAGGCGCGGCTTCACCGGTCTGAAGCATGCTATGGCCTCGCCGAATCCGGCTTGGCAGTCGCGCTGTCGCGCTTGGCCCCGGTGTCCGCCTGACTCGGCGGGGCCGCGGCGGACGTGCCGCCGACGCTCTCGCGGCCGCTGGCGGGTGTCCGATCGAGGACGGTCGGCGCGGCGGGCGCACCCTCGGCCAGGCGCTCCTGCCCGCCGACCACCACCTGCTCACCGGCCTCGACGCCGGACCTGGTCTCCACGAACCCGGGCGTCCGCACACCAAGCTCGACCTGGCGGCGCGTCGCCTTCCCGTCCTTCACCACCCACACGAAGTTGGAGCCCTGCAGCGGCAGCACCCCGTCTTCCGCGATGACGACGGCGCTGGGCCGCACGGCGGTCGCCAGTCGGGCCTCGATGAACATGCCGGACTGCAGCTCGCGCCGGGGATTGGGCACCTGGGCCTTGATGGTGATGGTGCGCCCGGGGAGCTGCACCACCGGGTCCACGAAATCCACGCGTCCGGCGAATTCGCGCCCGGGGAGCGCGGCGACGCGGAAGGTGACCCTCTGCCCTACCGCGACCTGCTCGGCATAGCGCTCGGGTACCTGGAAGACGGCGCGTTGCGGCGACACCGTCTGCACCGTCATCAGCGGATCGCCGGTGGTGACGTAGTCCCCCAGACTCACGAGACGGCGACCAGCGACCCCCGAGAACGGAGCGCGCACCGTGGTCCGGTCCAGCCGCACCTTGAGCAGCTGGTACTGAGCATCGGTGCTGCGCGACGTCGCTTCCGCCCGCTCGAGCTCGGACTGGCTCGAGGCCTTCTGGCCCAGCAGCTCGCGCGTCCGCGTGAGCGACTGCCGCGCGAGATCGCGCTCCGCCTCCGCGCGCGCCACCTCCGCCTTCAGCTCGGCATCGTCCACCTTGATGAGCCCCTGGCCCTGGGAGACGGTGGAGCCTTCCCGCACCAGGATCGCCGCGACCCGGCCCTCGATATCGGGGCGCAGCTCCACCGATTGGATCGCCTCGATCTGCCCGGTCGCCAGGATGGCGTCCACCACGGTGTCGCTACGCGCGACCACCACTTCGACCGGCATCGGCGGCGGACCCGCGCCCTCACCGCCGGCCCCCCCGCCCTTGGGCTCCCCATCGGCGCTGTTGCAGCCGACGAGTCCCAGCGCCACGATCGCCAGTATGCGTGTCACGGTGCGTCCTTGTTCGAGAAGAGTCTGCGGCCCAGGATGGCTTCCAGTCGCGCCAGCGACAGCCGTGTCACGTACCGCGCTTGCACCAGTCCGGCCTCGGCCTCGGCCAGACTCACCTGGGAGTCGAGCAGGTCGAGGATGGTGGTCGCGCCGGCGCGATACCGCATCTCCTGCATCCGGTAGTTCTCGCGCGCGACCGAGACGCCGATGCCGGCCAGGCGGTCCGCCTCCCGACTGCTCTCATACGTATCGAAGGCGGCAACCACGTCCCGCCGGACCGCGCGCTCGAGGTCCTCACGAATGGCGCGGGCCACGTCGCGCGACACCCGGGCCCGGCTCACCTCGATCTCCCGCAGGCCGTTGTTCCAGATAGGGAACGACAGGCTGAACGTCACCGAGGTCACCTTGGCGGCGCTGGGGAAGATCTCGGTGTCGTAGCGCTGGTGCAGCGCCCCCACGCCGAGGGTGGGGAAATAGTCGCTTCGCTGGGCCTTGAGCGCCGCCGCCGCGGCCCGCTCGTTGGCGCGGGCGGTGCGGAACTGCGGACCCTGCTCGAGCGCCGCCCGGACCGCCTCGGGCAGCGTGATCGGCAGGTCGGGAGCCGGCATGGTGTCGAGCGGGACCGCGTCCACCGGCCGCGGCTCGCCGACGCGCCGGCCGAGCTCGAGCTGCGAGGTGCGGAGGGCGTTGTCGCGCAGCAGCACGTCCACCTGTGCCCGGGTCAGCTCCAGCACCAGCTGGAGCGAATCGGTCTGCACCGCCGCGCCTGACGCTACCCGCGCCCGCGCGACGCCGAGTCCCTCGGTCGCGCGGCGGCCTCGCTCTCGCGCGACGCGGGCCAGCTCCTGGTTCACCAGGACGTCGTAATAGGTCGATTCGGTCTCCAGCGCCGCCTGGAACCGCTGTTCCAGCTCCCCCGCTTCCGCACTCGCAAGCTCGGCCCGGGTGCGGCCCAGCTCGGCGAACTTTCGAAGGCTGAAGATCTCGTAGTTCGCGCTCGCCGAGCCCACGACCAGCGTGCTGGTGGGGTTGGCCGGATCGGACGGGTTGAAGAAGTCGGTGGAGTATTTGGTCTGATCGAGCCCCAGCGACAGCGACGGCACGAAGAACGCCAGCATGGCGGCGCGGCGTCCCCATTCCGCGTTGTCGATGTCGCCGAGCGCCTGGACGTAGTCGGGGTCGAGCCGGGCGGAGCGCCGGATCGCCTCCGACAGCGTGATCCGGGGCACACTGTCCGCCGTCGGCGACGTGGAGTCGGCCGCCGGCACCGTTGCCTGCACTGCGAGCAGCAGGGCCGCGATCACTCGGCCTCCGCCGGGGCGAGAGTGCCGTGGTGCATCGGCTCCCGCTGCCGTTTGCGGGCGAGCACGCGGTCGAAGATGACGTACACCGCGGGCACCACGTAGAGCGTCAGCAGCGTAGAGAACAGCAGTCCGCCCACGATCGCGTACCCCAAGGGCCGGCGACTCTGCGAGCCGGCGCCGAGTCCCAGCGCGATCGGCAGCGCGCCCATCACCGTCGCCACCGAGGTCATCAGGATCGGGCGCAGACGGATCCGGCCGGCTTCCATCGCCGCATCCAGCGTCGGCAGGCCGCGCTCCTTGAGCTGGTTGATGTACTCCACCAGCAGGATCGAGTTCTTGGTGACGAGGCCGATCAGCAGGATCATGCCGATCTGGCTGTACACGTTGAGCGTGGAGCCGGCGAGCTTGAGGGTGAACAGGGCGCCGGTCACCGCCAGCGGTACCGCCAGGAGCACCGTGAACGGGTGCACCAGCGACTCGAACTGGCTCGCCAGTACCATGAACACGACCACCAGAGCCAGGACAAAGGCGAAGTAGAGCGACGAACCGCTCTCCTCCAGCTCGCGCGATTCGCCCGCGAGCGCGGTGCTGCTCCCCTTGGGCAGGACTTCGGCCGCGATGCGGTTGAGCGAGTCGATCGCGGCGCCGAGCGTGAACCCGGGCGCGAGGCTGGCGGTGAGGGTCGAGGCGCGGACCCGGTTGAAGTGGGCCAGGTCTCGGGGACCGACGGCCTCCTGCACGCTGGCCAGAGCCTCCAGCTTCACCAGCTCGCCGCCCCGGCCGCGCACGTAGAGACCGGTCATGTCGCTGGGCGTCGCCCGCGCGCGCGGGTCGAGCTGCACGATGACGTCGTATTGCTTGTTGGCGCGGGTGAAGGTGCTGACCTCGCGGCCCCCCAGCAGCACCTGGAGCGTGGTGGCGACGTCGCCGACCGGCACGCCGAGATCCTCGGCCCGGTCACGGTCGAAATTCACGTTGAGCTGCGGCTTGTTCACCCGGAGATCGCTGTCCACGTTGATCAGGCCGGGCACCGCACGCGCTCGCGCCAGCAGAGTGTCGTTGGCCTTTACCAGGCTGTCGAACTCGGGATGCTGGATGACGAAGTTCACCGGACTGCCCCAGCCGAACGCGGGAGGCTGGGTCGCGAAGGCGAACACGCCCGGAATGCCGAAGTACTGACCCTGGATGTCGCCGATGATCTCTTCCGCCGTTCGGTCCCGATCGCCCCAGTCCTTGAGGTTGCTGAAGATGATGCCCCGGCTGACGCCGTCGCCGATGTTGACGACGCTGAAGAAGCTCTCGATCTCCGGGGTCTTCGCCTGGATCGCTTCCGCCCGGCGCTGATAGCCGTCGGTGTACGCCAGCGAGGAGCCTTCGGGCGCGATGATGAAGGAGAAGAACCACCCCCGGTCCTCGGGCGGCACGAACTCGCGCTCCAGCGTACGGAACACGAAGCCTGCGGCCACCGTCACCAGGACGGTGCCCACGACCACCACGGTGCGGTGGCGCAGGGCCGTGGCGAGCGTGCGGACGTAACCGCGGGACAGACTGTTGAAGCCTTCCTCCAGCGCACGATAGATCCGCCCGTGACTGGGCGGCACCCGCAGGATCTTGGCGCAGAGCATCGGGGTCAGGGTCAG